>Ga0272441_10002457_pt1 | contig 37272 bp, 35 predicted proteins | sample SSMProp6N_FD_193582 | JGI IMG/M metagenome (GOLD analysis project Ga0272441, IMG submission 193582) | Marine sediment archaeal communities from Little Sippewissett salt marsh, Falmouth, MA, United States - SSM-Prop-6N | ecosystem: Environmental > Aquatic > Marine > Wetlands > Sediment ...
CATATTCTTCTTTACATTTTTCTCTGAACGAATGTTCAAAGATAATGACACCCCCCTCGGCTATCAGCTCATATTTGCTCATTGTATCGAGGGCATTATTCACAAGACCCTTCTCATAGGGGGGATCGGCAAATATTATATCGAACGTTTCTTCTCTTTTTGCCAGAAGTCGGATTCCCTTGTCAAACGACTTCTTGATAACATCGTATTTTTCGCGAAATCCGCAACTCGAAATGTTCTTCGTAATCGCGGTTACCATCGTAACATTCTCTTCTACGAACACCACTCTGGCAGCCCCCCTGCTCATCGCTTCAATGCCGACGTTACCACTGCCTGCGAAAATATCGAGGAACACTTTTCCCTTCACTGACGGTAGAATATTAAAGAGCGATTCTTTTGTCCTATCGGAGGTTATTCTGAGCTGTGCCTCTCTTGGAACGAATAATTTCCTGCCCTTTGCCTGTCCACCGATAACCTTCATGTTCGTAAAGACCCGATCGCGTATCCCTCACCAACTCTGAACATATCCGTAGTAGTTAGCTGAGATAGTCTCTGATGAGAATTTCTGCAATCTGTATCGTGTTGAGGGCTGCTCCCTTACGAATATTATCCGATACTACCCATATATTAATGCCATTCGGGATCGATTCATCCTCTCTAATTCGTCCGACATACGTCGCATCTTTCCCGGCTGCATCGATTGCGAGAGGATACTCGCACTTTTCCGGGTCATCAACTACGATTATTCCGGGGGCTTCTGAAAGCAGTTTCCGCACCTCTTCAGCAGATATCTTTGATTCTGTTTCAATATTAACCGACTCCGAGTGTCCGAAAAACACGGGAACCCTGACTGTTGTCGCCGTCACTGCGATGGTAGGATCATTCATGATCTTTTGTGTCTCATTGACCATTTTCATCTCTTCCCTAGTGTACCCGTTGTCAAGGAATACGTCGATATGGGGAAGGCAGTTAAACGCAATCCGGTGAGGATATACACTCACCTGAGGTTCTTTGAGAGTGATAAGCGACTTTGTCTGTTCGGCAAGTTCTTCTATCGCCGCTTTTCCCGTACCGGATACCGCCTGATACGTCGATACGACAACCCGTTTGATTTTTACGGCATCGTGGATCGGTTTGAGAGCCACCACCATCTGTATCGTGGAACAGTTCGGATTTGCAATAATCCCGCTGTGCTTGTAGTTTCCTATATCCTCAGGATTTACCTCCGGAACCACGAGAGGAATATCGGGGTCCATCCGAAAGGCACTCGTGTTGTCGATAACAACGCATCCCGCCTCCGCGGCAATAGGCGCAAACCGCTGGCTGATGCTTCCACCAGCTGAAAATAGTCCGATTTCAACGCCTGCAAAAGAATTCTCGTCGAGTACCTGAACACTGTGTTCGTTTCCCCCGTATTCAAGCTTCTTTCCCCGTGATCGTTCAGAAGCTAGAAGTTTCAACTCACCTATCGGAAATTTTCTCTCTTCGAGAATCCGGATCATTTCATTCCCAACGGCGCCCGTGGCACCGACAACCGCAACACTGTATGTACGCATGAAATCTACACCACTCTCCTCTATTATATTCACAGGCTACTTAGCGTGCCCTTCCTTAACCTCTTTGAGCTGTTTCCTCTTCGCGAATTTGCAAACCGACCATACCGGCCCTGAAATGCCATACCCCACGGCAAAGGTAAATATCATCAACTGGGGTTCCATAACTATGATTGTAAATACAAAAACGATCAAGACCATTGTAATAAACGGCTTTCGTGAAAAGTAATCAAGATCTTTGAAACTGTAATACTTTATATTGCTTACCATCAGGAGCGCCAGCGCGACAATGCTCACGAGAATTGACATATGATAAAAATGCCCCTCGCCCCCGACGTAATAGAAGAACAATACCGTACTGGCGAGTACGATTGCCGCAGCCGGTATTGGCAAGCCGTTAAAAACTTTGCTTTCTATAATACCAATCTGGATATTGAACCGTGCAAGCCTTAGCGCACCGCAGGCCACAAAGAGAAATGCTGCCATCCACCCATATCTGCCAAATGGAGAGAGCGCCCACGTGTATGCAAGAATTGCCGGCGCAACACCAAAAGCGACCAGATCGGAAAGTGAGTCATACTCACTTCCGAACTTGCTGGTGGTATTTGTCATCCGGGCGATCCTCCCATCAAGACCATCCAACACCATGGCAATGATGATCGATACGGCCGCCTGGGAAAAATCCCCCCGCATCGATGCTATAATCGCATAGAATCCGCAGAAAAGGCTCGCCGTCGTAAATAGATTGGGAAGAACATAGATACCCTTCTTCATTCCGTCATGTTTGAATCTCGCTTTATTTTTCATTTCAAACATCCTATCTTCGTTTCGCCTGCCCTCACCTTGTCCCCTGCCTTAACCAAAATTTCCGTGTCGACAGGCATAAAAACTTCAAGTCGCGATCCGAACCGTATAAGGCCGAAACGCTCACCCCTCGTTATGTTCGTTCCTTTCTTTACCCAGCAGACAATCCTCCGGGCGATCACACCTGCAATCTGAATGGTGAGAATTTCTTTTCCGTCGTCTGTTGCAAGAAGCACCGAGTTTCTCTCATTGAGTTCAGACGCCTTGTCGAGGCTTGCATTAAAAAATTTCCCCTTTTCGTAAACTATGTGTTTCACCGTACCCGAACAGGGAATTCTGTTAACGTGAACGTTAAATACATTCATGAAGATGCTGACTTTTTTGCATGTTCCCGTGAGAATATCGTTCATGTCGATTTCTTCTATCTGCAAAACCCTGCCATCGGCGGGTGAAAGAACAGCACTGCTGTCGTCGGGAATTTTTCTTTCGGGATTACGGAAGAAGTTTATGACAAACCCGGTAACGGCGAGACCGATGATCGTCAGCCCCACATATTTCATCCAGGCAACCACAGCCGTCACAAGACATAGAGGAAGAATAAACATGAACCCTTCTACGACAATGGGACTCTCTGTTCTCTTCATGATTCGACACTCTCACTACTAGCGTTGTTCTCTTGTGTGGCGCGACACATCGCCAGAATGTTATAAATTTCTTCTTTTCCGAAACACTTTATTTTCTGCAATGGGTTTCTTTCCCTTGTCTTTTAAGCAGTTAGGTAAATTCGTATGTTGACATTCTCGATACTCTCTTCAAATTGCTTTTACTCCTCAACGTATCTCCGCAATTCATTATCATGATTAATATATTTTGCAATCAACGTCTCACTGTATTTCCCCACGTGTATTCCCCTCATCCAGGGTTTTACACGTCTTGCAACAAAGCGCCTCCCTCTTCTGGCTTTCCTGGCAGTCCTACACGCCGGTCTATTTCTTCCCGCGTTGCTTCACTTCAGCCTCAGACAAACGCAGGTATTCCGGCGTGAATCCGAGCAAATTAAGCGTATCACCATCACGATATTTTTTCAATCCAATTAGTCCTACAGATGATCCTCTGATATAATTAAGGTTTCCTAAAGCAAAGTAAGACGTATGAGGAAATTCGTTTCTTATATGATGTTCATAGACTACCGCTCCGTCACCGATAAAAATAACATCCTCATGGATATGATCGAGAAACGCGAGCGGAGTCGTCACACGCTCATCCAGCACCTTTTCCGGAACTCCACCCTTTCCTGGCCGGTAGAGCGCAGTGTATACCTCATTCTTACGTGCATCGAGCATGGGACAGATCGGTACCATCGAGTTGGGAAGATTCATAGCAAGGGCTGCGAGTGAAGAAACGCCGACCACAGGTTTTTCCGTAGCCATTACGAGCCCTTTGACGGTACTCACACCAATCCTGATCCCCGTGAAAGAACCGGGACCCAGTGTAACGACAAACACGTCGATATCGTCTATCGCGACAGCGGCACCGTCAAGTAGCGCAGCTATTGTCGGCAGCAACGTTTCCCCATGATGTTTTTCCGCATTACCGAGATACTCGGCAACAACTACCTCATCCCTCAACAGGGCGACACTTTCCGTTTTTGTTGACGTATCGGAAGCTAAGATCAGCACTTTCTCACTCGCCGACTATTCTCACAATGTCGTTATAAAATACAAATATCATCAGCATAATCAGCAGGAAAAATCCAACCTGCTGTGCAATCTCTCTCCACTTAACATTGATCTCTCTCCCGATGGCGATTTCGATCAGGTAGAAGAGAAGATGCCCCCCATCCAGGACGGGTATCGGCAAAAGGTTTAAAACACCGAGATTGATACTTAATATCGCCATGAAAAATATGAAAGGAACAAATCCTTGTTTTGCATACTCGCCGGACATTTGCGCAATTAATATCGGCCCCCCGAGCGTTTTCGGCGAGACAACCTTCTGAACTATTTTAACAATCGTCAGATAGGTGAGTTTTGTAAACCACCATGTCTGTGCAAGACCTTCGAGTGAGGCTTTCAGCGGATTATGACGTTCTATTACTGTTTCCTGCGAAATACGGACACCGATTTTATACGATTCCACCTCTTCGCCAAAGAGATTTTGTCCTTTTAAAATTGTCGGCGTGACCTGCACATCGAAAATCTTACTGCCACGCTCCACCGAAATAGTGAGTTCACGTCCTTCACTTTCCCGTATGATGTCTGCAAGGTCCACCCAACGCGATACGTTTCTTCCATCAATCGCGAGGACAACATCACCCTCTTGCATCCCGGCCGCATATGCCGGGCCCTCCTCTTGGACGCCGCCTATTTTTGAGGTATGAACCGGTACACCGAAAGTGTAAATCAACGAAAACACCACGACTGCAAAGAGAAAATTAAAAAGGGGTCCTGCGACGACAATCCCGATTCTCTTCCACACCGGTTGCGTTAAGAATGATCGTTTTTCGTCCTCGGGTGCGAGTTCATCCGTCTCGGACTCTCCCAAGAGCTTTACGTACCCTCCAAGGGGTACCAATGAAAGAAGATATTCCGTTTCCCCGATTTTCTTTCCGATCAACTTCGGACCGAAACCGAGGGAAAACCTTAAGACACCGACACCCGAGTACTTGGCAACAAGAAAATGGCCAAGCTCGTGAACAAATATCAAAATTCCCAAGACAATAATGACTGAAATAATATTTATACCGATCACCGGTTTTCCTCCATGTTTTGAACGGTTTTACGCGCTGTATTCCGTGCCCATCGATCCGCTGACAGAACATCCTCAACAGTATGAGGCTCCGAAGAGGTGTGCCTGTCCAATACCCTTTCGACGATCATGGGCATATCCAGAAAACCGATATTCCCCTCAATATAGGCATCCACCGCTACTTCATTCACCGCATTTAATACAGCAGGCGCTGTTCCCCCCGTCTTCGCGGCACGATAGGCAAGGGCGAGATTTTTAAACTTTTCAAGATCCGGGGCATAAAATTCCAACTTCCCTGTTTCCACAAGATCAAGAGGAGAAATGACACCCATATGTCTATCAGGATATGACAGGGCATACGCAATCGGACCTCTCATATCCGGAATGCCCAATTGCGCAATTATGGCACCATCATTATATTCAACCATAGAATGAATAATGCTCTGAGGATGAATGATCACATCAATGTTTTCTACTTCAACATCAAATAACCACCTTGCCTCTATCACTTCGAGTCCCTTGTTCATCATTGAAGCCGAATCGATGGTTATTTTTCTGCCCATCTCCCAGTTCGGGTGTTTCAGGGTTTCCTCGAGGGAGACATCTTTCAGAATTTCCCGGGGCAGATTGAAAAAAGGTCCCCCGGATGCCGTCAGAATTATTCGTTTGACGTCTTTTTTCCCGTGTCCTTCGAGACACTGAAAGATAGCACTATGCTCGCTGTCGACGGGCAGTATCGACACCCCCTTCGTCCGCGCCTTTTCGACAACCAGACGTCCCGCCATTACCATGGTTTCCTTGTTGGCGAGGGCTATATCTTTGCCTGCCTCAATTGCTTCAATGGTGGGAAGCAACCCTGCCGCTCCGACAATGGCAGAAATCACCATATCAACACCATCGAGTGCGGCGACCTCCGCATATCCCTCAATACCCCAGAGAACCTTCGTTTCTCTGTGTGACCTACCCAGCATCTCGGTGAGTTCGTCGGCACAGCACTGATCAAGCACAGACACTATTTTCGGTCTGAATGTTGCAATCTGTTCTTTCAGAAGTCTCAGATTTTTACCGGCTGACAAGGCAAGCACGTTATAATCAGAAGAGTTCTTGATTATGACGTCAAGCGAACTTACTCCGATGGACCCTGTCGATCCGAGAATTGAAATATTTTTCATTGAATCACAAACACGCTATAGTAATACACAAATGGAATAATGAAAATCAGGCAATCCAGCCTGTCCAATACCCCTCCGTGGCCGGGGAATAGGAAACCCGAATCCTTGACGAGGTATGTCCGCTTGATCGCCGACTCACAAAGATCGCCGAGCTGCCCCAGGATACTCCCGAGAAAACCAAGCACGATCGCATGAAGAAGAGGAAGTTCCCTGAAGAAAATCAACGTAAACAACACACAACCGACAACACTCCCTGCAATCAGCCCGAGTGTCCCTTCAACTGTTTTCCCGGCACTCACCGAAGGCATAAGTTTACGTTTTCCCATTGTTTTGCCGACATAGAATGCTGAGACATCACCCGAAAACGCAAGAACAATTATGAAAAAGACCCACGCGACGCCATGTTCAAAATGCCGGATGAGGATCAAGTATGACACCATAAACGATATATACACAAAGCCAAATATGACCTTGGTAAGCGCGGCCATATCAAATGTCTGTACCCGTAAGCGAAGCAAAAATAGCAGGAAAACCACGAGAACACCAAACGTGATACCAGCCGACATGAGTTCTATGTTTCCCGCATAGGCGGCCAGAGGAAGTAACGTCCCTACAACCAGTACCTCCGTCTTCTCCCAGACAGCTCCTTTACCGAACACTATTCCGTTATATTCCGTAAGTCCGCCTGCTATAATCAGCGTCACGACAGCGGCGAGGAGAAGTTCCGACCCGAAGAAAATAACAACAAAGAGAAGTGGAACCGCGACAACACCCGTTATCCATCGTTTGATATGACTGTCCATAACGACCTTTCATCAAAACACGAATACCGAAATATGAGACTCATTATAAATTCTAGTGCTATAGAGAATCGCTTTTGTTGCGTACTTCGTATTTCGAGGTTATTATTCTTGTTTCCTCTCCTCAACAACTCACACTATATGCACCGCTGAACGAAACTCCCCTTCAGGACAGTTGATCGCTCGTCAACCCGAATCGCCGTTCTCTCCTTTGAAAGTCACCGATGATTTCAATAAGATTCTCTTCGGTGAAATCAGGCCACAGTATATCAACAAAATAGAATTCTGTGTATGCGGATTGCCACAGCAGGAAGTTGCTCAACCGATACTCGCCGCTCGTCCTGATGAGGATATCGGGATCAGGCATATCAGAGGTGTACAGGTATCGGGTAAAATATTCTTTTGTTATCTCTTCTTTTGTGGCCTCGCCGGATTCACAATCCTCCACTATTTTCTGTACGGCCGAGATAATCTCGTCTCTGCCACCATAACTGAGGGCGAGATTTAATACCAGGCCATCATTACACGACGTTTTCACTATCGTGTTCTGGAGAGTATTTCTTACTTTTTCCGGCAGCGTCTCGATATCCCCGATGGTCCGCAACCGTATATTGTTCTCCCGCATCTCCTCAAGTTCGGATACAAGAAAATCTTCGAGAATTGCCATCAGTGCTTTAACCTCATCAGCAGGCCGCTTCCAGTTTTCCACAGAGAATGCATAGAGCGTCAGATATTGTATACCTATTTCCCGGCACACCCTGACAACATTCCTTACCGCATCGGCACCTTTTCGGTGACCTTCGATACGTGCCAGGGAATATTTCTTGGCCCACCTCCCGTTGCCATCCATTATAATGGCTATGTGTGCGGGCAGATTTTCTGTATCAAGCCGTTCCATCTCGACAGATTACCAATCACCATGAAATCCATATGTTAAGGCAGCTTACGTACCATAGCATTCTTACATTTTCAAGGCATTGTCACGTATACAAAAAGGGAACCGTGGGGTTCCCTTTCTACAATCGTGACGGTCTGTACAGAGAAAAGAAATTTATATTTCCATAATTTCTTTTTCTTTGTCGGAGAGAATCTCATCGGTTTTCTTTATATAGTCGTCCGTAATTTTCTGGACATCATCCTGATGTCGATAGAGCTCGTCCTCTGAGATCTCGCTTTCCTTTTTCAGGTTTTTTAACTGATTGTTTGCATCTCTGCGTGCATTTCGAAGAGTTATTTTACATTCTTCAGACATTTTTTTGACAACTTTTACCAATTCTCTTCTTCGCTCTTCAGTAAGTGGCGGAATGGAGATGCGAATCACTTTTCCATCACTCGTCGGCATCAGACCCAGTTCCGATTTTTGTATGGCCTTTTCAACGATTGGAATTACACTTGTATCCCATGGCGAGATGACGATGAGCTGGCTTTCAGGAACGGATAGTGTGGCAACCTGATTAAGCGGTGTTTGTATTCCATAGTAATCAACTTTTATTCCATCCAGCAACGAGATTGAAGCTCTGCCAGTTCTTACTTTATTGAACGATTTTTCAAGGAACCGAATCTGCCTTTCCATATTTTCTTTCAATTCCTCAAAAACCAGATCTTTCATTATTCATCCCCCACTGAAGTCCCTATAGTTTTACCGCAGATAACACCCGTTATGTTTCCTCGCTTCTCAAGGTTAAAAACTACTATCGGAAGGCTATTATCTCTGCACATGGATATGGCTGTTGAGTCCATCACTTTCAGATTCTTCGTCAGGACATCCGTATAGCTGATCGTATCGAATACAATGGCATCATCGAACTTCACGGGATCCTTATCGTATACGCCATCAACTTTGGTTGCCTTCAACAGGACGTCTGCCTCAACTTCAAGTGCCCTTAGCGATGCGGTCGTATCTGTCGTAAAATACGGATTACCGGTACCGGCAGCGAATATTACCACTCTTCCCTTTTCGAGGTGACGAAGAGCTCTCCCGATAATAAACGGTTCTGCCACCTCCCTCATTTCGATTGCCGATTGCACTCTTGTGGGAACACCGACATCACGGAGATAATTCTGAAGTGCCAGGCCATTGATTACCGTCGCAAGCATTCCCATATAATCGGCAGAAACCCTGTTCATTCCTTCGGCACTTGCTTCGACACCGCGGAATATGTTCCCACCGCCAATCACCACTGCTACTTGAACACCAAGGGCGACAACCTGTTTTATTTCCGCCGCGATCACTTTTACGACATCATTATCGATTCCGAAGGAACTCTTCCCCAGAAGAGCTTCCCCGCTCAATTTTAAGAGAACTCTTTTATAAACCGGTTTGTCCATATATCCTACAACAGATCATAAATTTTTCTATGACATCTCTTCACCAAGCTGGAACCTGGCAAATCGCCTTACGACAATGTTTTCACCCGTTTGGGCAATCATATTGTTGACGTATGTTTCAATCGTAATGTCCATGTCTTTCACGAACTTTTGATTCATAAGACAGACATCTTCATAATACTTTTTCAGTTTTCCTTCTACAATGCGATCCCAGACCTTTTCCGGTTTCCCTTCGGTTTTGGCCTGATCCTGGTATATTCCCCGCTCACCTTCAAGCACTTCTGCAGGTACATCTTCAGGTTTTAAATATCGCGGATTAGTGGCGGCAACCTGCATGGCGATATCCTTGGCCATTGCCTGAAAATCATCCGTTCTTGCAACAAAATCGGTTTCACAATTGACTTCAACCATAACACCGATTCTTCCCTGCATATGAATATATGAGGTCACAACACCTTCTTTCGCAGCCTTTGACGATCGTTTCGTTGCAGCTGATAGACCTTTTTTTCTCAAATATTCAACGGCTTTGTCAAAATTACCACCAGCTGACTGCAATGCCTCCTTACAGTCCATCATACCGGCGTTTGTCTTGTTCCGCAGTTCTTTTACCTTATAAGCCGAAATTTCCACCATTATTCCTCCTCTTTATCGGAATTCACTTCGCTCTGCAAAGCTTCGGTTGTTTCTGAACCCTCTTCTTTCGTTTCTATACTTTCCGGGACATCCACTTCTACCTCTTCCTCTAACTTTTCCGCCCCTTCTTCCTTGTCGGTCTGCGCCTGGATCATCTCTTCGAATCGGTCTTTTCCCTCAAGGACGGCATCCGCGACCTTGGACGAAAACAGTTTTATCGCCCGTATGGCATCATCATTTCCCGGAATGATATAATCGATATCATCAGGGTCGCAATTGGTATCCACAATCGCAACAATAGGAACATTCAATTTATTTGCTTCCTTGACGGCAATGAGCTCTTTTCTCGGATCGACAATGAACACTGCGCCGGGAACCTCGGTCATGTTTCGTATGCCACCGAGGACCTTATCAAGTTTATTCCGATCTCGTTGGAGTCCCAATATCTCTTTTTTGGGAAAAGCATTGATGCTGTCGTCTTCAAACTTTTTGTCGAGATCATTGAGTTTATCAATACTTTTCTTGATTGTACTAAAATTGGTAAGCATCCCTCCCAACCATCGATGGTTCACGTAGGGCATGTTACATCGTTCAGATTCAGTCTTGATCGATTCCTGTGCCTGTCTCTTGGTACCGACAAACAGGACTTCTTTACCCGAAGCGACAGTATCAATGATAAATTTATACGCCGTCTCGAACATTCCTACTGTCTGCTGAAGATCGACGATATAAATGCCGTTGCGCGCCCCGAAGATGAATTGTTTCATTTTAGGATTCCACTTATTTGTCTGATGACCAAAGTGAACTCCCGCTTCCAGCAACATTTTCATGGTAACATGTGCCATAAAATACCTCTTTCGTTGTTTTTTTCCTCCACCTTCCTCGCTTTGCAAAGGGACTTTCCGAGAAAGCAACACCGCAGCAATCGGAAGATGTGTGTAATAAACTCACCTAAAACTATAGACTTACGTCCATGCTAAAAACTTATAGCAAATAACACATTAAGGATAAATTATCAAGGTAAAAATATATGAGAGCAGCAAGGACTTATGTTTCAGTCTTCGTGACAGAATGTTGCCCTGCAATGAAAATACTGATCGCTTACCGTGTTCCACCATCGGTTTTTCACGTACGATAGTGAGCATTTATTGTAACATACTCGTAAGAAAGATCAGACGTATAGAGGCGAAACGATTTGTTCCCCATGCGGAGATTCACCGTCATTGCTATACATTGTTGCTTCATGATGTACGAGAGCTTTTCGTCATCCTTCGCCACCCCCCCCCCCCTGAGAAAAATCGGCGTGTCGTCAAAGTAAAGCTCTACAGAATCGGTGGAGACGCGAACCCCCGATGAGCCAACTGCCGCTATTATTCTTCCCCAGTTCGGATCCTTTCCGAAAAAGGCGGTTTTTACAAGATTTGAATTCGCGATACCATACGCCACGGCCTTCGCATCTTTCTTGGAACGGGCATGTGTAACATTGATTTCAATAACTTTTGTCGCCCCCTCACCATCCCTCACAATAGATTTTGCGAGGCCGGTCATCACCGATTCGAGAGCTTCACAAAATATCACCATATCCCTTGACGCTCCCTTCAGTTCAGCATTGCCGGCGCATCCATTCGCGAGGACCAGCACAGTATCATTGGTACTCATGCATCCATCGACTGAAATGGCATTGAAGCTCTTATCGACAGTACGTTTGAATATCTTATCAAGAGATTCCTTATCGATTCGTATATCTGTCATGATGAACGAGAGCATTGTCGCCATATGCGGTGCTATCATCCCCGCACCCTTTGCAATACCACACACGGTAATCTCTCTGTCGCTGACACGAGTCTTTCTAATCTCCATTTTAGCAAATTTATCGGTCGTCATTATTGCCTGCTGTGCGTCTGTGATACCATCTTCGTGCAGCCCATCGACGAGTTCATCGATCCCGTCTATAATTCTCCCGACGGGAAGCTTCTGGCCGATAACACCGGTTGAGGCGACCAGTACCAGGTTGTCGTCGATCCCAAGCCGACCCGACACGGCACGAGACATTTTCAGGACATCGCTATAGCCTTCACTCCCGGTTGATGCATTGGCATTACCACTATTGGCAATGATTGCCTGCGCGACTCCCTGTTCAATACGGTCGATATCGAGGAGAACAGGTGCCGCCTTAAAACAGTTTGTGGTAAAAAGGGCAGCGGCAGTGGCAGGCACCTCCGAAAATATCAACGAAAGATCTCTGATGCCCTCCTCTTTAATCCCGACAGCGATTCCGTTGGCGAGAAAGCCGGGAACACGAAATTCTGCGTTTTTGTGTTCGTCTTCTGACATGGTTACCTACCGCAACATTTCTTGTATTTCTTGCCGCTTCCACATGGACACGGATCATTCCTTCCCACTTTTTGCCCTTCCCGTTTGGCCGGTGCGGGTATCGAGGCGGTATCGCCCCGACTCATCACGTATTCATCACTCTGAGGTCTATGAATCTGTTCGATATCCTCTTCCATTTGAACCTGGACCCTGCACAGTTTTTCGAGAATGTCCGCCTTGATCCGGAATATCATGTCCATGAACATTTCATAGCCTTCTTTTTGATATTCTCGCTTCGGATCTTTCTGACCGTACCCTCTGAGCCCGATTCCATCCTTCAGGTGATCCATGCCCAGCAGGTGATCCTTCCAGTGAGTATCAATTGACTGGAGCATGATGATTTTCATTACCTCGTCCATGAGAGGTTTACCGAATTTCGCTTCCTTTTCACGAAGCGCATTCCTCACAGCGGACAGAATGCCGTCACGGATCTCTTCGTCATCGGGCCTGTTGTCTCCATCTGTTTTACTCAAGTCCAACTTCAAAGCAAACTGTTTATAAACCGCATCATCGAGCCCTTGAAGGTTCCACTCGTCGGACCGCAGTCTCTCGTCAGCATATTCGGCAACAAGCTCATCGACAACATCAACCAACATTTCTTCTAAGGGAGTCCAAAGATCTTCACCACCGAGGACATCTTTCCGCTGCCCGTAGATGACCTCTCTCTGCTGGTTCATCACATCATCATATTCGAGGAGGTGCTTTCGTATTTCGAAGTTCTGTCCCTCAACTCTCTTTTGGGCGTTTTCGATTGCTTTGCTGATAAGCTTATGCTCAATCGGCTGTCCTTCTTCCAGCCCGATTCTATCCATCACGGATGAAATCTTCTCAGCACCGAAAATGCGCAGGAGGTCATCTTCCAGTGAAAGGTAAAAGCGGGATGACCCCATATCCCCCTGTCTGCCCGATCTTCCTCTCAGCTGGTTGTCGATGCGACGGCTCTCATGCCGTTCCGTGCCGAGGATATGTAGACCACCTAAATCGGCGACTCCTTCACCCAGCTTTATGTCTGTACCCCGGCCTGCCATATTTGTGGATAGGGTAACAGCCCCCAGCTGCCCGGCCTGTGCGATGATCTCCGCTTCTTTTTCATGGTGTTTGGCATTCAGTACATTGTGTCTAACCCCCGACTTCTTCAATAACTTGCTTAAAAGCTCCGAATTCTCAATCGAGATCGTCCCCACGAGTACCGGTCTCTTCTTCCGGTGAAGTTCCTTGATTTCCTCTACAATGGCGTCATTCTTCTCTTTGGTTGTTTTGTAGATAACATCAGCGTTGTCATGCCGTATCATGGGCATATTCGTTGGCGCGATCACCACCTCGAGGTCATAGATGCTTTTGAACTCGGAAGCTTCGGTATCCGCGGTACCGGTCATACCTGCCAATTTCTCATACATCCTGAAGTAGTTCTGAAAGGTTATTGAAGCAAGGGTTTGATTTTCCCGTTCTATTTTCACCCTTTCTTTTGCCTCCAGGGCCTGGTGAAGTCCGTCACTGTAACGTCGGCCGGGCATGACTCTGCCGGTAAACTCGTCAACAATGATGACCTGGCCGTCCTTGACGAGGTAGTCAACATCCTTCTTGAATAATGTGTGAGCTTTGAGAGCCTGGTTGACATGATGCAGTATCTCCATATTTCGCGGTTCATAGAGATTATTTATTTTCAGTAACTTTTCAGCCCTCGCCACACCCTGTTCGGTCAGGACGACGGTCTTGCTCTTTTCGTCGATCGTAAAATCTTCTTCTTTTTTCAACCGGGGTATTATCTGATTTATTCGGTAATATTTATCGGTAGATTCTTCGGAAGGACCCGATATAATGAGGGGTGTCCTGGCCTCGTCAATGAGAATGCTGTCAACTTCATCAACGATAGCATAGTAGAATTCTCGCTGGACATATTCCTCAATCTGAAATTTCATATTGTCACGAAGATAGTCGAATCCGAATTCATTGTTGGTGCCATAGGTAACATCACACATGTAGGCAGCCTTCCGCTCTTTATCATCGAGTCCATGAATAATGACCCCGACCGAAAGACCCAGGAATGTGTAGATTGGTCCCATCCACTCAGCATCCCGTTGCGCCAGATAATCATTGACGGTAACCACATGAACACCCCGGCCCGTGAGCGCGTTCAGATAGACGGGCATTGTGGCAGCGAGGGTCTTTCCCTCGCCTGTCTTCATCTCCGCAATCTTTCCCTCATGAAGGATGAGACCACCGACGACCTGTACATCAAATGGTCGCATGTCGACCGTTCTCTTCGCTGTCTCCCTGACGACAGCGAACGCCTCCGGAAGAATCTCATCAAGTGTCTCGCCACTAGAAAGACGTTCCTTAAATTGCATGGTCCTTTCGCTCAGCTCAGAATCTGTCAACCCCGAAATCGACGTCTCGAGATCGTTTATCTGATCAAGAATGCGAGACATGCGTTTTAATTCTCTGTCATTTTTACTTCCGACTATCTTTTTTAAGACAAAATTCAACATAAAGGCCTCATAAAAAAACCCGGTAAAAGAGCTTACCGGGAGGTTTTCACAACCGTTCTCTAATTCATCCGTTTACGCAGAACAGAAATGTTTACAGATGTATTAGAAGAGGTACTTCCTCGGATTTACGTATACACCACTGACACACACTCCGTAATGAAGATGGGGCCCCGTACTGCGCCCGGAATTTCCGACCTGACCGACAACGTCTCCCCTTTTCACTTTCTGTCCCCTTTTGACGGTTACCTTTGACATATGACCATAACATGTTGTGATTCCATTACAATGCGTTATCTTAAGCATGTTCCCCATATCGGGCAAGTTCATCTTCTTGGTTACTACCCCATCGGCCGGCGACACAATATCTTCGCCCATCTTTGTCGCAATATCGATACCCTTGTGAAATTCTCTTTTCCCCGTAAACGGTGATATACGGTAGCCAAACTCCGATGTGACCCATCCCATAACCGGCCATATGGATGGCGTCGAGGCGAGTATCGACTTCTGTTTTTTGAGAAAATCGTACAGTTCCCGGAAGCTGCCTTCCTGAAAACTTGCCTCCTCAAGAAGTTGGTCGATATTTCTATGAATATTTTCGATCAATTCATTTTCAGTTTCAGCGATCCTGCTGTTCATGATGCTGTCTTCAGACATCGGTCCTCCCATACCGATGAACTGACCGTTGCTCTTCCCGTTATCGATATTTGTCATTATTCTGATTTTTCTATCGAACTGTCTGATATCAGACATCTTTTTTTCGAAATCCCCGATTTTTGCAGCGAGGAGATTCATCTGTTCCTTCTGAACTTCTGTTATATTTCTCAGATGAGCGAGTTCTTTTGACTGCTGTCTGCTTTTGGCATAATCGTATGAAAAATAGACCAATGAAAAAATAATGATAATTCCCAACGCAACGGCAAGTTTCAGAAGCGAACTTGAAAGGGTTACTTTTCGTATCGCATTCTTTTTTTCGGGAATTAGAAGGAGTGTATAGTAACTTTTTGCCATAGCGGTATCCTTACAAGATCCTTCCCACTTTTAACACAAATACAAAACCCCCAGATTGTGGGTAAAGTTACCATAAATATCTCAAATGTCAAGGATAGATTTCACACCTTACATATGCGAATTTTCACACTATTCAACTGTAATCTCTATGAAAATATGACAAAAAGTAATCGTATCGAGCCGCAGAGTAACTTGCCACATACTGGTATGTTTCGTTATCGAAGAATTACACTATAGTGCTCTACGCCGATGAGTCGTGAACAAACTGCGTCGTACCGGCAATCCTTCCATCGTTGATCGTCGCCATCCGTCTTCTTCAGTCACCCTTTTCAACTGATACGAGCTCATCCCCAACGTCGACTTCATCTCCGGGAGATACCAACACTTCAGCTACGGTTCCGCTGATCTCAGCAATCACATTATTTAACATCTTCATTGCTTCCAGCACTACAAGAACCTGTCCGGCAGTTACCTCTTCTCCCTCGGACACGGGCACTTCATTCACCGTACCTTTAAGAGGTGACCTGATATCCCCCGATTTGGCAAGGGCCTCTATTTCTTTTGCGCTGAGGGTTGCTTTTTTCTGGACCGCGCCGGCCTCTTGCTCGAGTTCCGTCAGAATCGGTTCAGGATGGTGATCGATAACAAGATACGTAACGGCATCGCCACTCTTTGTTCTCCTTTGAGGACCGATTTCAACGCTATGCTGTTTTCCGAACGCATCAGAAAATTCAAAGCGAGCACCCAGGTTAAAACCACCTCTTTTAAACCATATCGACGGTGGTAACACCCAGGTCCTGCCGTACTTCTCCTCAAACTTGAAGTAGTTTACGGCATCATTGGGGTGCTGAAGATACAGGACGAGCTCATCATCGGTGGCACTCCTGCCGAGACGGTGTTCAAGCACCCTCTTTTCGACATCAATGTCGATATCCTCAATCCTCTGGTACCCCCGGTCCTTTTCCACAATTTTCTTCCAATCGGCACCAAAAACGGCTTCGTAAATTTCGTCGGACGGCCAGTAAAAAGGAAGTTCACCATATCGACCCAGCATGAGACTTTTCAAATCATCATTTGCATCCTTATATCGTTCGCCCTTGAGCACATTATTGACGGCAGTGGTCCAGAGTATCTGTGAGCCGGGCGTCACACTCCACCAGTTGCCAAGCTCTTTTTGAACCCGTGGCAACTCCTCCTGCAGAATGTGAGGCATACGGTTGAGGAATTCCCCTTTCACTGCCTGTTCAAAACTCGATCCCGTGGCACCGCCCGGTAATTTGTGAATCTGGACGGTAGGGTCGAATCCGAGAAACTGCGATTCAAAATCCTTATAGTACTCCCGCTCCGGTCGCAGCTTGTTGGAGGTATCCACAACAGATTGCCGGTCGATACCCATCGCTCGATGACCATATTCGGCCAATGTATCGATAACGGTCATTATGGGCGGGGGACCGTAAAATCCGGTGAATGCATGATCGCCCGCATCGACGATCTTTGCTCCGTTTCGCACGGCAGCGACCACCCTGCCGAGGTCATCCCCATCGGTGTTGTGACCGTGATAGTGGATAACCAAGTCGGGAAATCTGTCCAAGATGGCCCTGACAAGATCGCCGATTCGTTTCGACGTTCCCAGGCCGGCGTGGTTTTTTATACAAAGGAGTATGTCTGCACCGGTTACTTCAAGAATCTCTCCCACCTTGTTTACATAATATTCATCTGTATGTTCCGGTCCGGTAGAGAAACAGATCGAAGGCTCTAGAATACATCCGGCTGCCTTTACCTCTTCAAAAACAGGAATCATGTTTGGCACATAATTCAGAAAATCGAACACGCGCCAGACGTGCACATACTTGGCAAAACTCTGTACGGTGAGACGGATGACATTTTCAGGATATGGTCTGTAGCCAAAGAGGTTAACGCCTCGGCATAACGTCTGAAACATCGTGTCGGGCATGAGGGCACTGAGCACTTCCAATTTCTCAAGAGGATTGATCTGTTTTCGCAGCATATCGACGTGAACTGACGCCCCTCCCGATATCTCGAGAGAAAAATACCCCGAGGCATTTCTCTCTTCCGCCACGAGCATCTGTGTGTGCGGCATAACGCGGTTTTTATAGTCCGATTGGGAAAGATCCCGTTCCGTATTTGTTACAAAATAACCGGGCGCCCTTCTGAGCTTATCGAGCATCCGGTGTACACCTCCATCCCTTAAATCACGTGGTGTTACCCTCTCTTCTAACAGTGCCTGTGGTAGTTTCATCATCACGGTTCCTTACATCTCTCCTTTTTGTTTCAATATGCATAGGGATTGCTCTTCTTGGCGTGTATTTCTGCAACCAATTTTGATAGCTTCGCGATTTCACGCTCTGCCTCCGGATAGCCGAATATTTCAGGATGCGTGTCGATATATGAGGTATCGAGTATTCCCCGTTTGAAGTCGGCCTCGTCACAGATCGCCAGATAAAACGGTATTGTTGTTTGAGGACCCACAATCAAGAAATCGTGCAATGCCCTTTTTAAGCGCTGAATTGTCTGTTCCCAGTTGTAGCCGCGAACGGTCATTTTGACGAGAAGTGAATCGTATTCGGTCGGAATCCTATAGCCCTGATAGACAATTCCATCGAGCCGAATACCCGGTCCTCCGGGTGAATGATACACTTCCACCTTTTTGCCGCCCTCGGGCATGAAATTATTCTTCGGATCTTCGGCATTTATTCTCACCTGGATTGCCTTACCCATAAGCTGAACCCTGTCCCTGGGAATATCGAGGGCTTCTCCCTCTGCAATTCGTATCTGTTCCCGAACAATATCAACCCCTGTCAATATCTCTGTCACCGTATGTTCCACCTGCAGTCTGGTGTTCATCTCCATGAACCAGAACTCATGTGTCACGGCATCGACGAGAAATTCCACCGTTCCCGCATTGACGTAGCCCGCTTCGCGAGCGGCCGCGACTGCCGTCTCATGAATCTTTTCCAGCGTCTCCTGAGGAAGGTCCGCCGGTGCGATCTCAAGTAATTTCTGGTGTCTCCTCTGAATTGAACAATCACGGGTCCCCAGATGAATGATACTGCCGTGAACATCGCCCAATATCTGTACTTCTACGTGGCGCGGCGATTCTATACATTTTTCCACATAGACATTTTCATCACCGAACGCAGAGAGCGCCTCGGCCCGTGCCAGTGGCAGCTGCACCAGGAGATCGGATTCATCCTCGACTTTTCTGATTCCCCTTCCGCCACCTCCCGACGATGCCTTCAACATCACGGGGTAACCGTATGCTTTCCCGAATTCCATGGCCTCGTGAACCCCGTTATCACCTGGCGAAAGGTTGTCGGTACCGGGGATGAAAGGTATATTTGCCCGTCCCATAATTTCCCGAGCGCGCACCTTGTTGCCCAGATCACGGATGACTCTGGGTGGTGGTCCGATGAAAATTATGCCTGCGTCTTCACACGCAGCAGAAAAGTCCGCATTCTCCGCCAAGAATCCGTACCCTGGATGAATGGCATCAGCACCGCTCTGTCGCGCAGCCCATATCATCTTGTCAATATCGAGGTAATCTTTCCTGGGACCATCGCCTATTAAAATGGCATCGTCTGCAAATCTGATAAATAACGATTCACTGTCCGGTTTCTCATAGACAGCCACGGCAGAAAGTCCGAGTTCCTTTACCGTTCGAATAATTCGAAGAGCAATTTCTCCCCTGTTTGCTACCAGTACTTTACGTATTCTCCTTTTTTTGTCCATCACGCAATCCTTACCCTCATGACATAGAACGACCTGGAGTCGTTCTGACTCCAAAGTCGTTGATGCTACCCCACCGCACGCCTTTCTGTCAAGTAAATACTGAGATTCATGCCCTACAATACGGGGAAAGCAAACGAATATGGGGGTTCGACGACGGGGGTTGCTCCAGACAGAACATTCTGTCCGATACGTCACTTTTCAGTCGCCTCTACAGTGCGAGTTAAGATGTAACTGGCTGACGTTGCGGATGCTTACGGTGATCTATTGGACGTCAGTCAGTCTCGCGGCATAAAAGGTGTTACAGAAACGCACACACGTGACGGTTAAATGAAAGTGTGCATGATTCGCTGCAGGTCCCTGTCCAGTTTTCCGGGCTCTTTCTGCTTATATTTATCCACTATGGCCTTCAGTGAATCATAGACTCGCGAGTCAGACAGATCATCCAGGCTTCGGTATAACCCCTTTCTCCTCCCCAGCCGGTATATCAGTCTGTCTTCATCGGGCAGGGCAAAATACCTGTCAATAATGCCGAGGAGGCGTTCTTTATCTTCGGGAAGTTTCCCCTCCAGCTCTTCCAGGAGATTGAGGATGTGGTCGCTTACGACGGTACTCTGAATGCCGTCAAGAGTCTCGATGAACAGCCGAATTTCTCGAACGACCTCTTCATCACTCAAAGCGATAAATTCTCCCTCTTCTCTCAACCGATAGAGTTCTGTGTTTCGACGCACCTGGAGTGACCGCAGGCGAATGAAATCGGGGTTGATCTGATTGAGAACCCGCGCCGTTTCGATTGCATTTCCCTGTGACCATCGCTTTCCCCCGAGACCGGGGATAACATACTCGGAGAGAGAAATGCCCCCTGCAACGATTCTTTGCCCCCCTTCGATGTGCTCCTGCGCGGTTACACCTTTTTGTATAAACTCGAGAACCGGATCATAGCCGCTTTCCAATCCCACATGAATCCGCGAAAGCCCCGCCTCCCGGAGCATGACGAACTCTTCAACGGATTTACGGGAGGCCGTATGAGACCGGCAATACGACGTAATCCTGTCAACGGAGGGAAACTGCTCTTTAATAAATGAAATGATTTCGACGAGATCGTTTGTCTTTACAAGTATTGTGTTTGCATCCTGGAGGAACACCGAGGTGCCACCAAAATACAGCCACGCGGCAACATTTTTAAAACTATAGTCATACAGGGAATCGTGATAGTAAACGTAGTTCACCACGTGTTCGTTGACACTTCCCCCCTGCCCCATTTTCCACGACAGTTCCCTGATCTTATCCGCCATCTCTTTCGCTGTGAGAATATCGTCTTTTACCTCAGCCACTTTTCGCAGTTGAAATTTTGTTCCGCGGTACGTATGGCAGAAGGCACACTTGTTCCACGGGCAGTTCCTCGTAACCCGTATAAGAAGACTTTTCGCTTCACTGGGCGGTCGAATGGGACCCTGTTCAAACGCGAATTGCATCGTTACTCCCTTCCTATGATTTTATAACTCCCGTGTATCAAATGTAATCATGCAACGCGCAAAGGTCAAGTGTCAACACCATCGGTAACACCCTGGAGAACCGCCACCAGACATCACACAAGTTTTCGTAACTCCTCAGAAAACACACGGTAAATGTCATCTGAAAACAGAACGAACCGAACCAGTTCGACACTCTCATGTTCCTTGAGATACCTGATCGTTGTTTTCAGGGCAATACGGGCTGCCTCGTCCAACGGATAGCCATACACCCCGGTACTTATAGCGGGAAACGACACACTTGCAACCTTCTTTTTCTCTGCCTTTTTCAGACTTTCCAGATAGGCGCTCTTCAGAAGGTCTGCCTCGCCTTTCGTTCCACCTCTGTACACCGGTCCAACCGTATGAATGACATAACGAGCCGCCAGGTTTCCACCTGTTGTGACAACTGCCTGCCCGGTTCGACAGTAGCCTATTTGCCTGCACTCAGCCATGATTGCCGGCCCACCGGCCCGGTGTATTGCACCGTCCACACCACCGCCCCCTCGCAACCCTGAATTGGCAGCATTGACGATTGCCTCCGTTTTCTCCTTCGTAATATCTCCCACCGTCAGGACCAGCACTGCCCCACCGATAACAACCTCCATTTTTCACCTCTCAGCATATGGTTACAGGGTTTACGTTACGAATAAAAAAGCACTTGCGACTTTTTTCGGATTCACATCTTTGACAACCCTCGCTTTATCACAATGAACGATGGATTCCGTAAATCTTCTTTATTGTAAACGAGGGGGAATCGTGTTGCAAAATCGAGTACCTCAGCACCTGCATTTTCCGCAACCGCCTGGCCCGCTGCCGTATCCCACTCCATTGTCGGACCGAACCGCGGATACACATCTGCCCGCCCTTCCGCCACGAGACAGAACTTGAGTGAACTCCCCGCAGATATAACCGTGACATCACCATGTTCTCTTCGTTTTTCTTCGATAAATTTTTCAAGCTCGGCGGTTGCGTGAGAACGACTCCCCGCAACAACCAGTGGTATGTTCATTGTTCGTATCACCGGTAATCTCTGTGCTCGTCCCACAATGTCGCCTACAACATGAGATACCGAAGTTCCCTTCGATACCTGTGACAGCTCTTTTGCCTGCACTCCTGCAAGCCTATATGCTCCCATACCAGGTGCCGCAAAATACAGGATTCTCTTATCGGGGATATAGACAACCCCCACTGTTACTGTCCCATTTTTCACCAAGGCAACGTTGACGGTAAATTCACCATTTCGACTGACAAATTCTTTCGTACCATCGAGCGGATCAACGATCCAGAGCACCTCCCACTTTTGTCTTTCCCGATAGGAGACCTCTCTCCCCTCCTCACTCAGAATGGGAATATCGAATATTCGAAGATGTGAGACGATTATCTCATGGGATCTCATATCAGCAAGGGTCAGGGGTGAGCTGTCGGCCTTTGTTTCGACAGTAAAATCAGAATTATAGACGTCAAGTATGGCACGCCCGGCCTCTAGCGAAGCTTGAATGGCCCTCAGTAAATATTTTTCGTACATCATAGCGGTTCCTCACAAAGAGTTGTTTCCTGCGCCTCATAAGGCACAATACACTCACACGTTGAAATGTTTCATCTGATTCTATTAAAATAACACGGCATGGAAAGTCAACCTCTGCATAGCAACAGATGGCAAGAGACCTTTTCTGTTGAAAACTGGTACGTTAAATGTTAGATGAGCGACATATTACTCGTATCGCAACATCTCCATTACATTGCAATGATCGACGCCAAATATGAGAGAAAACGACGAGCGGTCAGAGTGCAGCCATGAGAGAAAAAGTATACAGCCAGACACAGGAAGATATCTTCAGAGAAAGGGCTCAGGTTCTCGCGCGCACCGGTGAAAGTGTGCATCTTGCCCTTGAAATACTGAGAACAATCGAAAGGGGCATCGACTACCGGATGGGCTTACTCAAGACAGTGTGCGACCGAGAAAGGCACCCCGATGTCATGGAGGGCAGCCTCAGACCCTCTCAAAATCGAGAAAAACTTCTCAATGAAATTAACAGCGAGATTCTCAAATATAACAAAGCCCGGGAACATGCCAAACTCCGATACTACTATCTCATCGTCACCAGAGAGGCCATGGGACTTCGCCGACACAAAACAGTCGAAGATATATACACAATTCCTCCGAAGAGAGAATACCTGCGAAAACGCTCATGATCAGATACACAAAGATGAGAATGAAGATGGTGGACTCCCAGCTTCGTTCACGCGGAATAAGAGACGAAAGAGTCCTCAAGGCCATGGAAAAAATCCCGCGGCATCTTTTTGTCGATGAGGGACTGAGAGACCAGGCGTATGCAGACAACCCCCTCCCTATCGGTGATCGCCAGACAATATCACAACCATACATTGTTGCGTTAATGACCGAGTCCCTGAAACTCACAGGAACCGAAAAGATCCTCGAAATCGGTACGGGCTCAGGCTATCAGACGGCAATACTCGCCGAGCTTGCAGAACGGGTCTTTTCAATAGAAAGAATTGCCTCACTCGCCTCAAAGGCACGAAAAGTGTTAGACACGCTGAACTATTACAATGCTCTTATCAGAGTGGGAGACGGAACGTACGGGTGGCGAGAAGAGGCCCCGTTCGATGCTATCGTCGTAACAGCGGGAGCCCCTGACATCCCCCAACCCTTTGTGGAACAGCTTTCAGTCGGAGGAAAGCTTGTGTTACCCACCGGCAGTCGTCAGTCACAAACGCTCTTGAAAGTTACCCGTACCTCCGCGCGCCTCGACACTGACATCGAAGATCTCGGTGGATGTCGCTTTGTCGATCTCATAGGAGAATATGGGTGGAAAGGCTGAAGTATTGAATGCTGAGAAGACTGTATGACTGGGTTTTGCACTGGGCTGAAACATCCTACGGGTCGTGGGCACTTTTCGCGCTTGCTTTTGCCGAATCAAGTTTTTTCCCGGTTCCCCCTGACGTTCTGTTGATCGCCCTTGCCATATCAATTCCGGCAAAATCCTTCAGATACGCCCTCATATGCGCAACAGGTTCTGTCCTGGGGGGCATCGCGGGATATATCATCGGCTACCAGTTCATGGATCTTGTCGGTTTTCGCATCCTGAACTTCTATGGTTTGATGTATAAATATGAAGTCATCAGCTCCCTGTACGAACACTACAATGCATGGGCTGTAGCCGTCGCGGGATTTACGCCCATTCCATACAAAGTATTCACTATTTCAGCCGGTGCATTCAAGATCAACTTTCCGATTTTTCTTTCTGCTTCAATCATAAGCAGATCTGCTCGCTTCTTTTTGGTCGGCTGGCTCATATATAAATTCGGTGCAGAGATACGGTCGTTTATCGACAGATATCTTAATATACTGACCATTGTCTTTATGATTCTCCTCATCGGCGGATTCATACTGGTCAAGTGGTTCCTGTAATGGTATATGAACGACATGAAACGACAAAGGGCGGGTGCACTCATACTGGTTGTTGTCGCGCTGTTGATGACAGCCTGTGCGGCACATTATAGAGAGTCAGTGCGTGCGCGGGGGGTGTATCACAAAGTCAAAAAAGGAGAAACACTGTACTCAATCGCGCGGACGTACGCGGTCGATCTTCAAGAACTGGCCGAGGTCAATAATATAACTGATCCGACTGTTGTCGCAGCGGATGACGCCATATTTATTCCCGATGCAAGGGAAGTCCGTGAGGTAAAACAGCCACCGGTAAAACGGCTGCAGAAGATACCTGCAAAACCGTCGCCCATCGTAAAAAAGACTCCACCGGTGAAAAAGAAAGAGACCATTGCATTTACCCGGGGACAGTTTATCTGGCCCGTCAACGGAACAATCGTATCCAAATTTGGCATACAACCGGGCGGCATGAGGTTTAACGGGATAAAAATCAAGTCGAGAGACGGAACATCGGTAATGGCTTCGGCGGCCGGCCGGGTGATACACTCATCACCCCTCAAATACTACGGTGAAACGATTATCATAAAACACAATAACAATTTCACCACCGTATACTCGCACCTGAAAAAAAGAATGGTTTCCAAAGATGAAAACGTCCTAAAGGGGCAGGTTATCGCGCTGCTGGGCAAACATAAAAGCAGCAGCAATTGTTGTCTCCACTTCGAGATTAGAAAACGGAACAAACCGAAAAATCCGCTCTTCTACCTGCCTAAATCAAAATAATGAAAGAACATGCAACAGGCAAGGATGAAAATATCATAGAAGAAAGAAAGGAAACTCGATGAAATTAATCGACGACATTTTTGTCTATGAATGGACAAGTATGGTCGATAACAACTGCAACAGTTACTATATCGGCGGTACCGTAAAAGCCCTGATCGATCCCGGTCTCAAGAGGTATTTCCCCGATCTTCTCGACAGTATGAAGAAAGACGGAATTGATACGAACGACATTACGTACATAATCAACACCCATTCGCACCCCGACCATTTCGAGGCCTCGGAGCTGTATACCACTGACGATACTGTAACTATCGCACTCCACGAAAATGAAGTGGCGTTTCTAAAAGAAGCGGGGCAGGTAATGTACGGTTGGTTTGGTCTCGATTTACCTGACGTAACAATCAACATGCTGTTAAAAGAAGGAACGATTACCCTTGGTGATGAAACGTTTGAAATTTACCTCACCCCAGGTCATTCTCCCGGCTCCATAAGTCTCTATTGGCCATCAAAAAAGGCGCTCTTTTCCGGGGATGTCATCTTTGACCGCAATGTGGGAAGAACAGACTTTCCCGGAGGGAAACCCGATCTCCTCAAAAAGAGTATCAGGGAGTTGTCAGAGCTCGATGTTGAATTCATGCTGCCCGGTCATATGGGTGTCGTTCAGGAACATGACAGCGTAAAGAAAAATTTCCACTACGTAATACAAAGCATTTTTCCGTATATATACTGAAATTTCTCAGCGGATTATGAGTTGTGAGACGAGATGGAACATGCCGCCGTCGGTGTCAAAGAATATATCGTGGGCCGTAACCTGTAACCATGAAGCCTTGTCATTCATAATCGGTACGATCTCGATGTTTCTCACTATGTTCCATCGGTCCTCTACTTTCATGCGGAAAACGACACCATCGCTGTTGCACTCGTAGGGAATATGATATGTATCGAGGACTCTTGTCACAAAGCGGTTTTTCATCTGCGTGACGACGACGGCTCTCTCCTTAAGGATACGGAGACGACCGTATGACTGGGAAAAAGAAGGAGAGATTGAAATCATTAAAAATATAACACCGAGGAGTGACACAAGCAATACATGATTCCTCATAGCGTATCCTTCAATGTCAAATAATGGCGATCTCCGACAACTCAGTGTCTTCATCAAACGATACCGCATGATGTTCAACTACTGCCTCCCTGTTTTTCGGGCACCACTCGCCTTCTCACCCCGTAGTTGTCCTCATATATCGCCGTTGCAACATACCACGTATCCCCCTTCTTCTTGAGAAATACCCTGACGGTAGTTTTCCCCCTCGTGCCTTTCACCCGGACCTTAAACTCTGCAGCCCCTTTCTCCCCTAAACTCCGTATTGACCCCCTGGGAATCAGCCCGAATTTGAGGTTGTCGCCCACTACGTTTTTTATTTCCTTATTGTTTCTGATAAATTCTTCCGAGGCCTTATATGCATCAGACGATCGCATCATAAAGAACACACCCGCGAGAGACCCCAGAAAAATCATCAAAATCATGAACACCGCAGTAATCGTTAATATCTTGTATCGTCGAGACAGGACACCTCGCTCAACCTTTTCAGGTTCCTTGGGATGCGTGACAATCGTTCGTGCCATTGCCATATCGGCGCCGCATTTGATGCATATTTCGCCCCCCGGCTGTCGGTAACCACAGTATGGACACTTGACCATCGACACTGAGTGAGACGTCGTTCCGGTCACAAGCCGGTTCCGTGTACCACACTCCCGGCATACAATGTCCAGCACCGGCTGGAATCGTTTTATTTTTATTTGATTGACTGCACCGCAGTGAGAACAAATGATAACCATATCCGACGTGTTCTTCTTATGAGCGCTCTATGACGTTACTGGTAAACGTACTATTACCTTTTTCCCTTCTAGATACCTAAAATTAGCACAAAGACAGATTTTCGGCAAGATTTTCATGGACAATCGATCAGTTATTGCTTTATAGATACAACAATGATTTATTTGATATTCTTCTTGTAAACGCTTCAATATTTTTATATAGCGAAGCCAACACCACGCAAAAGGAGGTCTCATGAGTGACGAAGTAATGGTGAGAATCATGCTCGCAAAACTTGGTGACGGATATGATCAAGCAACGCTAAAACTGGGCAAGGCGTTACTCGATGCAGGGTTTGAAGTTATCTACACAAACACCCAGGAGCCTGAAGCCATTGTCGTCTCAGCGTTACATGAATCGGTTGATCACATCGGTATTACCATACTTCCCGGGGCAGACATTAGTGGAATTAAAACAATTGTTAACGGCCTTGCCGCCGAAAATGCCTCAGAAGTACAGGTGTCGGCGGGCGGCATTGTAGATGAGCAGGACATCCCCAAAATTAAAGATATGGGGATTGCAGCGTTCTTCCCTCAGGGCACCACGTTTGATGAACTCGTCGATTGGGCGAAGAAAAACATACGGCCAATGGACCTGTAAGGATCCTGATAAATACCTGTTAGGATTATATCGACCGTTGAATAGGCACTGTCGGTAGACAAAAATCCGGGGAGACGAATACCCCGCGTTCGAGTTGAATGATGCGAGGACTATTGCCATATCTCTCTGAGGAGTAAATCATCCTTTTGAAAATTCTCACCTTTTTTGCGGCAAACATTCAACTGATGTGAAATCCACAAAACTGTTGATAGATTTGTTGATAAGTTTGTGAATAGCATTGGCAAATTCTTTACAAAAGCTGCTTTTTTACCGAATTGCTCAAGAAGTAGGCATCATAGTTTGTTTAACAATATCAATTGGTTAAGAATTTGTCTCCTTTTTTCAATGAGTTCGCAGTATTTTCGTAACGCAAACGTACACGAAAAGCTCAGGGAATCTTTGATGGTGATGCAACGTCATTAAATGACACCATCACCAACTTTTTCTTTTACGTGAAGCAAACAGCAGGAACCACTATGACACACCACGACCTTGCAGGCAAGCCGGCTCCGAAGTCGATGCTCATAAACGTACCTCATGTCGTCAGTACGTACTATCTGTTGCACCCGGATATGTCCGACACTGCCCACCGAGTCGTATTCGGCACGTCGGGTCACAGGGGATCGTCATTGAGAAAAAGCTTCAACGAAGACCATATTCTGGCTACGACCCAGGCAATTTGTGACTACAGAAAAACACATGGAATCAACGGCCCTCTGTTTCTTGGAATGGATACGCACGCTCTGTCAGAACCGAGTCATGCAACCGCCCTGGAAGTATTGGCGGCAAATGACACCGCTGTCATGATACAAAAGGAACGAGGGTATACCCCTACCCCCGTTATTTCGCACGCGATTCTCGTCTACAACAGGGGACGATCTTCCGGATTTGCAGACGGAATCGTCATCACACCATCCCATAATCCTCCTGAAGACGGCGGCTTCAAATACAACCCGCCACAGGGGGGACCAGCCGACGTAACTATTACACAATGGGTTGAGCGGCGAGCCAACGATCTTCTCACCGCAGGCAATGCCGATACCAGACGAATACCTTATGAGAGGGCACTCAAGGCAGCGACAACGCATGAGCGTGACTACATCACTCCGTACGTCGACGATCTCCGGGATATCGTCAATATGGATATCATACGCTCATCGGGAGTGAAAATAGGTGTCGATCCGATGGGGGGTGCATCAGTCCACTACTGGCAGCCTATCATCGATAAATATGGCCTTGATATTGACATCGTCAATGATGCGGTTGACCCGACATTCAGTTTCATGACCGTAGACAGAGACGGAAGAATCAGAATGGACTGCTCTTCTCCTTATGCCATGGCACGTCTTATCGATTTGAAGGATAAATACGATATCGCCTTTGGCAATGACCCGGACTGCGACCGCCACGGCATCGTGACGAAAAGCGTTGGCCTCATGAACCCGAATGCGTATCTCTCCGTGGCTATCTGGTATCTTTTCCAGAATCGTCCTCGGTGGAAGAAGGGGTCGGCGGTGGGGAAAACCCTTGTCAGCAGCGGCATGATTGATCGGGTTGCCCGGCATCTCAATCGTAAACTGAGCGAAGTGCCCGTCGGCTTCAAATGGTTTGTGGGCGGACTGCTCGACGGTTCTTACGGGTTCTGCGGCGAAGAGAGTGCGGGGGCAGCGTTTCTCCGTAAAGACGGAACCGTCTGGACAACCGACAAAGACGGGATGATCATGGATCTTCTGGCGGCTGAGATAACGGCAGTGACGGGTCGCGACCCCGGCGATCTGTATAAGGATTTGACTGCCCTGCTCGGCACCCCCTTCTATGAGCGGATTGACGTTCCCGCTTCTCCAAAGCAGAAAGAATTGCTTAAAAAGCTCTCTCCGGAGCAAGTCCGCGCCACGACCCTGGCAGGCGATGAGATACTGGCCGCCCTGACGGAGGCGCCGGGAAACAACGCGCCGATCGGCGGACTTAAAATCATATCGAAACATGGCTGGTTCGCCGCCCGACCTTCGGGCACGGAAGATGTGTACAAAATTTACACGGAAAGCTTCAAAGATGAGGAACATCTCGCATGGATTCAGGAAGAAGCCATCGCAATTGTGAGTGATGTACTTTCCTCTCGCCAATCTTCACACAACGATACGTGACAACGTCTCAGGGACCATTCCTGTTCATATGTCACCACACATATCATACTACTACAGGCGGAAGCGTGCTCTGATACTCGCACTTTTCGTTGTTGCATTACTCCTTTTGGTAAGCCTGGCGGGCATTTTTTCCTTACCCCTCAGGGATATCTCGCCGCGAAGCAGGATCACGGAAAAGTTTGTCTATCCCGAGGATTCCGAGAAAATGAGAAAATGGGATATTTATTTCCCTGTCTTTACCAAAAGTAAGAATATGTTTGATTATCGCTCGTACAGAGAGAGACTTCACGCAATAGAAACCAGGGAAACAATTGGGGCCATTTTAGTCCTGGAACTGCTTAGATCACGCGAGGATAAGCACCGCACACTGGACAAACCTATGGTATCGGTGGGAACCAACAGGGCGTTGATACTTCCGGAAATCTTTCTGCTGATCCTTCTTCTGGTGTGAGAGACTCTGTCATGAATGATAAGCACTCAAACGAAGGAGCGTAAAGAAGCGATATACTTTCGTAATGTAGCGCATAAACCCTTTGTAAAACTATTGACATAGCCAGAGCAATAATATATGTGCTCGGTGGGGTTAGCGCGGGAAGGATTATCTTTACTTTTTTATTTTTGTGAGCACATGTAAGAACAAGTATTCTAAAACCTTACGCTTAGCAAATACGTTGTTCTTCATTCGTTATTTTTTACGAATTCTCGTGAATCTATTCATTCATAGTCACGCGTTTCGCTTGAATCGGCATCTCTGTATCGTCACCGTTGAGGTCGAAGTGAATCGCGGATTGTTTGTTACGCGCGATTTCTATCTTTCTAGGTGTGACATGTGAATGGATCGCCGTTTGATGCTTAACAAACCCCAACTATTGTGCTTGGCGATTTACGGATATCAGATAAGAGGGAGGTACATGTATGGATTTTTTGACTGGAGCTGCCTATTGGGGAATTATTGTTCTGATGGTAGTCAACGCAGTAATTGTGTTTCGGATGAAGGTCGATATCGGTGACGATGTCAGCGAATCGGCTCCTCCGACGGACCCGAAAGCCGAATAATCGGTAAAATGCGCATATATTGACGACAGATACGAGTGAAGGAGGAGCATATGGCATATCTGGCGAAGAATGGTATAATATTGGTAATGATATTTCTCTACATGGGAATGTGTCTGTATATAGGCTGGTGGTTCAAGAAAAAGGCCGCCGCAGGAGTGTCGGAATATTACATCGCAAAAAGGGAAATACCGGGGTGGGTGGTTTCCCTTGCCTTTTTTTCAACGTTTATCAGTACAAATACCTACATAGGACAGGCAGGAAAAGCCTTTTGGGCCGGTCTGTGCTGGGCGTGGGTCGGACTTTTTTGGGCCTTTTTCTGCGTCCTCTCGTGGGTCGTATTGGGACCGAGAATGAGGAAACAGACCGCTACGTTGAACTCGGTTACGATACCTGATTACTTCGATTATCGATATAAAAGTCAATTGTCCAAAGTAATACGGGCTCTTTCTGCATTTGTCATTATTTTTGCCACAATATGGTATATGGTCGGAATTGCCAAAGGGTGCGCGCACCTGCTGGATTCGGTCCTTGGTCTTCCGTATGTATGGGGAGCATTTCTAATCATTTTTATCACAGCTGCATATACCGTCTGGGGTGGTATGTACAGCGTGCTGTGGACCGATGCCATTCAGGGTCTGTTGATGTTCTTTGTAGCAATAATCATGGTTATGATCCCCGCTATCTATGTCGGTGGCTGGGACACGCTGATGCAAAGCGTCTCTTACACCACTCACTTGACCAAGAAGGGAGATGTCATAGGAAGCGGCCTTGTCACGTTCTGTTATCTCGTGTCATTTCTGTATATTCTGGGAATAGGACTGGCTGTCGGGATGAAACAGATCGCAGAACCCCGCTGCCTTATCAGATTCTATTCTGTGAATAACGCAAAAAGCATGAAGTTTGCCATGATCGCGACACCGATTTTTCTTGGAATTTCTCTCGTATGCGTCATGGGCCTCGGTGCCCTTGTCCACGGTATGGTCACAGAGCAGGAGGCAGCCTTCTTGATCAAACATACCGATCAGGTCATCGGGGTAATGCTGGCAAAATTCGGAAATCCCTGGGTAAGCGGAATCTGCCTTGCCGGATTGTTTGCCGCGGGGATGTCATCCCTCGCCTCAGTCATGCTGATCGTAGGAACTGCCTTCATCGGCGATATGTGGAATGTCTTCAAGCCGATGCCTCAAGAGCAGATTATTTCAAGAACGAAAATTACTATCGTGCTCTACTGTGTCATCGTATTTATTTTCACCATTCATCCACCTGCCGGAATCGTAGAACTGACGGCATTTGCAGGTGCAGTGTTTGCGTCAAGTTTTTTCCCTTCTATCTTTGGCGGTCTCTATTTACGGTGGGGCACAGGCCAGGGAGCTCTCTGGTCCATGTTAACCGGTATCGCCAGTTGTGTCATTTGGAGGTTTGGTTTCAGATTTAATTACCCTGGACTGAAAAACATTCACGAAATCATACCCTCCTTTCTTCTTGCCATGCTGGTGTACTGGATAGTTTGCAAAATGACCCAGAAGCATGTTCCAGACAAAGAACATCTTGACAACGTATTCGGTGTCCAAGAAGCATAAACTGGCGTAAGCTTGTCGGCCATACTCAGATGCCCCGCTTAACAGTGCGGGGCATCTTTCTCCATAAGTGGGGAGGAAAAGGATCGCTTTTTCACCTCATATATACTAAGAGCAGCGACGTCGTGCAGCTCGTGAGACGAGCCGCACACACTTTCAGAAAGAGTAAGCACGGAAGACCATTCCGCACAATAAGGAGGAAACAAAAATGAGAAGGGCTCTTGAGGGTATCAGGGTTGTTGACCTGAGTCATGTCTTAGCAGCACCGACATGCACAATGTTTCTTGCCGATCTGGGGGCCGAGGTTATACACATCGAACCGCCACATGGAGATGATTCAAGGGAATTTGGTCCCTTTGTTGGAAAACATGACAAAAATCATAGTGGCTATTTTATAAGTCTCAACCGGAACAAGAAAAGTATGGTATTAAACTTACGACATGAGAAAGGGAAAAAAATACTCCGTGAACTCATTGCAGTGTCCGATGTTGTCGTCGAGAATTTTAGACCCACGACAATGAGAAAACTGGGTTTCGGTTGGGAAGACATAAAAAAAATAAATCCGAGGGTGATTTATGCCTCTATCTGCGGATTCGGTCATGACACCCTTCCGGGTTATGATACACGTCCCGCCTACGACATGGTTGCCCAAGGGTACAGCGGCATTATGAGTATAACGGGGCCAGAAGAAGGAACTCCGTGTAGGGTAGGATCGTCTGTCGGCGACATCTTCGCCGGTCATCAGGCAGTTATCGGAATTCTTGCTTCATTATTCCACCGTGAGAAGACAGGAAAGGGACAACACCACGATGGTTCGATGGTGGATGGTTTGTTCGCTGTATTGGAAAACGCCGTCGTACGACACACCATCGACGGAACCATTCCGGGCCCACTAGGTAGCGCACATCCTTCCATAACCCCTTTTCAGGGATTTCAAACCAAGGATTCCTGGATTATAACACCCATCGGCAATGATAATTTATGGGGTACCTTCTGCAGGGCTCTCGAGAGGGATGATTTGATGAATGATCCGAGGTTCACGACAAATCTTCTGAGAACTCATAATAAGCAGGCGCTTATCCCCATCCTGTCGTCTGAAATAATAAAGAAGACGACAAAGGAGTGGTCGGATCTTTTTGAAGCGGCGGAGTTGCCGTATTCACCAATCAATAACATGAAAGATATCTGTGAAGACCCCAACATTACATACCGAGAGATGCTGGTGGAAGTGGATCAGCCCGGGATCGGTAAAATGAAAATAGCCGGTTCACCCATTCGTCTTTCCGATACACCCGGTGAAGTGTACGCCCCTGCGCCGCTCCTAGGAGAACATTCGGAAGAGGTTCTGAGAGAAATTCTCGGATACGCCGAGGAAGATATTGTAAAATTAAAAGAGGAGGGTGTAATAAATGGGGAAGTATAGGAGGCTTTTTTATACAATAGTAAAGAGTATCCAGCGCACGTGCTTTTTCGCATTCGCGGGATGGTACAATCTACGCCGATAAAGCGGAGGAGATAAGAGACAGGGGGAAATCGTGGTTATTCCCCCCGTCTCAATCACTCATCCTGAAATAATGTTTCTAAAATCCCGGCAAACAACGCTTGTGAATCATTGGTTTTAACGTGTGTGCGGCTTCTATCGTTCTACATAACCAGCCTACAAAATCGTACAGAACAGACTCAGCGTTCTCCCGTACCCATCCCTCGATTGGTTCATCCTTGAATGTCAGAAACTGTGGAGAATTTTCGCCGTATCCCGACTTAATAACCCATCCCCGATCTACGATAAATATTGCGTATGACATTCCTTTGGCATCGTACGTATTATTGTTTTCAGAATCGAGAACTACGCTCCGTATTCGCGAAGGAGTAAGGAGACACTCGGATGCAAATAGGAACCGGGGGGGTGATTTAACGGAATGTTTTCGCCCGGAGCGTTTCACGATCAATGAAGATTCCGCAACTGTCAACGATCCGGGTTGCCTCACGTGATGCAGATTTTCCAGGAATTTATTCAATCCGACATCCGTTAGGGTTTTCACAACCGTACCGGCAGCACAGATATCATCAACAGTAAAACGCTCGGTATCATTTCGTGAAACAGCGGTGAACTGATCTTTACAGGCTACGACCACACCAGCTTTTTCCGATCCTCTTTCGTTACGCTCAGCTTTATCATCGTATGTAACAATAAATTGCCCGGGTAAATAGTGTCGGAGAAATTGACGAAAGTCTCGTTCCACTGAGGGCCCGCTGTCGCGGGATTCGGTGACAGACATGTCCTTCATTTTCGCCTCGGTGGCGGCTATCTTTTGTGCCGCATTCTTCTTAAACATTTTTCCAAGCATCGCGGGCTTTTTGAAGTAATTGTAAGATGGTTTCATCCTGTAAACAAGAGAAAATTTCATCGATCCATCAATACGACAGAGATCATGCTTGTTCCGCCTCTTCAATCTCTTCAATGGTGAAACTATGTATCAACATGATGAATCCCCATCACACTGTAATAAACACCATTTATTTTGAGTTTTCGATATGAAACAAAGAATCAGCATATTTCAGTGAGCAGAAGCTGGACTCTTTACGAAGCCATCATCTTTAAACATCACACTTTAAGACTTGTGGGCCATCATTCCACCATTCCAGCAGTCCTCTGTTTTTTGCTCCTTGAACCTTTTGCCCTTTTTGTTGTGCTTATTTAAAACTTTTTAGCAAGTGTACAGCACTACAGATATGTAAGATCGGATGCTTCATTCTACCAAAAGGTGCCCATTGTATAATTATAGTTGTTCTTATTTTAGTACTAATATTAAGACATATCATGATGTTAGTACAAATATTTAAATTGGTATGTTTATTGCTGTTAATGATTTTGTGTTGTTTTGTTTGATGGCAGGACATTTTTGACATAACTATCTAAAATGGATAAGGAGCGAGTCATGTGCGGTTTGGCAGGATGCTTTGGCGTCAGGGATGAAATGACGATTACACAAATGTTGGATGCACTCGGTCATCGTGGACCGAATGACAGAGGCATTCATAGCCACAGGCAAACAGTGTTGGGACATACTCGATTATCTATTGTTGATGTTGCCCGTGGGCATCAACCCATTCTGACACACGATGGTAAGAAGGGAATCATCTGCAATGGCGAGATTTATAACTTTCAAAAGCTGAGAGAACTCTTATTCCCCAAATACCCTTTTCAAACTAATTCAGACACGGAAGTCATTTTGCATCTGTTTCAGGAGAAAGGTTCCGAGTGTGTTGCCGAACTGGATGGTATGTTTGCCTTTGCACTATTTGATGGGGATAATTTCATGTTGGCCCGTGATCCGATCGGCATCAAGCCTCTGTATTACGGTTATCACAAAGATAATCTTTATTTCAGCTCCGAACTAGGAGCCATGAGCCTTGCCGGGGTTGACGATGTGCATGAATTTCCGGCGGGGCACTATTACACGCCGGGAGAGGGATTTGTCGAGTATTATCGTGTGCCTGAAATCAGGGATTCCTGGATTAATGACAGTGCAGAGGCCTGTCGCCTGATTCGAGAGACGTTTATCGAAGCGGTTCACAAACGGTTGCTTGCCGATCCAACGGTTCCGGTAGGGTCCTTTTGCAGCGGCGGCCTCGACAGCAGTATCATCGCTGCAATAGCTGCGGAAGAGATTCCCCATCTCCACACCTTTGCTGTGGGTATGCAGGATACAAGCGGAGATGTGAGCGATGACATAAAAGCAGCCAGAATTGCCGCCAATCATATTAACTCTACCCACCATGAATTGATTTTCACCGAAGAAGAATATTACGAAGCGTTGCCCGTTGTGATACAAAAATTGGAAAGTTATGATCCTTCTCTTGTAAGATGTGCCGTCCCCTGCTACTTCACCTGTAAACTGGCAGCCGAACACGTCACCGTCGTTCTCACCGGTGAAGGAGCCGATGAAGTGTTTGCCGGTTATCATTATATGAAAAATTTTCCTCTTCACGCCGTGAACATCGAAGCACGGCGTTTACTCGCCGACCTTCATAATATTAATCTCCAGCGAGCAGACCGAATGGGTATGCTTTTCAGCCTCGAACTGAGGGTTCCCTTTTTAGATGTTGCAATGATCGACCTTTCAATGAAGATACCGCCCGAACTTAAAATACGTGATCAGAATGGAGAAAAGATCGAGAAGTGGATTCTGAGGAAGGCCTTTGAAGACACGAATTATCTGCCTGAGGAAATTTTATGGCGATATAAAGTGCAATATACTCAGGGCGCTGGTTGCGAAAGCCTCGGAGAAAGACTCGCTGAAGCAGAAATGAGTGATGAAGAATACGAGCGGATAAAATGTGAAAACCCACAGGCTGTGATAAAGAGCAAGGAAGCTGCCTATTACTTTGAAATTTTCAGACGATTTCACCCCCAGGAAAGCATCCTGAATTCAATTGGAATCTGGACCGGCTTCGACTTTGCAGAAGAAAGAGAATATGTCAGGGGTACCGTGGATGGAGACTTGAAACATCAGTTTTAAATCTCAGCAATGGCGGTTGCATGACTTTTTGAGAGGGCGTCATTATTAACTGTCCGGTTCTACAACTGATGATAGATGAACCTGTTGGGTGCGACGAAGATTGACAAAAAAAGAAAGGGGTTACAATTACCTCGTAACCCC
>Ga0272441_10002459_pt1 | contig 37258 bp, 22 predicted proteins | sample SSMProp6N_FD_193582 | JGI IMG/M metagenome (GOLD analysis project Ga0272441, IMG submission 193582) | Marine sediment archaeal communities from Little Sippewissett salt marsh, Falmouth, MA, United States - SSM-Prop-6N | ecosystem: Environmental > Aquatic > Marine > Wetlands > Sediment ...
ACGGAGCTATGGACGTATCACCTGTTGCCATGCGCACGGATCTGCGACTGGTGAACATGATGTTGGGGGGTTGGTGGGACTCAGCGACGCAGAGATCACGAGTTGTTATGCGAATGCTGTTGTTGCCGGACAGAGTGATACCGGCGGATTAGTGGGATCCAGTTTTGATACTGTTCTTCTATCCTTTTGGGACGTGCAGACGAGCGGCCAGACAACCAGTGCCGGCGGCGAAGGCAAGACAACGGCGGAGATGAGCGATCCGAACACGTTTCGAGCCGCTGGCTGGAACTTTGTGGGGCTTGCCGATGGACCGGATGATTTCTGGGCAACCGACCCGAACGAGGGCTATCCACTCTTATGTTGGCAGGTTTCTGATGCCCCACTGCCCGCTTTCTCCGGTGGCGCCGGCACGAGCGAGGAGCCCTACCTGCTCGCATCGGCTGGTGATCTCAACAGCATAGGCTCGAATCCACGACTGATGGATTCGTACTTTCTCCTGACGAACGATGTCGATTTGGCGGGCGTCAGCTTTTTCCGGATCGGTAGCGAGGCAGTTCCCTTCGCCGGGGTTCTTGACGGAAACGGCAAGACGATTTCGAACCTTAGGTATAGCGGATGGAGTGCCGTTCCAACCGGCCTGATCAGTTGTATGGATGGTCGCAACGCCGAAATCAGGGACCTGGGCCTTATCGATCCGAATATCGACGCCGGTTCAGGATGGTACGTGGGGTCTTTGGTCGGCGATCTAGGGGATGGAAAGATCACGCGCTGCTACAGAGAGGGAGGTATTGTCGCTGGCGGGTGGAGAACGGGCGGTCTGGTAGGATGCAGTGCTGGGGGCACAATCGCAAGCTCCCATTCCGCAGGTGCTGTGCATGGTCGCTCGGATACAGGCGGCTTGGTAGGATATAATGCGTGGGGGACTATCGAGGATTCCTGTTCCACCGGATCTGTGACTGGCCGTGGTTCCGTTGGCGGGTTCATTGGGTACAATAGGGACGCAGTTGCGAATTGTTGCTCAACCGGATTTGTGACCGGCACGAAAAGTGTCGGCGGCTTTCTGGGTTATCAGAGTTGGACCGGCCAAATTGCGAATTGTTGCTCAACCGGTGTCGTGGTCGGTGTCGAGCATGTCGGGGGCTTTCTTGGCTACCATGACGACCCTGGTGACATTATCAATTGCTACGCCAGCGCTGTAGTCACTGGAGACACCCACGTTGGAGGCTTCATAGGCAGCCGCTGTAGTTCTTCTAAGGTGTTCGCGTCGTTCTGGGATATCGAACTAAGCGGGCTTTCGATCAGTGCTGGTGGTACGGGATTGACGACGGCTCAGATGCAAGACATCGATACCTTCCTCGACGCTGGCTGGGATTTCATCGACGAGATTGAGAATGGCACCGACGACGTCTGGTGGATTCTTGATGGCCAGGACTATCCGCGGCTGTGGTGGGAGATGGGGGATGAGGGGGCGTCGCTGTGAGCCGCAAAACCCACACCCTTTAGGGGCTTCGGCAGCAGTGAAAAAAACGGGTTTTCTGTGGTTGACAGGGGGGCGGGGATGGCGTATTGAGATGGGCAGAGCAGGGGGGTGTGGTGACGCGGTGCGTTTTGTTGTCGCTGAAAAGGAGGTTGCCATGAGAGCGAGGATCGAGGATACGTGCACGGCGTGCGGGCTTTGCTGCGACACGTGCCCGGAGGTGTTCGAGATGGGCGATGACATGGCGGTGGTCATCGTGGACGAGGTTCCCCCCGAGCACGAGGACGCTGTGGAGCAAGCGGCCGACGAGTGCCCCGTCGAAGCCATCATCATCGAGTAGACCCGCCGGGCTCGCAGGCATCCGGTCGTGGCGCCGCCGGCACCCGTAGGCGCCGGCAGCGACACGTTGCGGTCATCGTCGTTATTCCGGTTGCACGGTGAGCGCCCGCGGGTCCATGAAGTGGAGCAGGTAGTCGGGTCCGCCGGCCTTGGTGCCGACGCCGGACATCTTGAAGCCCCCGAACGGCTGCACCTTCACCAGGGCGCCGACGCAACTGCGGTTCAGATACAGATTGCCCACGCGGAACTCGCGGACGGCTCTGTCCAGGTGTTCCTGATTCTTGCTGAAGATCGCTCCGGTCAGTGCGAACCGCGTCGAGTTGGCCCATTCTATGGCTTGCTCGAAATCGCTCGCTCGCATGATCGCCAGGACGGGGCCGAAGACCTCTTCCTGTGCGATCCGATTCTCCGGCGTGATTCCTTCGACGATGGTGGGCGGGACATAGTACCCCTTGTCGGGGACCTCTCCCTGGAACAGGACCGTGCCCTCGGTTGCGGCCAGCTCGGCGTATTCGAGAATCTTGGCCTGGGCGCTGCCGTCGATGACGGGGCCCATGTAGTTCTGCGGGTCCTCAGCGGGCCCGACCTTCAGTGACTTCTTCGCCGCCTCGATCAGCTTGGGCACGAAGCTGTCGTACGCTTTGTCGTGGACGATCAGTCGCGAGCAGGCCGAGCACTTCTGGCCCTGGTAGCCGAACGCCGCGTACAGGACGTCTCGAACCGCGGCGTCCTGGTCGAAGTCCTCATCGAGGATGATGGCGTTCTTGCCGCCCATCTCGCAGACGACCTTCTTGACGGAGCGCTGGTTTTCCCCGGTCCGGCCGGCCCGCTCGATGATACGCAGGCCCACCTCCATCGATCCGGTAAACGCGATCACCGCCACCTTCGGGCTGTCAACGAGGTAGTCGCCGATGACCGAGCCCCGGCCCGGAACGTAGTTGAACACGCCGGCGGGCAGACCCGCCTCGGCGAAGATTTCCACGAGGTGATGCCCGACCACGGGCGACTGGCCCGACGGTTTGTAGACGACGGAATTGCCCGCGGCCACCGCTGCGGCCGCCATGCCCACGCTGATGGCGAACGGGAAGTTCCACGGCGCGATCACCACCGTGACGCCCTTGGGCTCGTAGAAGTAGTAGTTCGATTCCTCGGCGTAGCTGCCCATGTCCCGCCGCTCGCCCAGACGGATGATCTCGCGGGCATAGTACTCCAGAAAATCGATTCCTTCGGCCAGGTCGTTGTACGCCTGGGCCCATTGCTTGCCTTCCTCCAGCACCTGCCAGGCGGCGAATTCGTAAATCCGTCTGCGGGCGATTGCGGCGGCCTTGACCAGGCACTCGGCCCGCTCGGCCGGCGTGGTGTCACGCCACGTCAGAAACGCCTTCTCGGCCGCGGTCAGGGCTCCCTCGGCTTCGGCCACCCCGGCCTGGCAGACCGTGCCGACGACCTCGTCCGGATCGGCGGGATTGACCGAATCCATCGTTTCAGCCGTCGTGACGTCTCGACCGTCGACGTGCAACGGATACGTCTTGCCGAGCTGCGCGCGAACTTGCGCCAGGGCCTGCGGGAACGCTTCGCGCACGGTGGGATCGTCGACGCCCGGAAAAATTCGCTCGTTTTCAAAAGGCGCCAGGTTCAGGGCTGGGCCGCGACTTGTGTCATTCGTTGTCATGATTGATGTACTCCTTCGATAGGACTTCTGATTTCCATCCTGTTATTTTCGATGAGAATAAGATACCGGTGTCACAGAGTCTGGATTATCCGGCCGACAGCTCGCGGCTGCGCTCGGCGGCGCGCCGCAGAGCGGTCGCGACCGTCTCGGCGAAACCTCTCTCGTAAAACACGTTGAACGCTGCTTCGGTGGTGCCGTTCGGGGTAGCGACGCGGGCGGCCAATTGTTCGGGGGTCGTCCCCTCGCCGGCCACCTTCTCCGCCAGCAGGGCCGCGCCCTTGGCGGTTTGCAGTACGAGCTTGCGGGCGTTCTCTTCGGGCAGACCGAGCTCGACGCCGGCCTTGATCATTTCCTGCATCAGGAGAAAGAAATACGCCGGGCCCGATCCGCTAACCGCAGTGACCGCGTCGAGCAGGTCTTCGTCCTCCCCGACAATCGTCTTTCCGACCGACAGGAGAATCAGGCGCGCCTTCTCCACTCGGTCTTTGGCCTTTTCGTTGGGGACCAGGACGCTGGCGGCCTCGTCGACCCAGGCCGGCATGTTGGGCATGACGCGGACGATGGCCACGTCTCCCAGGATCGAAGCGATTAGCGAGGTCTTGATGCCCGCGGCGATGGTGATGACCAGGACGTGATTGTTGATGCTGTCCTTGATGCTCTCCAGGGCTTCCTTCATGTTTTGCGGTTTGACGCTGAGCACGAGCACGTCCACGGCGGACGCGAGTTCGCGGTTGTCGGCGGCGGTCCGGACGCCGTAGTTGTCCCGGAGGTAAGCGATGCGGTCGGGACGGACGTCGCTGACGTAGACCTTGCCCGGCCTGTACACCCCGGCTTTCAAAACGCCGTTGATCAGTGCTTCGGCCATATTCCCACTGCCAATGAAACCAATGGTTTCCACGGTCTTTCTCCTTGTCAAACTGTGAACCTCTTGCAAAATGGAGATCCGGCTTACTTCAGGAAGGAAAAATCTCCTCCGCGATTTTTCCTGCCGAGAACGTCAATGATTTGCGTATGGGTATATGAGCCCCTTCTTTGAGGAAATCAAACCAACGATTTCCTTGAAGAACAGAAGCCGAATCTCCATTTTGCAAAACCCTTGTTAGAATATTCGAAACCATTCCGATCGGACGATCGAGTTCGCCCCGGTACACTATCATTCGTGTCGGGACAACGCAACGCAAAACACGTGGAATTCGGCGGAGACGGCGAATCGAATCAGCCCGTGAGCAGCTCGAATTGCTCCTTGCTGAGGCACTGCCGCAGCTTTTGCAGGGCCGCCAGCTCGATCTGTCGAATGCGTTCCTTCGTCAAGTCGAGCTCGTCGCCGATCTGCTTGAGCGTCTTGGTGTTCTTTCGTATCGAGGAGCCGGTTAGCCCGAAGTGGTGCACAATGACGTATTGTTCGCGCGGGTCGAGCTCTTCTTTGATGACCTGGGCCAGGTCCTTGCGGGTTCGCTCGACGGCCAGGACGTCGGCGGTGGTCTCGCGCAGGCCGCGCTTGAACCGGGCCAGCGAAGCGGCCCGCCGGGGCGTCAGTTCCGTGCTGCGCCCCGAGACCCGGGCGTACTCTTTGGCGATGTTCAGCGAGGCCCGCCGGCTGAACCGCAGGTCCTTGACGTAGTCGAACTCCTCCACCGCCTGGATCAAAGCGAAGTTGCCCTTGCTGACCAGCTCCAGGAAGTTGGCCCCGTCGCTGGTGTGCTTGCTGGCGATGCTCACGACCAGCCGCAGATTGGCTTCCACCAGGATTCGTCGAATCTCCTCGGCTTGGTCCAGATACGTTTCGAGTTGCGAGAGCAGCGTGGCCGAGACGGCCGACAGCTTCAACTCGTGGCGCCACGTGGCCGCCAGGTATTTCAAGTAGTTGTACCGGCGAAACAGCTCGATCTCCTGCTCCCGGTTGAGACCCGGCGTGATCTTGAGGACCTGGAGGTATTCGGGCAGAAGGTTTTCGCCCACCAGTTCGAACGGCTCGATCCGCTTCTCCGGCTCGGGGCGTTTGACCTCGAGAGGCCGGCCCAGAATGTGCTCTCTCGCCCCTTCTTCAAGGAATTCATCGCTGGAGACGTACTCGATTTTGCGGGCCAGCATGGCCATGGCGCGGCGCTGGTTGATGATTCGGTGGACCGAGGAGCGGCTGCGGTCGAATCGCTCCATGAGCTGTCGGACGCTGACGCCTTGCTTGTGGAGTCGGAAGAGCTCGGCCGCCTCCGTTGGCCTCATGCGACCCAGAGGCCGACGGAAGACGGGTCTGTCCGGGTGCTTCTGCTCGTAATCGCCCAGCGTGTAGCGGACCGTTTCCTGGGCGATTCCTATTTTCTCGGCGATCTGACGGGTGATCTGATAGCGCGACAGCGAGGTCCTGGCCGCCAGGCTGCGGGCCTGCCGGACGACTTGCTGCCGCTGTTTGTTCGTCAACCGGTGAAACGTGCCGGCCTGGGCCACGAGCTGCGGGTGGTCGCGGCTGAACTTCTCGACCGTCGATTCCCGAAAGCCGAAGCGCCGGCCCCCGTCGGCGAAGATGAACTTGCGGGCAAGCATGCCTCTTTTTCGCCACCGGCCGATCGTCTTGGTCGAGACGTTGAAGCGCCTCGCCAATTCCTCGGCGGTGTAGACCCGCTCGCCTTCGTCGCTGACCGGCGTTGCCAGCTTGCCGCTGAGCTTCGAGATGAACACGTACAGGTCGGCCAGCAGGTCCGAGCCGTCGATCAGTTCGCCGTCGTCACCGTTGTGGGTGTGGAACCCGGTGATGTGGAAGCACACGAAGTCGTAGGGGTACTGTTTGCAGGGGTCGATCAGGCAGTAGAGATTCTCCGCGGCCGCGAGCTCCCCGCGGCGTTTCGCCTCCGGCGTGAAGCGAATCTGCATGAGCAACTGTGCCAAATTGGCGTTCTTGATCTTTCGCATCAGTGTCCTGCGACTATTCCATCTAACCAACTGTCCATTTTACCGCTTCGGCCCACGAAGCGAAAGCCACATTCATTTTCCGCGTGAATGCGCACATTTTAGGGCAAGCCACACACAGCCGTGCACGTTTGTAGGGGCAACCCCCCGTGGTTGCCCTGGCCAGCCATGCCCGGCGCTTTTCCCGGCGACGCACAAATTGGGTTCGTTTGGCATTTCCCACTCCCGAATACCCGGCGCGCCGACCTCGAATCCCCAATCCCCAATCGCGCGCGAATTGGGTTCGTTTGGTACGGATTGCCTCTGGCGTGCTTGCAGGCCTCCGGAGGGCCGGCTTTTCACCACAGAGTCACAGAGTGCACGGAGCATGAAACATAACCTCGTTTCTGTAATAGGTTTACATTTTCCTCTGTAGCCTCCGTGCCTCGGCGGTTCCTCCCGCCGCAGGCAAATTGGGTTCGTTTGACATTTCCCCGCTTCCGCGCGCCGTCCATCGCCCGCGTCGAATCCCCAATTGTGCCCCTTTGCCGGCAGAAATTGGGTTCGTTTGACACAATCGGGCACGCGCGGGAGGCCGGGGATGCCGGCGGCGGACCGGCCGACCGGGGAGGATGGGCTCGTATTCGTCTTGGGTCGAGCATGATCGGAGACTCCGCATTCTCTGCTCGCACGTGTCGGCTCGCTGGTGCGTTGTGTAATTATCATACAGGCAGGGGCGTACGGCGTCAAGCGAAATCTCGGAAATCGCCCGGAATCGCGTCGCTCGCTCGCGTGGTGGTGGAGACCTGCGAAATGGCGCGTTCGCGTAGCGTCTGTCATCCTGAGCCGAAGGCGAAGGATCTCGCCAGCGAAGCAGAGGTATTGCAGGGTTGGGGGCCAGATCCTCCACTCCGCTCCGCTGCGTTGAGAGTCTGCCCTGAGCATAGGCGAAGGGATGACAGGGGCCATTCGACCCGATCAGAAGGCGTTTTGCGGTGCTGGCGGGTTACCCCGATTGATGCGGGGGCTGGCTGCAGTGCGCAAAAAAAGAGGACAGCGCTGTATGCGCTGTCCTTTGCGTATCGCAACAAGAAGAGAGCATTGAGCCTGCCGGCTCGAGCTGTCGACGACTGCAGTTTAGACGTCAACGTTTCGCGCCGGTCCGGCTCAGGCCACGAGGCTCTTGGCCGTATCGACCGCCGAGGCCGCATCCGGAGCGTACCCTTGCGCCCCGACCTTCTCGGCAAAGCTCTGGGTCACGGGGGCTCCGCCCACCATTACTTTGGCATCGATGTTGGCGTCCTGCAGTGCCTTGATGGTCTTCTCCATGCCGGGCATCGTCGTTGTCAGCAGGGCGCTCATCCCGATCAGGTTCACTCCTCGGGCCTTGGCCTCCTCCACGAACTTCTCCGGCGCCACATCGACACCGAGATCGATCACCTCGAAGCCGGCGCCCTTGAGCATCATGGCCACCAGGTTCTTGCCGATGTCGTGCAAATCGCCCTGGACCGTACCGATCAGGAGTTTGCCGATGGGCTCGACGCCGGCCTTGGCCAGCTCCGGCTCGAGGATCTCCATCGCCATCTTCATCGCCCGGGCCGCGATCAGCACCTCGGGGATGTAAATCTCGTTCTTTTTGAACCGGGCGCCTACCACGTCCATGCCGGCGATCAGACCTTCGTCCAGAATCTGCTTCGCCGGGACACCCTCGCTCACGGCTGCTTTCGTGACGTCCACCGCCGTGGTTTGATCTCCCTTGATCACCGCCTCAGCCAATGCTTTTAGTTCTGCCATTTCAAATCACCTCAAATCAGTACCCGTTTTTTACCTACCGATTGCCAAGCACGCAATTAAACCGCATCCTCGGTCTTTGAACAAGGAGAAATTTGGCCGGCCACGCCACGGGGTGTGTGAAAATATTCTGGCAAGCGGGTGGCAGCGTCAAGCGGCAGCTTGGCGATGGGGGATTTGTCTGCTGCGTGTGGCACGATACGAGCCTTGGGCGTTGAGCCATCGCCAAGTCCTTCGGACTTGACGCTGCCACCCGGCGATGAAGACAATGATGCCCGAAAGATCGCACGGACACATGCCATAAGGGGTGCCAAGGCATTGCGGCGTGCCGAGATCCTTGCCGGGGTGGAACTGTCGCCGGGGTCCGCTCGGCGCGGGGAAGGGACTTGCATCATCACGTCGAATTTGGTATCATACGGGGGTGTTTTCCGCATTGTCGCTATACGCGTGCGGCAAGGATGCCCCGCGGCCATCTTGAGATGACGGGGGTGCCAAACATGACGAGGGGTGGGTGTTTTCCCACAAGAACGGTGGCAACCGTATTGCTTGCCGGCCTGTTGTCGGCGGCTTGCGGGGGGTGTATGGAAGCGACCAGCCTCCTGCGGTTGCGGGGCAGCAAGCACTCGCCGCGGATTCGACTGTCAAGCTACGCCAGTTCGACGCTGGGCACGGTTTTTATCGGTCCGGGCCACTTGGGAATGCACAGCTACCGCGGCGGTGGGACCGAGAAAAACGGCATTATGTATACCTGTAGAGGCGGACACATCGACATTGCCCACCTGCGCAAGGCCGCCGACTGGACCGCCTATCTCGCCGAGACGACGTACAAGGAGCTCAAGCAGGGCGACACCACGTTTTCTTTCAAATTGTACGAGCCTTCGCGCTACTTCGTGCGACTGGAGTATCCGGCGAACTGGGACGATCTGGAAACACTTGAAAAGGACCAGATCGCCCGCGATGTTTCGATCAAGCTGGGCCAGTATTGCGCCTTTACTGCCCTGACGTGGCACGAAATCCTCACTTGGTTCGGCTACAGCTCCCTGCCCTGGTACCCGGAATTTCCGTCCGCTTTTTCCTGGGAAGACACGTTCTCGAACCTGCTCGGCACGCATCTGGCGGTCGAGGCTCTCCTGAGCAGGCGGCATTCGTACGACCAGGCGCTGACGCTGGCGCTGGACCGCGAGCTGGAGCGGCTCGACGTGCAGTCGAAAGGGACGGCGATCCGCGCCGCCAAGGCCGTGAAAGGTCGCTGGTATACGGGCGAGTTGCTGTTTTTCGTCGATATCAAGAAGCGCAACCTCGACACGGGCCTGGACGACGGCTTCGTTACGCCGTGGCTCGTTCCGCTGCTGCCGGAATGTGAAGGCGTCGAGCCCCAGGCGTACCCCGTGCCCAATCTTCGTCTGCTGCAGATGCACGGGTTCTCGGTTACGCTGGAAATCGAGCCGCGAGAGCATTTGCAGAAGGGCGTCATTCGTCGCATCGTGTATCCTGATCGCAAGCAGAGGCGCAAGCGGATCGAGCCGGCGGTGCATTTCCCCATCATCATGGACTACATCCGCCAGGACGCCATAGAACGGTACGGTCCCGCCGCCGACGTTCCGTGAGGAACCTTCCTCGACCTCCCTCCGCGTCAGAGACGAGTGCTGTGATCCCGCAAAGAACCTGCAGTCTCAGGGTTCCACCAGCAGGATCGAATACAGTTCCAGGCGGGGCAGGGTCACTGTCGCGCGGCCGTCGGCCCACGCTGTGTCCAGCAGCTTGCCTTCCGGTTGCATGGTGATCGACTTCGGTGCGCGAGCCAGACGGATCGAGACGGTCAACGGGCCGACGGGCTTGATCTCCGTAATGCCGCCGTCCGGCGCGTCGGCGTGGGGGCCGGAGGTGTTGACCAGGTGAATCGACAACTTCTCGTGCAAGGTTCGCGGACTGACATCGACGTCCTTGGCACCGGTCACCTTCACGATCGGTTCGGGCAGTGCTTTCTTCAAAACGCCTGAAAATGCCTCGTCGACCTTGTCGACGGCGATGATGGAAGGCGGCGCCTTCGGACCCAGTTCGGCCTGGAAGAGGCTGGCCGGACCCGGCCCGATCAGGATCAGACGGCCGCCCGATCGGGCGTAGCGCGCCAATTCGTCGCGAAACGCCGGCTCCAGATAGGTCCAGCCCGGCACAACGATCACCGGCCACTTGGACATCTTCCCTCTCAGGTGATGCTCGCTGAGTATCTGAACGCCATAGTGGCTCTGGAGGATCTGCGTCAACGCCGATCGCAGAACGCCAACGCCACGGCTTCCGGACCAGTGGAACAGTCGCGGCGATTCCCGATAATGTCCCGCCGTCGAGTAGAGCAGGGCAATCTGAGGCACTGCCACCGAGCGATGGCAGTACGCCTGCCGCGCCCGACAGAACCGGGCCACCTCGGCCATGACGTCCATCTCCGCCAAGTCGCGCACCGCGCCGTCGCGATCCTGCTTGAAGTAGGCCTGATAGCCCCCGCCCAGGGCGAGCACGACAGCCGCTTCCTGCATCAACTGCACCGCGGGCTTTTGCTTCCGCGTTCTGCGACTGAACGACCAGGACATCAAGTCCCACGGCACCCGCTGATCCTCGAGACACCGACCGGCGAAGCGGGCCTGGTTGATGCTGTCGTCCGGTGAGAAATCGCCCGAGAGGCCCGCCACGTCAGCCGACACTGCCTCGGGCATATGATCGCTGAACGCCCAGTTGCTGATCACCTGAAAGGTGGGATGGGATGCCTTCAGGGCGTCGACGTAATGCCGCACGTACCGCCGGAACCCTTCGCGATGGAACTGCATCCATTCGTTCCAATACGGATCGCCCCTCTTGCGCGGGGCGGTTGCGGCGCCGGTTTGCTCGCGGAACGCGCGCGTCGCGGTCTCGCCATAATCGGGCACGGTGCCCCAGCAATCGCCGTCGACCCAGACACCGTCGAGGCCGTACTCGCCCGCCAGCTCGCGCAGTTGGGGGATCATCAGCGTATCGGCGTACGGCCCGAAGACCGAGGTGGCCCGATCGTTGGGCTTGCCGTTTCCATTGACCGCGGCCCACTCCGGATGGTCGGCGACCTCCTTGAAGTCCCAGACGCCCGAGTAGTGCATAAAGAGCGTCACGCCGCGCCGGCGCGTCACGTCACGCCAGATTCGCAGCGGATCGCCGACGAACCCGGGGGCGGGGTTGCCCACCTTCGTCGGATAGCTCGAATAGCCGGCGTGCCCTTTGCAGTCGATCTGAATGTAGTCGGGGTGCACCTTGTCGATGACCCGTTCGACCATCGCGGGCGTCGTGCGCGCACCGACCCGTTCGCAGTCCTTGCCCGCATGGAAGTCGAAATGGATGCCCAAGAATGCGTCGGCCCGTTTCATCCGGGGTGGATCGGCCCCCTCCACAGAGACGCCGCCGACCAGACAAACGGCAACAACGCCCATGACGAACCCTACAGTACATCGCTTCCACTCGCCCGCCGATCCGTTCCGTGCCGTTTTCACAAGTCGCTCTCCTTACTGTCGATGTCGTTCTTCAGCGATCACGCCTGCCGACAGCATTACACCCGGCTCGCCCCGCTCTGTCAAAGCCAAATGCCACATGCCTTCCCGCCTCCCGAGGTGTCCGTGCAATCTTTCGGGCATCATTGGTTTGGACCCTGGACAACTGCGGGTGGCAGCGTCAAGGCCGAAGGGCTTGGCGATGGCGCAACGCCCGGGGCTCGTATGGCGCCACAGGCAGCAGACACGTCCCCCATCGCCAAGCTGACGCTTGACGCTGCCACCCGTCGTCCTGTCAAAGCCAAATGCTGTATGTCTCCCCGGTCCGTCACGCGCCGTAACACCGGCCCATCGGGCTGCGAGAGCATTTGCGGAAGCGGGCCATCCTTCGCCATGTCTATCGGGATCGCGCCGAGAGGTCCAAACGCATCGAGCCAGTCCTTGAGATGTTACACACGTTCACTCGACGGTCGGGGTGCGGGGTCTACGCGCGGTACGCCTGTAGTCGGCGTTGTTTCCCGTCTGCTGTTTCAGCTCCTGGGCGACGGTGAGGTAGTAGTTGCGGCCGGTGGCGGTGAGGAGGTTCTCGGCCAGGGCTTCGAGGGCTTTGGCCTTGATGAGCTTGGGCTCTTTGGCGGTCGGATCGAGGGCGAGCAGGTGGTCGCAGAGCTGGGCGGCCCATTGATGGTCGTTGTCGGCCAGCGCCTGGTGGGCCTTGGCGAGCAGGGCGTTCGGACCGCCGGCCAGGTCCGCTACCCGTCGGGCTTCTTCCGCGGGATGGAGGGGAAACAGGTTGGACGGATTGCCGTCGAACCAGCCGAGGTGGGCGTTGAAGATCTGGCGGACCGCCCACTGCACGTTGCCGTAATACTCGCGCAGGTAGTCCTTGTCGGCGAAACGCTCTGGCAGCTTGACGTAGTCGACGAGCTCGTCGGGCGTGAGTCCCTGGTTCATGCCTTCGATGGTCTTGTCGAACACGAAGCGAATCGCGTCGCGGTAGTTCGTCAGCATCTCGGCGATCTTCGCTTTCCCGAGGATGGGGCGCGTGTGTCCCGGGACGAGGCACTCGGGGCCCTCCTGGAGCATCATGTCCACCGCATCGGCCCAGGCCCGCACGTCGCGGTACATCGTGCCGCGAATGGCGTAGAGATTGGGCCAGGACTTGTAGAAGTTGTCCCCGCAAAACAGCACGCGTTTCTCGGGCAGCCAGACGTAGAGGGCGTCGGCGGTCTCGCCGTTGACGGCCACCAGCTCCAGCTTCACGCCGGCGATTTCGAGCGTCCTGCGCGGCTCGGAGAACGTGTGCGTGGGGCCGATCTTTTTGCCCGACTGAAAGACGGCACCCCCGCGTTTGGGCCAGTAGGCGCGGGCGACGCCGTTGTTGATTCGTTTTTCGGGCGGGAGTTTGAAGCCGCCCTGACGGGCGCCTCGGATGTTGGTGAACGTCAGGCCGGCGGCGTTGAGCGGGCCGCTTTCGGAGCCGAAGTTGGAACGGGCCCAGATCGGCGGGCGGTTCTTTCCCGCGAAGACGGGCACGCCACCGGTGTGGTCGCCGTGACTGTGCGTCAGAATGATGGCCTTGACCGGCTTGTCGGTGATCCTGCGGAAATCGGCCAGGACCTGCCCGGCCGAGATGGTGTCCATGCCCGTATCGACGATGATCAGGCCGTCGCCGCCGACGATCATGGAAACCGGTTGCACGGAATAGCCGACCGCCGTATACACGCCGTTGGTGACCTCGATGATCTCCCGGTCAAACTCGGCACTGCGGGCCTTGAGCAAGCGCGTGGCCTCGCTCTCGGCGGACGAAAACGTCGGCGAAAACGCGCAAACGAGCAATGCACTTGCCAGTGCGAAAGCGATCTTTCTCATGATTCATACTCCTTCCGATAGAATGGTTCGTGGCCGAACTATCTGGTCAAAAAAATTACTTTGTGTCCTCGGCCCCCGCGAGGTTGGCCTCGAGGACGCCGAGCTGTTGCACGAGTGTCTTACGGTCCTTCTGCGGCATGGTGCCGTAAATCCTGTCTTGAAGGCCCTCGGATACGGCTTCAAAGTCCTTCTGCAATGCACGACCCTTATCCGTCAGTGCCACAAAAATGACGCGCTGATCGTCGGTGGAGCGGAAGCGGCGGATGTAGCCGTGCCGTTCGAGCGTGTTCAGGATCCCGGTGATCGTCGACTTGACGCGGCCGGCGTGTTGGACGACGGCCTTGATGGGGACCGGCTCGGTTTGCGCGAACAGAAACGCCAGTATGGACCCGTGGGCCGGCACGATCCCGGCAATCCCGCGGGCCTCAAGTTCCTGTTCGATAAACGAATTGGCCAGGGCCCGAATGCGAGCGATTTGTCCGACGATGCCGCGTGTATCCATTTTTCTGCTGCTCCTTTCGCATGCCTATACGGCGTTTCCATGTGTATGGTTCGTGGCCGAACTATATGTCAAGGCATTTTTTCGATATTTTTTTTCGGGCCTCGCCGGGCGGGCGGTTTGTTGTGACGGCGGCGCGCCTAACTGTCGCTAATCGTCACAAAAGGCGGGGCGCGGTTTTGGCCAATTTCCGTTGACAGGTTCGTAACGAGTTCCTAAGATGCGACATTTACTATCAGCAGCACGAATTGTGATCGAATAACCTTGGGCGCTCAGTTATCGCAACAACAAAGGATAAGCAGGCGGGGCAGGAGAGGCCGTGTGTCCCGTATTCGCTCGGAAACCCCGACGCTGGGGGTCTTTTTGTTCTTTAGGGAAGTTGTTTTATGAGTGACTACATCGTTTTGGTCAAGCAAGTTCCTGACGTCTCGCAAATCACGGACAACGCGTTCGACCCGGAAACGGGTACCCTGGTTCGGGCACGCCTGGCCAGCGTGATCAACGAGCTGGACGCCCAGGCGTTGGCATTTGCGAATCTGATGAAGCAGATCAGCGGCGACAAAAAGGCCCGCGTCGTGGCGCTGACGATGGGCCCGCCGATGGCTGAGGAGGTGCTGCGGTACAGCCTGGCCCGGACGGCCGATCAGGTCGTGTTGCTGACAGACCGGGCGCTGGGCGGGGCCGATACCTGGGCCACCGCCAACCCGCTGGCGTACGCGATTCGCAAGATCGTCAAGGACGTGCTCAAGTGCGGCGACGATTATTACGTCGTCTCGGGTATGCAGTCGGTGGACGGCGACACCGCCCAGGTGCCGGGCCAGATCGCCGAGGAACTGGGCCTGCCCTGCATCGCCTACGTTACCGAAGCCGAGTACAAAAAGAAACGTTTCGAGTTCACGCGGATCATCAGCGGCGGCAGCCAGACCGTGGCAACCAAGAAGATGCCGGCCGTGATTACCGTGGCCAAATACGAGTATCCGCTGTTCGCCACGTTCGGGCGGACCCGCTGGGCCGACAAGACCGAGGTGATCCGGTGGACCGCCGAGGACATCAAGGCCACGCACATCGGGGCCAAGGGCTCCAAGACGGCGGTGATTCGCGTTTTTCCGCCGGGTAAGAGCACCCGCAAGTGTCAGGAAATCGGCGACGTCAAGGAACTGGCGAAGATTATTGTCGATGGTTTCAAGAGCGGCAACGGCGACGCGGCCGAGGCCGGCGCCGGCGAGGACGGCAAATACGCGCTGCCCGCCCGACGTAAGAACCTGCTCGAAAGGCGTTTTGAGGCGACCAAGAAGGAGCAGGAGGACTACGATCTTCTCGTGAAGATCCTCAAGGACTTGAAGATCAAGGATGTGGCGAAGATCGACGACGCGGCCCGGGAGAAGATCCTGGAGGCCGCCGGCGGCCGTTTCCACAAGAAGGCCCTGGGCGACATGCTCAACGGCTTTGCGCTGGGAGACCCGGCGTTTCAAGGGGAGGTCTGGGTCGTCGCCGAGCACAGCGAGGGCGTTGTGCATCCGGCCACCTTCGAGTTGACGGGCAAGGCCCGCGAGTTGGCCGATTCGCTGGAGACCAAGGTCGGCGTCTGCATCGCCGGCGCCGACGTGGCGCACATGGCCGAGGAGGTCATCGCCGCCGGGGCCGACAGCGTCTACGCTATCGAGCACGAGCTGTTGGCCGAGTTCGATCCCACCAGCTACCGCAAGGTGATCGCCGACGCGATCGATAAATACGTGCCGCAGATCGTGCTGTACGCCGCGACGCCGCAGGGGCGCATGCTGGCCCCGATGGTCTCCTACAAGACCGGCTGCGGACTGACCGCCGACTGCACGGGTCTCGACATTCGCGACAGCTCGCGCAAGGGCGACATCGGGTTGCTGCTGCAGACGCGTCCGGCTTTGGGCGGCAACGTGATGGCCACCATTCGTACGAAGAACTCGAAGTCGCAGATGGCCACCGCCCGCCCCGGCGTGATGAAACGCATCCCCGCCGATCCGGCCCGCAAGGGCAAGGTTGTCAAGCACAAGGTTGAGCTGACCGAAGACGACGTTAGTCTCGATATCATCAAGACCGAGATGGGCAGCGGCGAGGTCAACCTCGACGCCGAGGCCATCGTCGCCGGCGGCAAGGGCATGCAGAGCCGTGACAGCTTTGACGGGTTGCTCAGTACGCTTTCGGGCGCTCTGACCGCCAGGCTCGATACGGAGGTGGAGGTGGGAGCCTCCCGTGCGGCGGTCGAGCAGGGCTTCATCGAACGCATCCATCAGGTCGGTCAGACGGGCACGTCCGTCGGCCCAAAGCTGTATGTTGCCATCGGCATCTCCGGCGCCATCCAGCACATGATCGGCGTGGCGAACACCGAAACGATCGTGGCGATCAACAGCGATCCCAACGCACCGATTCTCAAACAGTGCGATTACTATATTGTAGGAACCGCCGAAGACGTCGTCCCGAATCTGATCGAGGCGCTGGAGACGGTGTAGCGCCCCCGGGCGAATCGCCGGGCCGCGCGGCGGCTTGGTGGTTCCGGGGCAAGGCGTGTTTTTCGATTCTCTGATTCAGGTTTCTGTTGAGGTAGAGAAAGTGTCGAACAACGACGAATACACTAAAACATCGGTTCTGGTCGTGGGGGCCGGTCCGGCCGGTCTGGCCACGGCGATCCAGTTGAAAGTTCTCCAGCCCGATCTCGACGTCTGCGTCCTTGAAAAAGGCCTCGATTTGGGCAACCATAATCTCTCGGGGGCCGTGCTCGAAAAAGAGCCGCTCCACACTCTGCTCGACGCCGCCCAGCCCGGATGGCAGGAAAGCGACGAGGCCAAAGACGTGCTGGCCAACATTATCGATAAAGACGATATCCTGTTCCTGCTCGGCAAGAGCATGGGCTTCAATATCTTCTCCCTTCTGAAAATGGCCCGCTCCTTCGGCATCGGCTGGGGCCAGATGATCCATCACGGTGATTATTCCGTCTCGATCAGCAAGCTGACCAAGTGGATGGGCAAGATCGCTCGGGACCGGGGCGTGGAGGTGCTCACGGGCTTCGGCGCCGAGGATATCGTTATCGACCCGGCTACCCACAAGGCCACCGGCATCAAGCTCGTGGATCAGGGACTCGACAAGGAGGGAAACAAGCAGCCCAACTACGTTGAGGGCGAAGTCATCGAAGCCGATTTCATCGTTCTGGCCGAGGGTTGCGACGGCCTCGTCACCGAGCGCTTCGTGGAGAAGGCCGGCCTCGAGAGGCAGGGCAACGCGATGTACTCGCTCGGTGTTAAGGAGCTGATCAAGGTCAGCCCCGAGCAGTATGCCGAGTTCACGCCGGGCCGCGTCGTTCACGCCATGGGCTATCCTATCTGGACGCCGGTTCTGGGCCCGGGAATGTTCGGCGGCGGCATCGTCTACGCCGGGGCGCAGGATCACCTCTCCGTCGGCATGATCGTGGGACTGGACTGGAAGTATCACAACTTCAACGCCCAGGACGCCCTGGTGCGTTTCAAAGAGCACGCCCGCATCAAGAAGTACATCGAAGGCGGCACGGTCGTCGAGGCCGGCGCCAAGATGATTCCCGAGGGCGGCTACTACGCCATCCCGCGCGACCCGCAGACCCAGAGCATCGGCAAGGGCAACGTCATGATCCTCGGCGACAGCGCCGGGTTCGTGAACATGCTCAAGATCAAGGGCCTGCACAACGCCATCGATTCCGGCATCCAGGCGGCCAAGGCCATCGTCAATTCCGCCGCCGATCCTTCGCAGGCGGCGGTCAAGTACACCGAGCGCATCGAAGGCTGCAACGTGACCACGGAAATGAAGAAGGCGCGGAACGCGCGGCAGACCATCGGCAAGTTTGGCCCGCTGCAGGGCATGCCGCTGTCGGTGTTGGGCGGGTGGCTGCCGAAGTTCAACGTCGAGCCGGACTATGAAATGATGCGGCCGGCCTCCTACCGGCTCAAGCCCAAGCAGGAGTTCGACAAGGACACTTTCACCGCGGTCGCCGCGACCGAGCACCGCGAGGAGGAGCCCTCGCACCTGACGATCGTGGACCCGGAGATCTGCAAGACCAAGTGTACGCCGGTCTTCAACAGTCCCTGTATCACGTTCTGCCCCGCCGGTGTCTACGAGACGATTCACGGCGAGGTCAAGCCGGCCAATCCGTCCAACTGCCTCCACTGCAAGACCTGCCAGCGCAAGTGTCCCTTCGACAACATCCGCTGGAGCGTCCCCGAAGGCGGCGGCGGACCCCGATACAAACGCATGTAAAGAGAAGCAAAGAACCGGCGAGGCCCCCGTTAGCCTCGCCGGTTGCTGATCTTGCTATGAGAAGTTCAGCGCGGCCGGGAGCGGATATTTACTCCCTCGCCCCATGCTTGCGCAAAAGTTCGGTGATTTCGGTGTGGTTTCTGCTCTTTGCCGACGACAAAGGCAGTCGTCCATAATAGTCTCTTGCGTTCACATCGGCGCCCTTGGCAATAAGCAGCTCAACTACATCCCTGTAGCCTTCGGTTGTCGCAATGTGCAAAGGTGTGTAGCCGTTTTTGCTCTTAGCATTGACATCGGCGCCTTTGGCAATCAACAGTTCCGCCACATCTTTCTGTCCTTTCACGCACGACCCGTGCAGGGCGGTCATGCCTTCGTCCCACAGCGAGCGTTCCGCCTTGGCATTGACGTCGGCGCCTTTTTCGATAAGCAGTTCTACGATGTCCCTGTGACCAAACACGGCTGCCGAATGGAGGGCAGACAAACCCCGGTCACTCTTGGCATTGACATCAGCCCCTTTGGCAAGTAGCTCCTCTACTGCCTGCATGTCTCCTGATACGGCAGTCGCAAGGAGCGGAGCCCATTTAGCTGCTCTTGTATCCCCTGTCTTGGTGACGAGGGCTTCCGCCATAGCTGGATTACCTTCGATGACGCAATCAAATAGCGGAGAATATGGATACTTCTGCGTCTTGAGATGGATGTCGCCGCCATGTGATACGAGTATCACAGCGGTCTCAATGTCCTCTGACCAAACGGCCCAGTGGAGGGGGGTCCCCCAGTAGCCGCCTCCGTCGGCGTTTGGATTGGCCCCCCTGGCGAGAAGCCAGTCAATCATGTCCTTGTGTTGTCCGCGTATGGCCCAGTGCAGGGGTGTATCTACTTCTCCAGGCTCGGTATTGACGTCGGCCCCTTTGACAAGTAGCAGTTCCGCCACTTCCCGATGGTTGCCGGCGGCCGCGTAGTGCAGTGCAGTGTATCCCTCTTGCGTTTTCGAGCGAACGTCCAAGCCGTTTGTCAGCAGTAAATCCACAATCGCCGCCTGCCCTCCTGCGGCCGCAGCATGCAACAGGGTGAGGCCCTGCTCGAACCTGCCTTGTGCCTTACCATTCTCGATTAGGGTCCGCACGCGTGACAGGTTCCCTTTGTAGGCAGACATCAAACCAGTCGAAACCGTTGCCCCTCTGCCAACCATTAGATCGAACATATCGTAATGTCCCAACTCGAAGGCGACCATGGCTGGTGTCCTACCCTCTTTGTCAGTGGCATTAACGTCGGAACCCGCAGAGACCAGCAGTTCGACGACCGATATGTGCCAACTCCGGGCCGCGGCGTGCAGCGGAATCTCACCACGGGGACCCCTTGTATCTGGATTAGCACCGGTTTCCAGAAGCAACCTGATCAAGTCGGCGTTTTCACCCGGCACACCTGCAGCGATGTACAACGGTGTGCACGCGATCGATTGGACATTATCAAGCAGAAAAATCTCATCCTTGTTCTTGCCCTCCAGGTCCGCACCTTGGTCGATAGCTAACCTCATCTTCTCGACATTGGTATCCTTGATGGCCTGGAAGAGTGCAGCCGTGGCTACGCCCTTGTCTTTTGCCGTCGGCGCAAGAGGCGGGGCCGCTGTGGTCTTCTCTTGTGCCTCAGTCGTTAATACAAGTGCGGTTGGTACGGTCAAGCAAGCTATGAGTAACACGGCGATGGCCCCGGCCAGCCAGGAACGGGAGTCCGGCGGTGCCGGCGGCAAGCCAAGAATGTGGCGCACGCGGCTGAGCGTGGATCGCCTGCCCCGTCCCAGGGCTACCGCGAGTGCCGGTTGCCCTGCGGTTAAGCGCCCGCGCTGCGCCGTCTCCAGCGCCGAGGCATAGGTCAGCCGCTCTCCGGTCGCTGCCACCGCCATCTCGTCGCAGCAGAACTCCCGCTCGACTCGCAGGCGGTTCGACAGCCACCAGACTGCCGGGTGGTAGAACAGCAGCGTCTCGACGATCCGCTGGGCGAGGTTGACCCATAAGTCGAACCGGCGGAGGTGGGCCATCTCGTGGGCGATGACCGCCTCGATCATGGCCGGGTCCATCTGAGTGAGCATAGCGGCAGGCAGCAGGACCATCGGCCGCAGGTAGCCGGCGGCGGTCGCTTGCGTTACTGCCGGTGAGATGAATACACGGGAGAACTGCGGCAGGTTTAGCTTTTGGGACAGCCTCGCGATACGTCCTCTGAACTCGTCGGGGAGAAGCTGCAGATCGCGACGCCAGCGCCACAGGCCCACGAAGCCGAGCAGCAGTCGGACGCTCAATATGGCTACCCCGAGCATCCAGAAAGCCACCGCCCAGGAGAGCCAGGTTTCCTGGCGATTTCCCGTTGGCTCCGGCGTCGCCGGTGCTGGTGGCGTCGCGACAGGGGCCGTGGGTGCAACGGCGGCGTCAGCGGCGGGCGGGCTCTGCCCGACCTCCGCTGCGATGGAAGAAGCCGTTGCGGGAGGCGGCGCCACCTCGTTTTGCGACGGCCTGTCAAGGGTGATGAACGTTAGCACGGGGCACGCAGCCATCACCAGGAATGCAGTAAGGTAGGCGCGATAACGGGGATGGCCGGGGCACAGCCGAAACAGACGCACGCTCGCCGCGAGCAGCACAGCTATCAGCAGACCCTGCCAGAGAAAGTGAATGAGCGTCAGGCCCAGTTGTTGCCAGAAGGGCTCGGAGAAGAATCGGATGACCGTCATGATTTGCTCCCTTTCTTTTGCTCAAATTCGGCGATTGCTTTGCGGATTTCTTCGATTTCCTGCGGATCAGTCTTACTCTGCTTGAGCAAGTGCAGCACGAGCGTGCTCGCTGATCCGTCAAACACGCGCCCGAGCAAATCGCTGACGATGCGCGACTGAACCATATCGCGCGAGACTCTGGCCGAGTAGACGAACGCGCGGCCTTGCGGCTTGCTGCGCAGCAGGCCCTTCTCGGCCATCACGTTCATCAGGCTCATCACGGACGTGTAGGCCCGGGGCCGGCGTCCGTTCAACGCCGTCATGACCTCCCGAACCGTGCTGGGGCCGTGCTCCCAGAGAACCTGCAAGACCTCCAGTTCCGCCGGCGTGGGGTTTTCCTGTCGTGGTCGGACCATGGGATCGATCTCCTGATTGCCAATGAAGCAGAATCGCGTTTCAATGCTCGGTGTCGTTGAAGCTACGGTTTAACCAGTAGATTGTCAACGGTAAAAACCGTAGATAATCAACTTTCTTCTCGGGAGCCTTCACGAAAAGGCGTTTTCGGCGGAAAAACGACGAAAAGTGGAGCAAAAAATTTTTCGACAAGCCCTCGGTTCAGGTAGGCTCCCGGCAGGATTCTCTCGTGTTTCTGAGCCTTGGTGGGTTCACGGGCCAGGCTGGTCGGCTACCTACTGCGTCCATTGATTCTCAGGATGTGCAGGTTGGGCAGGGTTTGGCGGAGGCGGCGCACGGCCGGGTCGCTGAACGTCTCGTCGGTGTATATGTCCAGGCGTCCCAACTGCTTGAATTGCCCGAGCGTTCGCAGCGCCTCATCCGTGAAGTGGCCATTGAGAGACAGAACGTTTAGCTTCTTCATGTTGGCCAAGTGCTTGAGGCCCTCATCGGTCAGGCCGAACCCGCTGAGGTTCAGACATTCCATGTTGGTCAGGCCGGCTAAGTGGACCAGGCCTGCATCGGTATAGTCGCGCGGGCCAATGTAAAGCCATTGCAGTGTCTTGAGATTCGCCAGGCACGCCAAATCCGCATCGCCGAACACATCGGCTGATTTGTGGTGAAAGCCCAAGGAGAGTCTCTCCAGATGGGTCATGTCGGAGAGATCGAGGATGCCGCCGGCCCGTCGCAGATTGCCGACGTCCAGGCGAGTCAGATGCTTGAGCGCACCGAGTTGATTGAGCCCGGAGAGGCTCACCTGGGCCCGGCTCACAGACAGGTTTGTCAGCGATGGCAGCGTCTTGAGCTTGGCGAGGCCGGCGTCGGTGACGTTGTCGCACCCGAACAGATTGAGCTTCTTCAAGTGGGGCAGTTTGGCCACATGGTCCATACCCGCGTCGGTGATCCCGGGACTGCCGATGCTGAGGCTTTCGAGCAGCCTACAGTTGGCCAGGGCTTGCAGGCCGCGATCCGTGTAGTATTCCGTGTTCATGGCAGGGTCGCTGAAGTGGATCCTCGCTATCCCCAGGCTGCGGAGGTTGGGCAGACGTCCCAGGTGGATCAGCCCGGCGTCGGTGATCCCGTGCTGGTCCTGAGGCAGGGTCAAGGACTCGAGTGTCTTGATTCGTCCGAGATACTCCAGTCCGCGATCGGAGATGAGTGGGCTTTTGATGCCCAGCTTTCGCAGCGAAGGCATCTTCGCAAGATGCCGAATCCCATCGTCCGTGACGGGTCCGGTCACGTCCAGCAGGAGCAGCTCGACTTTGGGCATTTCTCCGACGTGGGCCAGCCCGGCGTCGGTGATGCAGCAGACGCCTTCGTGAAACGACAGAATTCGCAACGAGGGGATCTTCTTGACGTGGGCCATCCCCCGGTCCGTGAAGCGACTGCTGTAGAGAGCCAGGTATCCCAGTCGAGGCAGCCCGGCGAGATGGGCCAGTCCCGCGTCGCTCATCCCTTCGCCACGCAGGTACAGCTCCTCGAGCGAGCTCAGTTTGCTGAGATGGCGCAGACCCGCATCGGTCACAGGACTGCCGCCGGTGGCCCCGACCGAGAGTCCCTTCAGCGCGGGCAGCTCTGCCACGAGGGCCAGGCCCCGGTCGGTCATGCGAGGCGGGGCCTCCAGATACTCGAGAGACTTCAGCTTGGTGATGTGACTCAGGCCCTTGTCGGTGATGGCGGTCAGGTACAGGTTCAGACTCCTGAGCCCGGTCAGACGCGAGATCAGCGGCATACAGTCGTCCGAGGTCTTGGCCGGATTGTCCAGCAGGGCCGGCAGGTACAGGCTGTACAGGTCGTTCGGGCCGAGCCGGGCCAGCCAGGAGAGGTCCTTCAGGGAAAGCCGGTTGACGATGAGACGGACCTGCTTGCCGGTGGGGATGCGGACGTCGCCCCGGGCCTGACCGAAATCCTCCCAGGGAGGTCCCTCGATCCCCGTCCAGTGGAACCAGTACGTCAGCTTTCGACTTGCTCCGGCCTCCTGGATCTGGAGCTGTCCCACCGACCGGTCGGTCGGGAAGTGCAAGATGCGGCCCGGGTTTGCGGTGGCCTGGCGCGCGTCTGGCTGGCGTCTGGTTGGTGGCAGCGTGTCGGAGGCGGAGGGGGTGGCGCCGCTCGCGCTGGCCGGAGGGTCTGCCGCCGTGGGGATGTCTCTCAGGTCGAAGTCGAGCACGGCTTCGGCGCCCGCCGTGAGAGTCAGGGGCTTGGATTGCTGGCGCTCGATGGTGCAACCGCCAAACGACGGATGCTCTATCGCGGTGACCGTGTACTGCCCCGGCGCGATACCGGTGATCCCGTAGCTGGCCGTATCGTCGGCCTCCTGGACGATCTTGGACGCCCGGATGACATAGCGACTGTCCATGGTCAGGGCCTCATAAGCAGTCGTTTGCTCGATCGGGCCTGAGCCTGGATTGCGGAGCAGAACATACCACTTGCCGGTGTGTGAATAGGGCTTTATCGGCCACGGGTCTTCATACTGCCGGTGCCGCCCCAGGAGCCGGCCTGTCAAAGAACAGGTTCCTTCCGGCGGTGCCGGCATATCGACTATCACGGTTCCCTTGGTGGGGACTGCCGCTTCGGCCTGGGAGACGAACACGTTCGGGCCGTCCATCTGCGTCACGGCGCTGAGACGGTATCTCCCGGCCGGGATTCCATCGATCACATATTGTTTCGGCGGATACTGGTAGATGGTTCCTCGGGTCCCCATGCCCGCGGACTCGATGGCCTGGAAGTTCAGGGCGTAGCAACCGCTCAGCGCGCCGGTTATCCCGCCCTGTTCCAGCTTCGGCGCAAACCGCAATTCGTACATCCCGGGTTTGTTCAAATCGATTTGGAACGGTCCGCCGTACATCCAGAAGTTGTCGGGGTGTTTCCCGCCTGCGCGCCGGTAACGCAGGGAATACTTCCCGGGCCTGAATATTTTGAACTGCGGTACTTGTCTGTCCTTGTCGTCTCGCCGGATGTCGATGGTACCGACCGACCGGTCATTCAGCGACAGGACCTCGAACCTGTAGTTCTCGTCCCTCCAACTTCGATCTTGCGGGTCTGTCGGCCTGGGCCGAATCTCCAGCGAGGCCAGGTCGTCGGCCATCTGGCCTTTCCAGGTCCGGGCGTTGCCACCACTGCGGATGCCGTCGTCGTAGTTCAGCGACCAGCCCTGCGGCAGGGCAGGGATTGAAGGGGCGTCGGAGACGGTGCTTTCCCGGGAGTCGACCGGGTCGGGGGCGCGTTCGATCGTGTTTTGCGGTGTGGCTCGCGCCGAGAGCACCAAAGCCGTTGGGACCGTCATCAGCGCGACCAATGCAATGGCAATCGCTGTCACGGGGCTGGCACATTTGTAGAATTTTCTTCCCGGTTTCAACATGGTCGTGATTCTCTCCTCGATGTTCTTGGCCGGACCGGCTACCGCCAACGAGGGAAGGGGCCGTCTCGACGACTCCGCATTCGCTAAGGTCTCCACCACCGCGCGGCAGTAATCGCGCGTTTCGGTTTCCAACTGTGCGACCACCATTTCGTCGCAACATTTCTCGCGTTCCCGCCTGATCTGGCGATTGGTCCACCACACAAACGGATGAAACCAGAACAGTCCCTGGGCGAGGGTTTGGAGCAGGTTCACCGCCGCATCACAGCGCAGGACGTGGCTCAGTTCGTGGGCCAGCACGTGGCGTCGGTGCTCCGGATCGAGGGCTTCCAGGAAGCTGGGCGGGATGTAGACGCTGCCGCGCCACAGGCCCCAGACGAAGGGCTGTCCAATACCGTCTACGATCCAGATTCGCGGCCAGTTGGCCAGGCCGCAGGCCGAGAGACTGTCGCGGATGTTCTGCTGCACGTCATCGGGGAGGGCTTGTCTGCGCTGGGTCAGCCAGCGGTGCCCGCGCCACCCCCTGAGCAGGTTCAACAGGAGATAGCCGCCCGCTCCGGCCCCCCACAACAACCCGGCCCAGGTCGCCAGGTCCCAGGGTTTCTGTGTCGTGCCATGGGCGTGTGCCTCGACCGTCCGCCCGGTTGGCTCTGGGTTCTGTTCCAGGGGCGGCATTGGCTTGGCGCCGTCGGTGGCAGGTTGGACCTCCACCGGCGCGACGGATGACGGCGCCGGTGCACGGGCAGGAGCTGTCGTCTGAGGCAGGATTTTCAGAGGCACCGCGTAGAAAGGCGGCACGAGGCACTTGGCCAGAACGAGCAGCCAGAGCAGGTAGCGAATGTGTGCCGTTCGGTGTCGCAGGGCCCATGCCGCCAGCGCCACTGCCAGGGTCAGCGTCGCGATCTGCCAGCTTTGCGCGACCAGATACCGCACGATCTCGTTCAGATAGACGTCCATCGTTACACCTCCGCAGGAAACGATTGCCTATGCGTTGTCGATGAGCTTCCGCAACTCCTCAATGTCCTCGGCGTCGATATGACCGTCTTCGGCCAGAAATTGCATCAAGGGCCTCGGATCGCCTCCGAAGAGGCGGTCGACGAAATCGAGGACGGTTTGCTTGACGACCCGTTCGCGCTGGACCGCCGGGACGAATACGTGCGCCTTGCCCTCGGTGCGGTGTTTCAAATAGCCCTTTTCCTCCAAGCGCCGCAGCAGGGTCTGCACCGTTTTGTAGGTGATGGTTCGCCGGGCCGGCAGCGCATCGCAAATGCTCTGCACCGTCGCTTCTTCCAGCCGCCAGACCAATCGCAGGATCTCGGTCTCCGCCGGGCTCATCGCACGCAGTTTTCGCCTGCCCATACCGTACTCCTCTTACAAATGTCAGATTCTATTATCTTACATTCGTAAGACCAGTCAAGGGGAAAAACAAAAAATTATCGAGGATTCTCATGATGCCGTTGCCGGCGGTATCCTCCAATGTACATAGGCGCGAGAAAGGCCGTTGATACTCCTGGCCGGGTCTTTCCGTATTTCTTTGTCTTACCTCGTTCACGGCTCACGTTCTGCCGGAGCGGGTGTTTGCAGACGCGTTGATTTCTGGCTCATCCGGTTTTCGCGTACTTTGGGATCGACCGCAGGCAAAGACCGGATGAGCCTGATTTCTTCCCTTCACCATCCGGGCGCACGGGGTATAATCACGGCGGTTCGTGCGAATAGAGTTTCATGTTCCCTTCCGTGAGGTTGACCCATGCATCGACCGGGCGCTGGCGGCCTGGGTACGCTTCTACGCGTTTGGGAAGATGCCGGACAATCCGGCACGTTGACCGTCACCCTGCCCGAGGCGATGCATGCCCGGGCGGTTCAGCCGATCGACCTGCGCGGTCGGACGCTGGGCCGGCGTATCCCGGTGACGGATGGCGGCTTCACTTTTGAGCTCGGCGCCTTCCAGCCGGCGTCTTTTCGATTGCAAAGGCAGCCGTAATGTCGAAAGGGATTCGGACGTTCTCCTGGTTTGCGTGGGCGCAGAAGAACCTCCTGGTAGTCAGGAGGGTTGTCGGTATGGAAGGGGGAAATAGAGAGGGGGTACGGTGCGACTACGCGTGTTTCTGATGTGCCTTGTCAACGTCCTCCGCCTTCTCTTGGCCCGGGGTCGACTCCGGCGTCTTGGGTTCCGAAGGACGGGCTGCTGCCGCGGCTTCGGCCTTCTCCCGCTGGATCGCGTCGTAGATCTCTCTTCGGTGGACGGGGATCTTCTTTGGCGCGCTGATCCCCAGGCGAACCTTGTCGCCTCGGACGTCGACGATGGTGATCTCTACGTCGTCGCCGATCATGATGGATTCATCTCTCTGTCTGCTCAGAACCAACATCGCTAACTCCTTTTGTCGGCTGGTTTTGTAGGGTTTCCTACGTAATTAGGCGTTTGCCTGTTCGTTTTGCCGTTTTCTTCCTACATTAAAGTTCGTCCGATGCCGGGGCTGACATCCCCGACATCGTCGCAAGACATCTATATGTCGGCTAATTCAAGGGGCCAAACCAGCCAAATCTATATTTCTCAGGTCCGAGCAGGGAGATTACGGTGTAATCCGAGCGTAAGTTCTTTTTGGGGAAGTGTTTATGGTCTTGCTGGGGAGGTGATAAATCCGCATTGCCTCAGTTCTATCCGGCACTTTCGTGCTTTCGCCAGTAGTCGTACCGGATGGCTATCCAGTAGCCCAGGACCGAGCCGAGAGCTCCCAGTGCGACCAATTGCAAGGGCAGGATGGCAAAGATGGGACGCGGAAAAGAGGTCGCCGGCAGGGTCTCAGCGAACTCTTGAATGGTCTCCGCCCTGTAGTAAATCGTTTTGGCAAAAGGAATTATGAGAATGGAGGCGAGGGCCGGCCAAAGATAGCTCAGGTCCAGGAACTTCTTTACGGCGAAGGCCGCCACGGCAAAAGCGGCAATCACGGCAAAGATGATCTGGCCGACCGCCGGCTGCGGGGCGACGTGGTTATCGGAAGCAGTGAGGTCGCGTGCGAAGACACCGAGGAAAAAATGGGCGAGCAAAGTAGCCACAAGCAGGGCGATGGCGATGTTTGCACCGAAGGCCGGCTTCAGGTAACTCTTTATCTGTGCTTTAGTTAAGGCTGGTTGAGAGCCGGGTCGCAGATACTGGGCTGCCAGGACCCCGGCAAATCCGGCCGCGACGATCAGCAGCCAATAGAATGGTTCAAAGCTCAGCGAGCCCAGCAGAGCCTCGCGTTCGATGGCTTCGTCGAGGGCCTGCGTCAAGGTTCGCATCGGACCGGAGCGCCCGCCCCAGACCGCCAGCGCGAACGGAACGCCGAGAATGCCGATCTCCCGGCCGTGCGGCCAGGCGATGAAGTACCCCGCGAAACCGACCGAAAAAGCCAGCGCCAGCAGAACCACGGTTCCTCCCAGCCCCACATTCGAGGCCCGAACCGGCGTGAGAGGGTCTTCCGGGGCCGCCAGAGGCCAGGCGAGAATCCCGATCACAACGATGGCAAAGCCCGCCACCAGGGCGATGCGGACCTTGTTAATCCATGACAGTTCCATACGTGTATCTCCTTTAGACGGCGACAGGCTACCACCAAAGCGCCGCGACGTCAACCCTTCCCCGTCGCGTGTCCCTTGCCACAGAGAGGGGGGCTGGGTTCGGCCCGATAAGGTCAGGCCCGGCGGGAAGAGCCGTACGGATACGCTCGGATTTGCGCTACGGTGGGCTTGCCCGGAGCAGCAGGAGCCGGCATCCGGCTGTGCAGCCTGGCTGTTACAGTGTGCCCGGGTCTTGCCCGGCGCCTTGCAGCAGGGCGATCAGCCGGCAACGCTGCGATTCCAGCCGATCCAGCTCCTTGCGGATCACTCGCATGAGATCCGTCTGAGTGACGATCCCGCAAACTTCGTTGCCCTCGGCCACGACCAGGCGGTGAAGACGCATCTGGTCCATCTTCCGCGTGGTGGTAATGACCGAGTCGGTCGGCGGGACGCTCATAATCGGAAAAGACATCACGTCGGCTACGCGGGTTTGCGCCGGGTCTTTGTGCAGGGCGACCACGCGTTTGAGCAGGTCCTTTTCCGTCAGAATGCCGGCCACGTCGCGGCGGTGCATCGCCACGACACACGAAATGCCCTTGTCGCTCATCCGCTGTGCCGCCTCCGCAACCGTCGCCTCGGCCGGTACCGTCGCGACGTTGGGGCTCATGATGTCGGAGATGCTGCGCAACGGACTGAGCGAGACCAGGGCTCGCGTGATGTCGGTTTGGGTCACGAGGCCCAGCAGTTCTCCGTCTTCCACGACCGGCAGGCGCTTGATGTTCATGGTCTCCATGACTTTGCCCGCTTTGATAACGGAGACGGTGGCGGGGGTCACTTCCACCGGGCTGGACATGCGGTCGGCGACCTTGAGCCGACGAAAATCCACGCCGGGCTCGGCCACGCTTTTGAGCACGTCTTTTTCGGTGAGGATTCCCGCAACGCCGCTGGCGCCGGGGATAAGGAGACAGGAGACGTGATTTTCGGACATGGTCCGGGCGGCCCAGAAGATGGTGCTGTCGGCCGTGGCGGTGACGACGTCGTCGCTCATAGCGTCACGAACCGTCAGTTCGCGCCGGTCGGCCTCGGGTCCTGCGTCTATGTTCGGATTTGTCGAGACATCACCGGCGCGCGCTGTTTGTGCAGTCAATTCCATGGAGCATCTCCTCGTATCGATAGCAGCCATCGGCGTCGCCCGCGGTACGAGTTGGCCCAATGCACTGCTCAGTGCCACACTTTTCATCGACACGTCATGAAGCCGACTTTTCGGAAAAAGCCCCGGGCGAGACGTTCTATGCTCCAAAATACGCATTTTCCCCAATCGCATTTCCGGACTTTGGTCCGGACCGCCGTCAGCGCCGAGACGGTGTGAGGGCGTAGAGCAGGTAGATGTCGCGGATCTCCTGCTCACTGAGGGTCCGCTGGTAGAGACGGACCTCGTCCATCGTTCGCCACGCTGCCCTGACCTTCGTCGAAGGTCTAGTAGCCGATCAGGTCGCCGGCCTGGCTCGAGAGCGGCGTTGTGACGAGCAGCACTTCCGAGAGCGGCGATTCGTTTCCGGCCGCATCGTAGGCGGCCACGGCGTATGCGTAGTCGATTCCCGGCGTCACATTGGCATCGTCATACGAGCCCGTCAGCGCGAAACCCACACGGACGTCATCGCGGTACACCTTGTAGCCCGCCACGGCCGTGTCGTCGACGGAGGGACTCCACGTCAGGACGACCTGGGTGGGCAGGACGGTTTTTGCCGCGAGGCCCGTCGGTGCCGAAGGCCGCTGATCGTCGAGGACCGTGGGTCTGGCATACACCGTCAATACGCCGGCCTCGGGGATGCCGGCGACGATGGGCTGGCCGAATGCGATCGTCTGGTTGGGAAGGTCCACGTCGTACGCGCTGGCGGTGGTGTACTTGATGCCGTACGTCCCAGCCGCCAGGTGTCCGATGGAAAAGTCCCCGCCGGCGTCGCACTTGACCACGACGACGTGCCGGCCGTCCTCGTTGATGAAGGCCAGCGGGTCAAAACGTCCCTTTTGCGAGGTCGCTTCGATGCGAACCGCGCCGGGACGGACGAACTTGTAGTATTGGCGTGTGAACTTCGTCTTCGCGTTGATGGACACGACCGGGTTGTTCGGGGTCGAGTCGTCGATGTCGAAGAAGCCCCGCACCACTGCCTGCTGCCACGCCGAATTGTTCCCGACCTTCAGATCTTCGTGCAGCGTGCGATAGGTGTTGCCGTTGGTCCACCATTCCAGCATCGACGTGGTCAGGCCGTATTGCTGGGCGCGGGCGGCGATGGCGCGCAGGTTTTGCAGCGACACACCCCCGTAGCGATGGTACGAATACTCGCGCAGGTAGGGCAGCACGCCCGGCACTTCCATCATCCGGTCGAAATACGTCACGGCGTTGCCCATGTTCGTGTTCGAGGGCGTCACGAACACTGGCTCGAACCCATTGTCCTCCAGGCGGGCGGCGGCTGCGACGATCGCGCGGCCCAGCAACCGGCCGTCCCACTGCGACACGTTGTCGGGCTCCAACAGGACTTCCCAGGAATCGGGGACCCAGCCGTACTTGTCCCGGATGTGCAGATATGCGGCCAGCACGAACTCGGCGTATTCGGCCGGATCGTCGTGCAGATACGCGCCGTCTTTGATCTGTCCTGTGAAGGCGACGTAGTTGACGTTGACGTACAGCTTCTCGCCGTTGGCCTCCAGCAGAGCGCGCAGCGGATTGACAACGCGCTCGATGACCCCGTCCATTTCCGAAAAATGAAAGCCCGACCCATCAATCTCATACGGGTCCGCATTGTCGTTTACGGTCGCGTAACGCCGGCTCCGCCACGTCTGGTACTCGATCCTGCCCGCCTGGTAGTCCGTCCAGTTGTCGTTGTTGTTCTCGACGCCGCTGCGAATCTCCAGCCGCAGCCGGTTGATGCCGATGTCGTTTACAAGCGCGTCGTACAGCGCGTCCCGGTAATAGGGAAAGTCCGGATCGTCGGGTGGCGCCACCCAGGCCGTCGCCTCCCAACCGTTGATCGTCTGGTAGGTCGTGCCCGGGTCGACGGTGATCGTACTGGCCGGCGCCAGGCGCGCCACCAGCGCATCGCCGGGCCCGTTACGCGTAGCCTGGAACGCGTTCCTTGTGGGCCAGTCCGTCCCCGTGGTCGAGCCCGCCACGATGAGGCTGCCATCGGTCGCCACACATCCGGCCCGACCGGCGTCACCGCCGTCGCCGCCTAAGAACGTGCTGTAGAGAATCTGGCTGAGGTCCGGATTCAGCTTGACCATGACCGCGTCGTCGCGGGCGCCCTTGGTGGGCTGATACGCGTCGGGCGTGACCGGAAAGTCGGCCGAGCCCGTCTGGCCGAACAGCACGAGATTGCCCTCGCTGTCGATGCGGATGCCGTCGGAGTTGTCCCCGGCACTGCCGCCGAGCAGCGTGGCTGCGGCCAGCGAGCCGCTGGGCGAGAGCTTCACGATGCCCCAGTCCACACCGCCGGCGTGGACCTTCTGCAGGGCGCTGCGCGTCTTGGGAAAGGCCGAGCTGAAGGCGCACGTCGAGGAATAGCAGTTGCCCGCATCGTCGACGACGAGGTTGTGCGTGTTGAGCCAGTTGTCGCCCTCGTCGCCGATGTACGTCCCGTAGACGATGTCCGAGCCGTCGGGCAGGAGCTTGGCGACGTACCAGTCCACGCCCCCGTTGTGGGTCCGGTCGGCGGCGCCGGGCGTCGTCGGGATATCGGTGGAGCGGGTCTGGAGGCCGACGTACACGCAGCCCTCGGCGTCGACGTCGACGGACGCTTCGATGGAGTCGTAGTCCGAGCCGCCTAAGTAGGTCGCCCAGATCACGCGGCTGCCGTCGGAGGCGATCTTGGCGACGCCGCAGTCTGTTCCGCCCTGCGGCTCGGGCTGAAAGGCGTGGGCGTTCCAGGCCGGGTCCATCCACGTGTCCCGGTGCGTGCGGTCGTTTGCGTGGGGCCGGACGCCCCACGTGACGTAGATGTCGTCGCTGGCGTCGAGCGCCAAATCGCGGTGCAGGTGATCGATGCCGAAGAAGCTGCCCCAGATCATCGTCGAGCCGTCGGGCGTGAGCTTGCAGACGTAGGCGTTCTGGGCCGTGTTGTGCGGGTTGCCCGGGTCCTCGCCGCCGCAGCCCTTGAACTGCGGCTGGTACACCCCCGGTGTCACCGGCGTGCCCTCGGCCCCGCGACCGTGCACGACCACGTAGCCCTGGCTGTCGATCTCCAGGCCGTAGGCCTCCTCGGAGTTCGGCCCGCCGATCAGCGTGGACCAGACGAGGGTCCCGTCGGGCGCGAATTTGGCCACGAAGATCTCGGAGTTGTAGCCCCAGCGCGTGGTGCCGGCGGTGGTGTCGAGCTGCTCGTCGTACGCACCGGGCGTGGTCGGAAAGTCCGCCGACCGCGTCGTCCCCGCCACATAAATGTTACCCGCCCCATCAACCTCCACATCCCGAACCCCATCCCCCGCACCCCCGCCAAAGTAAGTCGAGAAAGCCAGCTCATAAGGCCCCGCCCCCAGCGCCGGCATTGCTGCAAGCACCACCAGAACAAGAACAACCGCGTAGGGTGTGCCATGCACACTAAGACTTGAATTGCCACGACAGCATGATTTCGCGAACAACGCTTCACGCATACGTGATCGTCCCATCGAAATGAGCCTCCAAAGCCGCTGCTGACCGCATTCGACAAAAGGGATCTTCCGGCCTGCAAGACCCCACCATCCTGAAGATGACAAACGGTCCTTCCCTATTTTCCACCTTATTCTACCATTCTGCTCGGGGATGCTCAAGCAGTGCGCGGGGCCACGCGCTTGTTCCCTTCGACATTATAGCCGACGGAGTTTACGTACTCAAACAGCGGAGCCGACCTGTCACTGTGTCCCCCTCGCCGGCAATCCGGGGGGGCGCTGTCCATGCCGGTTGTTGCGGCGCTTGAAAAACGGCGCGCTTTCTGCGACAATAATCGTGTCCGAGAGGCATAACGGCAGGGGACGATCATGAGCGATGTTACTCGCATACTGAACGCCATCGAGCGGGGGGACGCGAAGGCTACAGACGAACTCTTGCCGTTGGTCTATGATGAGTTGCGTCTTCTCGCGGCGCAGAAGCTTTCCCACGAACCACCGGGCCAGACGCTTCAGGCCACGGCCCTCGTTCACGAGGCCTACATCCGGCTGGTGGGGGATCCGTCGGAAGGCTGGGACAATCGGGGCCATTTCTTTGCGGCGGCAGCGGAAGCGATGCGGCGGATTCTGGTGGAGAATGCTCGACGGAAACGGCGCGTCAAGCACGGGGGTCGGCATACCCGGGTCAGCCTTGACGATGCCGAATTGGCTATAGAGGGACCATTGGTTGATCTGATCGCGCTGGACGAAGCGCTGACAAAACTCGCCGACGAAGACCCCGCCAAGGCCGAGCTGATCAAGCTGCGCTACTTTGCCGGCCTGAGCACCGAACAGGCCGCGAGGATTCTGGGGATTTCTTCGCCCACGGCGAAACGCCACTGGAGATACGCCCGCGCCTGGCTGTTTCGGGAAATTGGATCAAGCGGCTGACCTGATATGTTCTCGCCATTTCCTTTGATTTTCGAGAAACCTCGATTCTTTTGCCGGATTTTTGATCCCGGCCGGGCCGGAACGTCGCATTGACTGATGGAGTCGGCTGGATTTGCGCAGGAGCACGCCGTGAGCAAACGTGAAATCAACAGGGAAGAAATATTCAACGCCGCCGCTGAGATGCAGGTTCCCGCCGAGCGGTCCGCCTATCTGGATGAGGTGTGCGCCGACGATCAGGAGCTGCGAGCCGACATCGAGTCCCTGCTTGCATCCGATCGTGACGCCGGGGATTTCCTCCAAGAGCCGGTGATCGACCCCGATGTGCGGCCGGCCGATTCGCCCTTGAGCGAAGGCTCCGGCACGGTGATCGGGCGGTACAAGCTGCTGGAGAGGATCGGCGAGGGGGGGATGGCGGTGGTCTATATGGCCGAGCAGGAAGAGCCCATCCGCCGCAGGGTCGCCCTCAAGATCATCAAGCTTGGCATGGACACCAAGCAGGTGATCGCGCGTTTCGAGGCCGAGCGCCAGGCGTTGGCGCTGATGGACCATCCCAATATCGCCAAAGTCTTCGACGCCGGCGCGACCGAGACGGGCCGGCCGTACTTTGTTATGGAGCTGGTCACCGGTGTCTCGATCACTGAGTATTGCGATAAGAACAACCTGACCACCAAAGAGCGCCTGGCGCTGTTCATCCAGATCTGCCAGGCCGTCCAGCACGCGCACCAGAAGGGCATTATCCACCGGGACATCAAACCCTCCAACGTCATGGTCGCACACCATGACGGCAAGCCCGTCCCCAAGGTGATCGACTTTGGCATCGCCAAGGCCACGAACCAGAAGCTGACGGAAAAGACGCTCTTCACCCGCTACGCTCACATCATCGGTACGCCGGCCTACATGAGCCCCGAACAGGCTGAGCTAAGCGATCTTGGTATCGACGCGCGCTCGGACATCTACTCGCTGGGTGTGCTGCTCTATGAACTGCTCACCGGGACCACGCCGTTCAGCGAGGAGGAATTTCGAAAAGCGGGCTACTTAGAGATGCAGCGGATCATCCGCGAAGAGGAACCCGCCAAGCCCTCCACGAAACTCAGCACGCTTGGGGAGACCCTGACGGACATCGCCAAACGTCGCGGCTGCACGCCCGACCTGCTCCGAAGAGCTATCCGAGGTGATCTCGACTGGATCGTCATGAAGTCCCTGGAGAAGGACCGCGCCCGCCGCTACGAAGGCGCCTCCGGCCTCGCGCTCGATATTGAAAGACATTTGGCGCACAGACCGGTGGCCGCCCACGCGCCCAGCACGACGTATCGCCTGCAGAAGTTCCTGCGCCGGAACCGATTCCAGGTTGGTGCCGCTCTGGCCGTGGCGGTCGTGGCAGGCGCTGTCATCATCTCCGCTATCTGTAACCGGTATCAGCTCCGGCGTGCCGAGGCCGAAGGCGCCAGGCAGGTGAACGACTTAGCTTTGGCTCGCAAGCTCGTTGCGGACGGCGACCTCACCGCAGCCCGCCAGCTCCTTGTGCCGATCCTGGAAAGCAAGTACGTAGGATTGGATGCCAGGATTCTGTTTCGCCGCATCATGGGCAACGACGCCAATGAAACTCCCAGGATCACGGCCATCATGGCCAAGCACCACCGTGAGCGAGTGGAGTACTATACCCGACAGATCCAAGCCGATCCTGCCGACCCCAATCACTATCTGCGACGCGCGCAGCAGTTCAAATACCTTCGTGATCAGGACAACGTCCATGCCGACATGAGCCGGTACGCCGCCATCCTTGGCCAGGGGTGGTTCTCCCGGCTTCGCTTCGGCACACCGACGATCCTGAAAGTTGTCAGGACCGAGACAGTGCCTCATCGACTCGTCTTCTCTGTTGGAAGACGTGACAATGGAATCATCACAGCATCTATCGCCTTCGGGCAGAAGGGAAGGTCCACCATGAAACCATTTGAAATCCCCATGGTCTTAACGTCACTACTCACACTTTGCTTATTCCCCGGTCTCGACATACAGCCGGTCCACGCAGATTTTGACTTCGGGGTGCCGACAATACTGGGACCAGGCATCAACAGCGCAGAGGGATATGAAGTACCGAACAGCATATCCTCAGACGGCTTGGAGATGTATATCCAGTGGAGAACACCGGAACACCGCTACGACATTTGCGTATGCAAGCGCTCCACAACCGATGCTGACTGGGGTCCACCGGAGAATCTTGGGGCTCCCGTCAACACTTCATATAGTGACATCGACCCATTCATCTCGGTCGACGGCTTGTCGCTCTATTTCACCTCCGACCGGCCCGGTGGGGTAGGCCTACTTGATATCTGGATGACAACCCGAGCGACGAAAGAAGACCCGTGGGAAGAGCCGATGAACCTTGGTCCCACGGTAAATATGAGCGATGCTGCAGATATGAGCCCTTGGTTATCGCCTGATGGGAAGGAGCTGTACTTCGAATCGTTCCGGGACAGAGCGAACATAAACGCGGACATTTGGGTGGCAAGGCGAGAGACGCAAGACTCCCCCTGGGGCGAGCCAGTCAACCTTGGCCCTCCCGTAAACACTGCGTACGATGAGCATGGGGCTTCTTTGTCCCCAGATGGCTTGTTGCTCCTCTTCTCAGATCATGAGGTCAGGGAGAAACGGCCGGGTGGCTACGGGGATGCCGACATGTGGGTCTCAAGGCGCGCGACTGTCCATGACAGCTGGGGCACGCCGGTCAACCTTGGGCCAATGGTGAACGGCCCCTATAGGGACACGAGACCAAGACTGTCCCCTGACGGCCGAACGCTGTACTTCATGTCCAGGGATCGGCCGGAGAATTATGGTCTAAAGGACATCTGGCACGCTCCTGTCCTTCCCTTGGTCGACTTCAACGGCGACGGTAAGGTCAATGGCAAGGACGTGGTGGTTCTGACGCAGCATTGGGGCGAGAGCGATTCGGTGTGTGACATTGGTCCGTATGCCTGGGGTGATGGGGTTGTGGATGAGCAGGACTTGTTCATGTTAGCTGAGTATCTGGAAGAAGATGTGGACGATCCGACGCTGGTCGCGCACTGGGGCCTGGACGAGACGGAAGGAACCGTCGCCTGTGATTGTGTCGGTGACTGCGATGCGATGGTGATGGGCGATGCGGCTTGGCAGCCGGACGGCGGTGTGTTCGGCGGCGCGCTAGCGTTGGACGGCGTCGATGACTGCATCGTGACCGATTCCGTGGCGGAACTGAGCGCCGGGCCGTTCAGCATTCTGGCCTGGGTTAAGGGCGGGACGCCGGACGAAGTCATTGTCTCGGGTGGCGCAGCGGACTGGCTCTACACCAATCCGGCCGACGGCAGCCTGATGACGGCG
>Ga0272441_10002460_pt1 | contig 37214 bp, 37 predicted proteins | sample SSMProp6N_FD_193582 | JGI IMG/M metagenome (GOLD analysis project Ga0272441, IMG submission 193582) | Marine sediment archaeal communities from Little Sippewissett salt marsh, Falmouth, MA, United States - SSM-Prop-6N | ecosystem: Environmental > Aquatic > Marine > Wetlands > Sediment ...
GCATCACCCACTCCGCGGTTTGATAGGCAAATACGGCCAGCACGGCGCAGCGGATGGCCGACAGGTCGGATTGATATCCCACCATGTTGCCGTACAGCTGCTTCGCCGTCTCCGGCCGGATTCTCTCCACGAAGCGTCCGTCCTCACGCTGGCGCAGCGTCAGCGCCCACCACGCGTCCCATTGTGGCGACCGCAACGGCCGGTATGCGGGGTAACGCGTGACGAAGTCCTCGCAGTACTCGGCGACCGAAGCGAACGACTCCGGCACAGCGGGCGGGGGCGGCGCAGGGTCCTCGCCGAACAGCGCCACGTCCTCATCAAGGTACTCGTACAGCGCATCGAGGAAGACGAGCTTCGAGACGCGCTCCGGATGTCGGCCCGCAACCTTGGCCATCTCGCGACCGGCGAACGAGTGACCGACGAGGGTCGCTTTCTCGATGCCGATTGCGTCCATGAACCCGACGATATCGGACGCAAGCGTGTCCACGTCGTAGCCCGACGCCGGCTGGTCCGAGGCACCGTGCCCACGTCGTGTCAATCCCAACACGCGGAACCTGTCGGTGAACTGCCGCGCGATCCCATCGAACACGTGCGGCGTGTTGGCGGAACCGGCCAGGAAGATCAGCGCGGGGCCGTCGCCGCCCCAATCGAGCATGTGCAGCTGCAGGTCGCCGACCGTCACGTGTCGCGCGTCGGGGGCTTGTGTCATCGGATCCTTCTTTCGATCGCTTGGATCGATAGAGCATGCCCGCAGTGCTCGTCACGTTCAATTCGGTGTGCGCGGCTCCGCGATCCCGGTTGGCGGCCTGGCGTGATTCCTCGTACAGTGTGCGTGAATCAAGGGGAAGGATCGGAGGAGACATGAACATTCTGAAACGCTATGGCCTCTTCGTGGGGATGCTGCTGTTGTGCCTCGCCTTGGCGGCATGCTCTTCGGACACTGCATCGACGGATGATGCGGCCGTCGACGAACCGGCTGCGGTCGAAACGGCAACCGTCGATACGCCGGAGCAGTCTCCGGCGGCAACTGTGGAAACCGAGGACGCCACACCCGAACTGGGGACGGTCGAGTCTCCGGTGTCGGAACCGGCGCCGGAGGACGTCACGTCTCCAGAAACGACCCCGGCACCCGTCGGCGTCTTTTCCGGCGCGTCCGCCGCGCTCGAGTCGCTGTCGTCGTACCGGTTCGTTACGTCGTTCGTGTTCACGGGCGAAGAGGACGGCGAGATCGAGTCCGGATCGATCGAACTCTCCGGATCGATCATGGATGCCAGCCACAAACACTTCACGTGGCGCGATCTCGGTGAGGATGACGAGTTCCAGATCATCCAACTCGAGGATCAAGCGTGGCTCTATCAGGAAGGAGCCTGGGAGGCCGTACCGGCGATGGTTGCGGACGCCATGTCGCAGGCGGTCCTGATCTTCGCGCCTTCGGTCGTATGGGACGGCCTGTTCGGCACACTGGAGTCGGATGCCTCGTTCGTCGGGCGGGAAACCGTGGACGGCATCGTCGCGCTTCACTATACGTCGACCTATCATCAATGGGCCAGCTACTGGGAGGGCGAACTTCTTGACGCAAGCGGCGACGTCTGGATCGCCGAAGCAGGCTACCCGTTGCGTTACGACTTCCGTGCCACCGGCGTCGACGAGAACGGAGATCGTGGCTCGGTGTCCTGGACGATGGAACTCAGCGATGTGAACGCCGACATCGTCATCGAACCTCCGCTGGTCGACGAAGCCACCTACTAAGTCGCGTCCTCCGGAAGGTGAATGGCGAACTTGCACCATAGGTCGCCGCGGAGCGCGGACTCGATGACGTCGTAGTCGAGCTTCCGCCCGAAGATGACTTCCCACGGCTTCGCGTTGAACGAAGGGCAGAAGTCGCAGAATGCTGGCGAGATGTCGAGTTCGTCGCTGAGGATCGACGGTTTGACGACCGGACAATGGCACACCCGATACTGCTTCTCGCGCGGATCGGACGTGGCCAAGTACTCCACCGATTGATGCGGGATCTTGATCTCGATGATGGTGTTTCCGTCACGGACGCCTCTCCCGATCTCCGGCGTCGCTTTGACGAAATCGATTACGTCGTCGGTGATGCGTTGGTTGAAGTACGGTGTGCCGTTGTCGCGATGTTCGATCAGCCTGTCCAGATGCTGCTGCCCTCGCGACTCGAGGAATGCATCCACGCCGCCCACAGCCTCGTAGCGCTCCTTCGCCGGCTGATACTGCGCGTCCGGGAGGTTTCGCAGCCCCGATCGGAGGATTCGCTTCACGGTGTCCGCGTCCGTGGCCGCCTGCAGCCGTGGGAACACGACCGCATTCACGCGCGTCCAATCGTCCGGAACGGTGCCCAGCGGGGGCAGCTCGACGCCCTCGAACACGTTCGCTTGCACGTCCTCGCCGCGGACCTCTCCGATCACGCGGTGCAGGTTGCCGAGAATCTCGTACCCATCGAGCAGTTCGAGAATGCCCACCTGTAGATCGTAGTTGGCGATCATGCCCGCGTAGTGATAGATGCCGATCAGGCGGTTGCGCGTCACCAGCTCCCGTTCCCGCAGACTGGCGAGGAAAGGGGAAAGCTGACCGGCTCCCAGCCTGTCGAGGCCGACCGACGGCACGTGCCCGCCTGCAAACGTCTCCAGCAACTCGACACCGGACAGGCAATCGCCGACCTGTCGTTCGTTGTATCCGTAGCCTTCCAAGAGCGTCTTGAATTCGTCGCGTTTCATGCATCCCCTCCCGGTGTAGTCGCCTAAGTCTTGTTCCGCCCCGTTGCACGACCGTCTCCGCGTTCCGTGCGAATCGACGGTTTCGGGTCGCCACGTCGGGCGAACACAGCGAATGCGGCAGCCAGCATCAGGCACAGTCCCATCGAGCGCCACAACCACATCGGATACCCGAGCCATCCCCGCAACGCCGCCCCCCAATGCCACACGTCGTGTGACGCGGCGAACAACCCCAGGAAGACCCCGGCCCACGCCAACGTTCGTGGTCGCAGACGCACACGGGACGCGTGTTTCGTCTCTGTCCGTTTGCGGAATACCCACGTTCCCGTCACGAGGACCAACGTCGTGATTCCTACGACGGGGACGACCGCTAGGGTTCCCGTCGACGGCAGCCAGCCGAGGGCGAATGCGATCACCAGTCCCTCGCCGACGGCGATCGACAGTGTTGCGGCGGTTGCGTTCATGCGCTTCCAGTACAGCGCTCCGACGAAGGTGGGGAACAAGACAGCCAGTCCGGTGAACGTCTGCGTCGCAATCACGCGGAAGGATGCCGGGGGCCGAACCGCGATCGCCAGACCGATGAGTGCCAAGGCGACCACGAACCCCTTCCCAATCCACGTGGGAACCGCATCGGGGCCACGTCCCTTGTGCCGATGCGAACGCTCCCACAGCGGCACGCACACATCGCGCGTGAACATCGAAGACAGGGTGAGCAGCTGCGAGTCCAACGTCGACATCAGCGCCGCCAGCGCCGCCGTCAGCACGAGAGCTTCCAAGACGGGCGGTGCGTGCGTTGCGAGCATCAGCGGCAGAATCTGATCCGACGCAGTGCCCGCCGGCAGTTGCGGATAGGTGAGCCGACCGAGCACGCCCAGGGTAATCGGGAGCAGGAACAAGCCGGCCGTCAGTAGGGGATAGAGCGTCATCGTCGTCGCCAGTGCCCGTGCGTCGCGCGCGGCGTAGAACCGCTGGAACAGCTGCGGGAACATCGGATCGCACAACGACCACAACAGCATGTAGCCGAACCAGACGCCCGGCGTATAAAGGCCGTCCAATCCGGGACGCGAGAACATGTCCGGGAACGACTCCGCAAGTTGGAAGTGCGCCGTCGTCAGTCCGCCCAGCTCGAGGGAGATCACGATTACGGCGACAGCGAGAAGTCCGATCATCATCCCGCCCTGGAAGACGTCGGTCCACGAAACGCCGCGGAACCCGCCGAGGAACGTGTAGAGAAGGAGGATCGCGGTAATCAGCGCGGCGCCGAGGAAGTACGGGATGCCGAGGAGGGACTCGAGTGCGTAGCCGGCCGCCATCGGCTGCATTGCCAGGTAGGGCAGCGTGAACACGGTCATGACGAGAAAGACGGCGATCTGCAGGCTGCGACTTCCGGTGACGTGATGAAGAAGTTCCGCGGGCGTGATCAACCCGTGCCGACGGCCGAGACGATGCACCGGCCGTCCGATCAGGACGAACGTCAACGCCATGAAGCCGGTTCCGAAGGCCATGATCGGGTAGAACGCATAGCCGCTCTCCCATCCCGCGCCGGCGAATCCGAACACCGTGAACGCGCTGAAGTTGGTGGCCGCCATCGTCAGGAAGAGCACGAGCGGCGGAACCGAACGAGACGCCACGAAGTAGTCGGTCAGACCTGGACATGCACACCGCCGTGCCGCCCAGCCGATCAGCAACAGGACGAGGGAGTACGTGACGACAACGACGATGCGAACCGCCATCCGCTCTCCTTTCAAAGCAAAACGCCACCCAGCCAAGGCTGGATGGCAGTGCCTGACATACCTTAGGCCACGAGTATAGGCTGGAGCGAACGTGGACACAATGCCGCTTCCGGGTTGAGGACTCCTTTGCGAGATCGTGTACTATGAGGTTCATCGAGTCCGCAGATCGGGGAGGACGCAATGTCGCGACGACGGAAGAAAGAGAAGAAGCCGGCACTCATCCTGCGTCTGGTTTGGCACTACGGTTGGCATCCGGGACGCGTCATGCGAGAAGTCCTGGAATGGGCCGAAGTGATCGTTGTCGCAGTGGGGCTTGCCGTCTTGATCATGACGTTCATCACCGTTCGCATGCACGTGCCGACGGATTCCATGTATCCGACGATCAACGGCGATCAGAGTCTCTTGAAAGCCGACAGCTTCTTCGTCGACCGAATTACGTACTACTTCCGCGATCCCAAACCTGGTGACATCGTCGTCTTCCGCCACACGTGGTACATCCGTATCCAATCCGTCGAAGACGGTTCCGCCGCTGAGGCGGCAGCCGTGCCCACGGGAGTCGACCTGGCGTATGTCAACGCAGAGGAAGCGTATACGGCCGAGGCGATCGAACGGGCCATCGCGGACGTCCCCGTCGGGACCAACCTCATGATTTGGACGGCCGACGGCCAACGCTACGATCTCGGCCCCAAGCCGGAGGGCGCGGTCTCGCTCGAGGATTTCGGGATCCAGTTGAAGATCAAGACAAAGATGTGGGTCAAGCGCCTGATCGCCGTCGGCGGACAGACTGTGCAAATCGTCGGAGGCGATGTCTATGTCGACGGCGAGAAGCTCGAAGGCGAGCTGTTCGACCGCTACTACTACTCGAACGACGATCGATTCCAGTATGGCATCGAGCCGACGCTCGTGCCCGAAGGATGCTTCTTCATGCTTGGAGACAATTCGGGCAACTCGCTCGATTCACGCTACTGGGGGTTCGTTGCGCGCAAGGACATCGTCGGCGTCCCCTATCTGCGCGTCTGGCCGCTGAGCCGGATCAGTTTGATGTAGGGGGGAACTCGCTTTCAGCGAGTTCCTTGGGGAATGCTTTTGGCATTCCCTGGGTTTGGTCAGCGACGCGTTCTGCAACTCACGAGAGTGAGTTGCCGGAGAACTGCCTTCGGCATTCTCTGGCTGGTCTAGCTGCAGCGAGTTTGGGAACTCGCTTTCAGCGAGTTCCTTGGAGAATGCCGTAGGCATTCTCTCGCTTCGTTCGTCTGCGATGCGTTTGGGAACTCGCTTCCAGCGAGTTCCTTGGGGAATGCCTTTGGCATTCCCTGGGTTTGGTCAGCGATGCCTTTCTTGGGAAGTGCCGACTGCGCACGCTCGCTACGGTCGCTGGTACGATTCGTAGCCATCTGCGTAGATGACGGCGGGAGCCACTGCGCTCACAAGAATGTCAGCGATCGCCCGAGCGAGATCGGGGTCGGTGTGCATGGCGACGTGGTCATAGCCGATGGCCGCGCAGTTCTCCGCTTCCGGCAGGTATGCGGAAGACATCGTGACCACGAGATCGGACCCGCTCCAGGCCAGCGCTTCGTCGACGCACGCCTGCAAACAGACCTCTTCGTTGATGCGTAAACCGCATCCCAGACACGTCTGACCGGCCACCGACACGTAGCGCACATCAGGGCTCACGCCGCTGATCTTCCCGTCCACCCACTGGAGCGCGTTGAGTGTTCGCAGGAAGTCGGAGCGAGGCGCCATCTGACGACTGAGTGTGGTGAACCACTCGCCGAGCGCCGCCACTTCCGACCCGTGATTGGGCGTCGCAAGCATGACCAGGGTGCGGATCTCGCCCCCATAGGTGTACCCCGCATTGCTTCCGAAATCGCTCGCTTCGATATACGCGCGGGCAATCAGCCCCCCCATCGAGTGCGCGACGACGTCGAAACACGTCATCGATCGTCGCGAGGAAAGCGCCGCGATCTCCTCCGCGAACCGGCGGACGTAATGGAAGATGTCTCGCACGGTCGGTTCGAGCGCAGATGCGGGATTGCTCAGAATCACGTCGCGATGCTCGGCGTCGATCGCCTCCAAGAGGTAGAACTCGTGACCGTCGGCCGCGGTGATGGACACTGTATTCGCTACGTCGTTTCCGCTGAAGTGCTCCGCAAAGGTCTTCCAGATCTGCGTCGCGCGGAACCCGGGAACGGGCTGGAACCCATAGATCAAGACGATTGCCGGTTGCTCGCTTGCCGCACCCAGCACGACACATGCGACCACAGCAACCATCGCGACAAGTACCGACCGATGAGTCCATGGACTACGACATCGTAGCGCTCGCACCCTCTCCCTCCCGGCTCCATTCTAGCAGGATGACGGGATGGATCGCGGATCGGCGGTCGGGCGGCGCGGCATAGTGGATCTAGGAGATTTCGTCGCCTCGAGGGACGAGCGCAATGGCGACGGACGGACACGTGCTGACACACACCCCGCAGCCGAAGCATCGCGTCACGTCGAGCGTCGGCTTTGCCGCGCCGTTCTCGAACCGCCACGCATCGAACGGGCAGCGCTGGACACAGACGCCGCAACCGACGCATCGGGCGATGTCGTGGCGAGCCACGTGGGATGAAGCAACGATCCCGTCGCTGTACCTGGTCGACCGCAATTCCTTGAAGAACCAGCAACAGCACGAGCAGCAGGAACAGAATTCAGTGATCTCGGCGCCCGGCTTTCGGAACGCCAGGTGCACGAGTCCCGCCTCATGCGATGTCTTGAGCGCCCTCAGCGCCGTCTCCACGTCGACATATCGGAACCCGGGTTGGGTCTCCACCATCTCCGCACTGGCCGAATTCAGCGCAAGACACGTGTCGATCGGCGCATCGCACTTCCGCTCGGTGGTCCGGCAGATGCACGGCCCGAGCGCGATCGCAGTCGCTTCACGCAGGATCTTCTCTGCCTCGCCCAGATGAAGTACCGTCTCCTGCGCCGCCAACTCGACGTGAACCGGAACAGTCGTCGCCGTGTACTCCTGAGTGTCCGGAGCGAACTCGGATTGCTCGTGCATCGATGGGCTCACGCGTCCTCCTTGGGACTGGCTGGCATCCCACGCATAATACATGAGCCGCAGATGAGGCGAAAGCAGTTTCGGCAAACCGGCAGCAGACAAAGGGGGAGAGCGTGGAGCGACACATTCAGTGGGACCAAGAGACGGAGTGGCTACGGACGGAACTGTCCGGAAACGGAGCATTCCTGAACGTACGGACCCCGGATGGCGGGTTCAACCTGATGACGATCGGATGGGGACAGGTGGGGATCGTGTGGAGTCGCCCCGCATTCACGGTCTACGTGCGTCCGAACCGCTACACGTTCGAGTTCCTGCAGTCGGCGAACGGGTTTACGGTCAGTGTTCCCCGGCACGGAGAGCTTGCCGATGCCCTGATGCTTTGCGGCACGCGATCGGGTCGCGACATGGACAAGGTGGCCGAAAGCGGCCTGCATCTCGCGGACGCGCAAGCCATCGACACCCCCGTGATTGCGGAATGCGGTCTTCACTACGAGTGCAGCATCCTTGCCCGCGTGCAACTGGATCCGTCGGACATGGCCTCCGAAGACGCGCTGCAGACGTTCGAGACGAAGAACCCACACCAGATCGTCCTCGGCGAAATCGTCGCGGCGTATGTCTCGCAACCGTCCGCATGACGACGCCGTGGCGTCTGCGCCAAATGGAGCGTGACGACGCGGCCGCAGCCGTACGCATCCTCAACTACTACATTGAAACGTCGCTTGCGGCCTATGCGTCGCATCCGTTGAGTGTGGACGCGTTTCGATCGTTGCTCTCGTCAGATGAGCGATACCCGGCGCTGGTGGCCGAAGGCTCCACCGGCGACGTCGCCGGGTTCTCTTTCCTCCGTCCCTACAACCCCTACGACACCTTCTCGGAGACCGCAACGGTCACGTACTTCATCGCCCCCGAGCACACGAGAAGCGGACTCGGATCGGTCTTTCTTGATGCATTGGAAACGCATGCCCAGCAGGCCGGCATTCGCCATCTGCTTGCGCACGTCGCCTCGGAGAACGATGCCAGTCTTGCCTTCCACAAGGCGCACGGATTCCGCCAATGCGGTGCGTTTCACGACATCGGCTGCAAACACGGCCGCAGCTTCGACGTCATCTGGTTCGAGAAGCAGCTCCCGCCGGAATCGCCCGGGGATGCGTAGACATGCCCGACCGGAGCGGGGCGTCGACGGGGGCGGAAGCGCGTCGCCTGATCCGAGAGGGACATTGGCGAGTGCCCACATCGTCCCTCGCTCCCGGCTACGTGCAGGCGAACCTCATCGTCATCCCTACGGACGCCGCGGACGAGTTCGAGGAGCTTTGCCAGCGGAACCCTCTCCCGTTGCCGTTGCTGGAGCGGCTGCCGGTGGGATCGCCGGCTCCGCGGCACGTTGCGTCCGATGCCGATCTGCGAACGGATCTCCCGCGCTACCGCTTGTATCGTGACGGCGATCTCATGGAGGAGACGTGCTCACCTCTCGATCGCTGGCCGGCTGACGGATGTGGCTTCTTGCTGGGATGCAGCTTCACGTTCGACGCACTGCTGACAGCGGCGGGCATTCCCGTTCGCCATCGGGAGGCCGACCGCAACGTTCCCATGTACTGCACGAACCGCCCGCTGGCATCCGCTGGGCGGTTCCATGGGCAGATCGTCGTTTCGCTGCGTCCCATCCCCGCGGAGGATGTCACTCGGGCACAGTCTCTGACCGAGCCGCTCGCGACCGCCCATGGAGGACCGTTCCACGTGGGCGCGCCGGAAGCCCTCGGTATTCGCGATCTCTCCCGTCCGGATTTCGGCGATCCGCCCGACATGCGCTCCGGCGATGTTCCCGTTTTCTGGGCGTGTGGCGTGACCGCACAGCAAGCGGCCGCATCGGCGCACCTCCGCTACGCGATCGCGCACGCCCCAGGGCACATGTTCGTGACCGATCTGCGCATTTCCCCGCCGCATCCGCTTTCGCACGATACGAGGAGGACGGCATGACGCGAACCATGGAGGTCGTCGAGTCGTCGGATCGCTGGCCGGAGATGTACGAGTGCGAGGCGAAACGGTTGCGCCGCGTGCTCGGCGACCAGATCGTCCGCATCCATCACATCGGCAGCACGTCCGTGCCGGGGTTGGCGGCCAAACCGATCATCGATATTCTGCTCGAGGTTCGAAGCGTGGAAGCCTTGGATGGCTACGCCGACGCCATGCGGCGCCTCGGCTATGAGCCTCGAGGGGAGTTCGGCATTCCCGGACGCCGCTACTACCCGAAGGGCGGAGACCGGAGGACGCATCACGTCCATGCGTTTGCGGCAGATGATCCGCACGTGTTTCGGCACCTGGCGTTTCGCGACTATCTGCGCATCCATCCGGAGAGCGCCCCCGCTTATGCGGATGTGAAACGACAAGCCGCTGCCGCGCACGCAACCGATCCGGACGGGTATGTCGCCTACAAGCATGCATTTGTCGAACGGATTGTCGAAGAGGCCGTACACTGGAAGCAACACGAAGTCGATCGCACACCAGCGAAGGAGGGACAGGAATGAGAGTCGTGACGATCCTCGGCGGGCCGAGAGTCGATGGGAACACGGACCGGATCCTGGATTGGACGGAGCGCGCGTTGCGAGACTGGTCGCACGATGTCGAGCGCATCAACCTCGGGTCGTTGCGTGTTGGCGGATGCAAGTCCTGCTTCGCGTGCGCCGAGTCCGCCGACGAACCGGGCTGCATACTATCGGATGACGGCCCCGATATCTTCCGCAAGATGACGGCATCCGATGCCGTCTTGTTCGCTACACCGTTGTACATGTGGGGATTCGCGTCGCAACTCAAGGCGCTGCTCGACCGCTCGATCTGCCTCGTGCGCGGCTATGGCGCCCCGGAGTATCGATCGTTCGTCGACGGCAAGCCCACGGCGCTGCTGGTCTCTTGCGCAGGCCCCATCGAGGGGAATGCCGAACTGATCCAACAGAGCTTTTCTCGCTACGCCGACTACACCAAACTCGACTCCGTCGGCGCCTTCGTGTTCCCGCACTGCACCGACGTCAACATGCTTCCCAATACGCACGGCGCACAAGCGCGGACGCTGGCCGCGGCGCTCGTCGGCCGAGACTAGGGGAAGCGGTACGAGAATCGCCCGACGATGGGTTCCACGAGCCTGGCGAAGTCCTCGTAGCGAAGCCGCATCACTTCGGAGTGAGAACCGGCCGAGAACGCAATGTACTCGTCCTCCTGCAACGTCTCGGACACGTAGACGTCCATGTCGTACAAGTTCCCGAATGGCGGCATCGCGCCAACGTCGCACTGAGGGAATCGCTCGACGAAGTCCCCCTCTTCGGCGAGATCGGCGGACGCTCCCGCGACATCGGATAGTGCGTCGAAATCGACCCGGTGGGATGCAGGAACGACCGCCATCGCCACCTCGCCGGCGATGAGCACCATGACGGTCTTCGCCAATTCCCGGCCCGGCACGTGCACTTGCTCAGCAATCTCCTGCGCCGTGAACGCGCGTGAGTGCTGGATCACCGCGTACTTCACGCTGTTGTTGTCCAAATACAGCTTCAGTCTCCGGATCGGCATGCCTCCTCCTTTCTCTCGCACGCTACGACAAGTGTAGGGAAGCGAGGCGGGGTTGTGAACTCCTGCCAACGTTCGTAGTTAAGCGGCGTTGCGTGCATTCAGCGGCTCGATGGTGTACGATTGTGCCATCTTCCGATTCCGGGTGGAAACAACTCTATGAAGCAGCTTACAGCAGCTCTGGCGAGGTCAGGCGAAGCCGCCGACTCGGGCGTCGCGGTCCGTATCCTGGCCCTCGCCATTCGGCCGTTCCTGCGCCTTTGGCGGTTGGCGGAGTCGCACGAACTCAACCCATGGGTGTTCATCGCCATGTCGGTGGCCGGCTATCTGGTTCAGGCGCTCGTCTTCCTGCCGCCGTTTCAATCCCAGGAGTGGAAGCTCGCGTTTCTTGTGCTCTTGCGCGTGATCGCGCTGGTGGTCCCGACCTACATCTTCTTCAAGGGAAAGCGCATCGCTGCGGTCTTCAACGTGTCTGTAGCCGTCATGTTCGTGTTCAACACCGCTTGGCATGTCTGCTACTACGTCTACGCCTGATCGGAGACTCGTCATTTCGGCAAGCGTAACCGCGCCCGATGGTCCCACGAAAACCGCACGCAATCCTCATGGCGCCATCACGCCGCCGTCGCATGCTGCGACGGAGTGAGAGAGGTCAGAAGCTATGGACATCGCCGTCGTTGGAGCGAGTGGAGACGTGGGACGTCAGATTGCGCAACAGGTGGTCGTCGACCGTCTGTTGGATCGTGACGAGCGGCTCGTCCTGGTAGGAAACGAGAGCGGATCGTCAGCTCGCAGCACCTATGGGTTGGCTGCCGACCTGCTTGATGCCTACTCGGAGATCACACCGGACATCGAAGTCGTGTTGGATCCGACGCGCATTCGCGCCGATCTGGTAGTGGTCGCCGCCGGTGTGACGCCTCGGACGGTTTCCGGAACCGTTGCGATGAGCCGCGATCGCCTGGCCGACGAGAACGCGCGCATCTTCCAGACGTACGCACAAGCAATCGCCGCCGGCGGACACGGACACGAACTGGTGATCTGCATCGCCAACCCGGTCGAGCTCGCCGTGGCAACCTTTGCCAAACATCTCGGCCGTCAACGCGTTGTCGGCATGGGCGCGTTCCTCGACTCGCTTCGCTTCCGTCAGGAGCTGGCCACCAGTCTCGGCATTCGCCGTCAGCGCATCCACGCCTTTGTCGCGGGCGAACACGGATCGCTGGCTGTACCGCTGTGGAGCGGCGTGCACATTTACGGATACTCCCAGATCGAAATCGAGCAGCGCCTGGAATCCATCCGACAAGGCGTGCCTCTTGAGAAGCTGTGGGACACGGTCGCGCACGTCCAGCAGCAGCTTTCGAACCTGATCGCCGCCGGCGACGTCCGCAAGGCGTACGCCCTCATCGAGACCTATCCGCCCGACGTGCGCACGGTCACGCGGCCGTTCGTAACGCACTACAGCGGCGCGAAGACCGTCATCGGAACGGCACGTGCCACGATGGAATTCATCCGTACGATCACCCAGGGCGCGGATGCCCTCGTCTCCGGACAGATCGCGCTCGATGGGGACGCTTACGGCATTCATGGTACCGTCGGCGTCCCGTTCGTCATCGGCAATCGCGGTGTGGACCGTGTGTTCGAGCTCCCGATGGACGATGGAGAGCGACGACTGCTTCAGCGGGCCGCCGCCGACATCCAATCGAAGATCGCCCCGTATCTGTAGCTCGATTCCAGGACATCGGTTCGGTTCGATGGCATTCCCACGCGGGGGCAGTTACCCTGTTCCGCATTGTGGAAGAGATCTCGCAGCCGCAACCCGGCGGCCGGCGCCGAGCCGTTCCGCTGGCAGGTTCCGCACTGTTTGTGTCCATCGCCATCGGCGGCCTCGGGCTGGTTGTTCAGCTGTATCTCAAGTCTCTGGACACGCCGCTTTTCCTCATCAGTCTGGTAGCCACCCTGCAGTCGGCCGGCACCTTGTTGGGCTCGTGGCTGTGGGGGACGGTCTCCGACCATATGAAGCGCCGCAGGCTCCTTGCCCTCCTCACCCTGGCTCTCGCCGTGTTGCTGAGTGTGCTCGCGTTGCTGCCGACCGTCGGCATCGTGCTGACGACCGCATTCCTCCGCTTCGTGGTGTTTGCGGGCGTGGGAACCGTCTCCGTCGCCATCGTCTCCGCTAGCAGCTTGGTCGAGCGGCGAGGGAAGAACCTGTCGTATATCTCGTCCGCGCGGTCGTTCGGATTCGCCGCCGGCAACATCCTTGCCGGCGTTGTCCTGGAGCGTCTCGGATTCCAGCCCACGTTCATCCTGTTCGCCATGTTGCCCCTGCTGGCGTTCGGCACGATCTGGTTGTTGCCGTGCGAGAATCCGGTTCAGCAGCGGGGGAAGATGGGGGCATGGAAGGCCATCTTCTCCTCCGGCCTCCTCGACCTCTACGTCGCCACCGCGTTCCGCCAGATGGCGATCTTCGGAACGTTCGCACTGCTCTACGTATTCATGGAAGAGCAAGGGATCCCGGTTAGTCTGATGGGCATCATCAGTGCGTCGAACACGGCCACACAAGTGCTGACAACCCTGATCTTCGGCTGGCTCGCCGACCGTCTTGGACGCCGGAGGATCTTCATGCTCGGATTCTTCGTGTCCGCAATCGTTCCGCTCTTCTTCGTGTTCTCCTCGAGCGTCGGAGGCATCGTCGCCGGCTACGTCGCCCTGGCCATCTCGTTCAGCTCGCTCTATGTCGGATCCGCCGCCCACATCGGCGACCGCGTGCCTCATCACCGGCAGGGGCAGATGCTCGGCCTGTACGAATCGTCGCGCGGGCTGGGCGGCTTGTTCGGCCCGGTGCTCGCGGGCGTCCTCGTACCAGCCATCGGCTTCAACCGCATGTTCCTCGTCATGGCCGGGATCGGATCGCTCGGCTTTCTCGTGATGATCTTCGGCAACACCGTGCTCGGGAAACGCGTCGCCGGGAACTAGTCCGTGGTGTCTTCGCGCGCATGGATCAGACCTTGTTGGAAGGCCGCAATCAACTGCCTCCTCTCGGGTCCGCTTGAGAACCGGTCGGAAAGCCGCACATCTGCGCGCAACAGATCCAGAGCGCCCTCAACCAGAGGAACGGTCTCCGGACGCAAGAACTGCGAGGCATCTTGACCCGCAAGGAACGCCGCCGAGGTTTCGTAGTCCAGCCCCTCGACCTCGTCATAGGGGATCTCGAACCTCCGTTCATCGTTCGGTCCGTAGGATGACAACGCGGTACATGCGTCATCAAGATCGTGGGGTCGGCCCACGTTCGTCGCCACGCACAGCTTGACTGTGATCAGCATCGCCAGGGGAGCCACGAAGATCTGACATGGCCCGATCTGTTTCGGCTCCGCGTGGTCGATCGTTTCGCGGAGGCCCACCGTTTGGATCCGGTCGCCGGTTTCGAGAGCAATCTCGTGTGCCGGATTCGCTGTGGGGTCAATCGCAAGCACGTCGATTTCGTCACCATCCTCCCAGCGAAACCGGTGCTCGATCCCCGTTGCGGACAGACCCGCCGTAAGGAGGATCGGTCGAATCGTCCCGAGTCCCCCATCGACCCCAACCCCCAAATCGAGATCTCTTGTCGTCCGAGGAAGCGGCACGCCGTGAAGAAGGAGTGCCGATGCGCCAATCAGGGCGAACGGCACTTGCGCTTGGGCAAGGACGTCGCTCAGCACGCACAGATGGTCGAGCGCGCGCCTGCCAAGGATCCCTACAGCGTCCATTGCAGAAGGTCCCGTCGAATGCGAGCGGCTGTCTCCGCAAGCCGATCGTCTTCCTGTCCCATCAGCTCGGCATAGACGAATGCGGGGTCAACGAGTTGCGCGTCGTCCGGCGTCGCCGCCCCAACCAGGACGTCTCCATAGCGCAGACAGATGTCGACGTTCCCCTCTCTGGAGGGCGCAAGTTCCAGCAGGGTGCGTGCTTCGGGCGCGCGCGCCATCGGGAGATACAGCCGCAGGCCGGCAGGTCGGAGATACCCCGTGAGTCTCGCACCGGCAACTTCGCCTCCGATCAGAACGTCTTCGCCCAGACCGCGCATCGCGCGTGCCGCCAACTCTTCCGGCGCGGGATTGCCGCGAGCGATGTAGCGCCCGAGGAGCAGACGTGGCGCGAGCTTCGCGGCGTAGGCGGCAACCCACTGCTCCTGAAGCCGATCGCCGTCGGCAACCTCGTAGTCGCCGGCTCCGTGCACGCGAACGACTTGATCGCGCTCAAGCTCGCGTACCACCTTGCCGATCTTGTCAATGGAGACGCCGGTGGCCTCGCGGATGGCGCGGTAGGTGGCCTGCACTCGCGGCCCGGTCTTGAGAAGGTAGTGAAGGACCTTGGCGCCCGGCGCGCTGAAGTACTGTCCACGCGGGGCGGGTGCCGAGGCGGGGCGGTTTCCGCGCCGGTCAATCCACAGGCCCTCCGTCCAAATCCGGACGTTGCCTTGCACGTCCGCGTGCCAGATGTCCTCCGCCTCTAGCTTATCGGCAACCGAGGGCGTGGCGTACTCGGTGAAGACCATGCGTTGTTCGCAGGTCTGCGTGCGATCGGCGAACAGGAGGGGAATGTCCGAGGGGCGGATGCGAGGCTTCAGCGCGACGCAGATGCGAACCGCCCGCTCGGCGCTGTGAGGCGGCGCCGACGTTGTCGGATCTTGGCGCAACCAGTACACGTTTGCGTCATCCGCATCTTGCTGAAACTCCCACCCGTATTGAACGGGCGGTGAGAAGCAGGAGTCGATCACTGCCTCGCAACTTGCCCGCAGAGTCTCGTTCATTGTATGTACGCTCCTAGCCATTGTACGCGCCGCGCGTACATATACTATTTGCGTACACTCTGACTGTCAAGCCAACCAACCAGTGGTATCAACGCGGACGCATGTGCCGTCATCCTCTGGAGACGCTACGCTTCGACCGCACGCAATGCCATCGGCTGCGTTCGGAGACCAGTGTGAATGCCTCACCGGGTCTCGACCGACAAAGAAATCGGACGATGGTCGCTGGTTGCGGCACTGGACGGCACGGTGCTGTTGACCAGATCGAAGATCTCGTGCTCCACCCAGCCGGCCTTGCTCGCAACGTGCAACGGCAGTTCGTCGCCGACGAGCCCCTGCGTGAATAGGATGTGGTCCAGCAGGATCGTTTCCGGACGTTTCTCATCCACGAAGTCCTTGAACTTCACACTCCAACGCAGATGGTCCGGACTGTCGAACAGCGCGTGGTTGAGAAAGCGGCGCGCGAAGAAGACCTCGCCTTGGATGTTCGAGATCAAGTCGTGCAGCATGTGCTCGCGCTCGAAATACTCCTTGCCCGGCCCATCGTTGAGATCTCCCATCACGAAGATCGCAGGTGCTTCCACCTGCTCGAACTTCGCATCGATGTAGTCGCGCACGTTCGACGCTTCGGTCGTCAGCTTCGATCGCGCCTTGATCGCACCGTCGATGACCTCTTGTTGATCCTCCTCGCTCCCCTTCCACTTGCTCTTGGCCCCTCGCACGAACTTGCTCTTCAGGTGCAGACCGATGAACTCAACGCGGGTGCCGTTCCAGTCGAGTACCAGCACTTGGGGATGGCGGTAGTGGCTGTGTTTGGCGGACACGCGTTCGCGAGCGTCCGATCCCGGCAACTTGCGGATGTAGTGCACCGGCCAGGTCTTTCGCGTAAACGTGTCCCAGGTCTCCGGCGACTGCAGGTGCGCCGAGTCCGTCAGTGCCGGTTTGACGAGGAACCAGATCCACTGCGTCCCCTTGATTCCGTAGTTGCCGTCCGGCGCCTTCACCGGAACCCATTCATCGGCCAATACGTCGGTGCAGAACTGCTCGATCCCCGATGCGTACGCCGGACCTTCCACGATGCAGACAATGTCGGGATTCATCTCCCGAATCGCCGTGCCAATCGCCTCCCGCCTGCGCACGGCGCGATCCGCCGTCTGATCCAGCAGCTTGTGCAGGTGCTCGATGTTCCAAGACGTGATCTTCAGTCGTCCCATGTCGATCGCCTCCCTTGTGTCACGACACATCCTAGAACGTCTGATGCTTGCAGCCAACTCCAGGTCTTCTCGTGTTTTGTCCGCATCGCCTTTTCGATTCATTTCATCCAGACGCAAGCCCTCCACTGGCGCCTCGCGCTTGCCGCCCCGTACAATGCCAACATCAAGAGGCTCGACACGGGAGAACGCATGAAGATCACATTTTGCGGAGCAGCCGAGACCGTCACCGGGTCGTGCCATCTGATTGAGGTTGAAGGCCTGCGCATCCTGTTGGACTGCGGCTTCTTCCAAGGCGGACGCGAGCGTCGTGACATGAACCGCGATCCGTTCCCGTTCGATCCGAAAGCCGTCGACTACGTGCTGCTCTCGCACGCCCACCTCGATCATTGCGGACGCTTGCCGCTACTGCTCCAGCAAGGATTCCAAGGGAAGATCCTGTGTACGCCGCCGACCGCCGACATCGCCAAGCTCATTCTTGCCGATTCCGCCGGCCTTCAGATGAAGGAGGCTGAGTATCGTGCGCGCAAGGCCAAACGCCGCGGAGAGACCGCCGAGCCGCCGCTGTACGACATCGACGACGTCATGCGCACCGTCGACCGCTTCCGTCCCATTCCAGCCTATGACACGCCCGTGGATCTCGGGGGCGGGGTCAAGGCGCTGTTCCACGACGCCGGCCACATCCTCGGCTCGGCCGCCATCGAACTGCAGACAGCAAATGGCATCCTGCTCTTCAGCGGCGACCTCGGCAATCGTCATCAACCGATCGTCAAGGACCCGTGTATCCCCCCAAAGGCTGACGTCTTGCTGATCGAGTCCACCTACGGCGACCGCGCCCACAAGAGCATGCAAGACACGCTCGAGGAGTTCCGCAGCGCGATCGACACGGTGATTCCAAACAACGGCAACCTGTTGATCCCCTCGTTCGCCTTGGAGCGTACGCAGGAAGTGCTCTACGAGCTCTTCAAGCTATGGAAGTCAAAGGCTCTGCCGCGGTGCCGCATCTTCCTGGACAGCCCGCTGGCCATCTCGACGACCAAGGTGTTCGCCAGGTACCGCGACTATTACGACAAGGAAGGCCAAGCCGTGTTCTCCGGCGATCCCAACCCGTTCACGTTCACGCCGCTACGATTCACCCAGACGACGGACGAGTCGAAGGAGATCAACCGCGCCTCCCGCGGCAACATCATCATCGCCGGAAGCGGGATGTGCACCGGTGGACGCATCATCCATCATCTTCGCCACAACCTGTGGCACGCGGATTCCGGCATCTTGTTTGTGGGATATCAAGCCGTCGGCACACGCGGACGCGACATTGTCGACGGAGCCGACAAGATCACGATCTGGGGAGAGGAGATTGCAGTCCGGGCCAAGATCTGGACGACCAATGGTTTCTCCTCGCACGCCGACCAGCCGATTCTGCTGGATTGGATTCGTCAAGCCCAGCCCGAGCGTCTGTTCCTCGTGCACGGCGAAGACGACACGCTCGATGCGTTCTCGCGCCACATTCGCGACCAGTTGTCCTTGTCCGCCCACATCGCCAAGCTCGGCGAGACCGTCAACCTCTAGTTCCCGTGTTGCCCCCCCTGCTGAATACGTTGTAGATTGGATGTTGCCTATCCAAATCAAAGCTGCATGTGGTGTGTGCGATCCGGGTCCGAAGCGGGATCACACACGACAGGAGGAGTTGTGCGAGAGTCTGGGTACTGTGGCAAAGCCCTATTGCTGGTGGTTCTTGGGATGGTGTTGCTTACGAGCGGGGCACTCGCCGACACGGCGGAGCCGGCAATCTACATCGCCTCCCAGGAGGGACTGTTCATCTCGACAGATGGCGGAGCAACGTTCGTCACGCGCACGACGGCGGACGGCTTGGCCAGCGACATGACTCGATGCGTCCTGGTCCACGACGGCACAGTACTTGTAGGAACGACAGCCGCATTTAGCATCTCCTATGATGGTGGGATCTCGTTCGCCACCCGATCCCCTTTCCCGGCGGTGTTCCCTAGGATCGCCTCGCTTTCCGATTGGGGAGACACATTGTATGCCGCCGACGAGAGCGGCTTCGTGTACGCTTCCGAAGATGCGGGCGAGACGTACGCGCGCGTCGGGCGGGTCATGGCGGGCTGGGTCTACGCACTGACACTGCACGAGGGTGTGTTGTATGCAGCGACAGGCGATGGCCTGATGCTCTCCCACGATGGAGGCGTCACCTTCGAGGAGGTAACCGAAGCGAACGGTCTTGGATCCAGCCTGGTCTACGATGTATTCGCGGATGCATCGGGCGTGTATGCCGCTACCAGCAACGGTCTCAGCGTCTCCCTGGACGGCGGCACAACGTTCGTGACCTACCGCCAAGCCGATGGCTTGGCCGCTGACCGCGTGATCTGCATTCGCGTCGCAAGTGACGTCATCTACGTCGGCACGGCCGCAGGACTGAGCATGTCCAGCGATGGTGGCGAGACGTTCGTGTCGAAGACCCAGGCAGATGGACTGGCCGAAGCGAAGGTTCAGCGAATCGCCGTACGGAACGGAGTCCTCTACGTCATCGGCCTCAACGGCGGCCTCAGCCTCTCCTACGATGGTGGGGAGACGTTCATCACGCCGACCGCAGATGGTCTACTGGGGGTAACCGTCACGGATATGGCTGTGGAATAGGCACGCACGTCGCGCGGCACAGCCGCGAGCCGTTTCGTCTCAGCAGATTCAGTGCACCCCACCGAGTTCGTTCGCTTCGCTCTCCGGCCATCGTTCGTAGTAGCCGGCGGCAAACGTCGGCGAGAGGATCGAGACCACTGCTTGCGCCAGTGAGGCTACGCCTTCCAGCAGCAGGTAGAACGGACCGTGGTGATAGCCCTGCAGTACGTGACCGTACTCGTGCCGCACCACGTTCTCCGTCAACAGCGGCGTTCCGACGAATACAAACCCACCCAACGACACACCCGCCGGCAACGGCATCTCGATCACCGTGACCTCGTTCAAGGTTGCAGCGTCCCTGACCATCCCCGTTAGCTGGAGCCCCGCGTAGAACAAGACGCCGAGAACGGTCTGAGGAAGGCAGAACGTCATCTGCGCAATCCGTCGGCGAACGAGTTGCTCACGAGAGATCGGTTCGATGCGCTGCACAATCGATGCCAAGTCATCTTTCTCACTCGCTGCAATGTGCGTCTGTCCACTGCTCGCGATATCCGCGGTAGCAGGAGCTGTCTGAGCCCAGGCATCGCCCAGGATCACTGACCCTACAAGCATCAAACACACCCCAGCAACCAGCCGTGTCTTCATGGCGAAGCATAGCATGGGGTGCGGTCGCGCGAGTAGCGCATGGTGTTTCGAGTATGGCATACGGGCTATGCGTTGAACGATCGAATCCGGTCCCAATAGGCGTCTGCATCGATCACGGATCCGCTGTCCAGCGCCTCGTCGATGGCGAAGCACGTGACCGCGGACTCGACGCCCTCGCGCATGCCCACCGATGGCGGCATTCCATGCAGCATGCTGTCGGCCAACTCCGCTGCCAAGACATCGTCTCCCCCACCGTGTCCGCCCATTGCGGACGTCGACAGATCCTCCATCGGTGTGTCGAATCCGATGCGCCTCAGTTCGATCGTTCCGGCCAGCACATCGGCGCGCAGCGCGCCTTCCGTACCGAGGATGACCATGCGACGCTCCGGGATGCCTGCGTTGCAGTTGGTGTGAAACGTCGCGCGAACCCCGTTTGCGTACTCGAGGATCGCCACCTGGTTGTCGACGATATCCTTGTCGGACGTAAACGGATTCAGGGCGACCAAGCCGCCCCACGTGGTGTAGGCGTCGCGGCCGTCCGCATCCCTGCCGATCTCGCGCATACGATTGACGTTTCCGGGGACGAAGAAATCGAGTCCGCCGAACGAGGCGACCCGCCGGACGCGTGCGCCGACCATCCAATTCACGAGGTCGATGTCGTGACAGCACTTCTCCAACAGGTGCGTTCCCGCGTTTGCTCGCAGACGTCGCCAGTCGCCCATGATGTAGCCGCCGTGATTGAACTCCAGCGTCTCGTTGAACTCGAGACTGATCGGTCGTCCGATCCGCCCTTCTTCAATCAGCGCCTTGATCCGGCGGTAGTGCGGCGAATAGCGCAGGGTGAGTCCGATGTTGAAGCTCCGCCCGCTCCGCCGCCAGGCGTCCACCATGGCATTGCATTCGTCGATGGACAAGGCAAGCGGCTTCTGACAGAAGACGTTCTTCCCCGCCTCAAACGCCGACACGGTTTGCTCACAGTGGTAGCGATTCCACGATGCGATCATCACCCAGGAGACTTCCGGCATTTCCAACATCTCGCGGACACTGGAGCAAACAGCAGGCGCCGAGCCGAATTCGCGTTGTGCCTGTTCAACGGACCGAGGATCTGGATCGTAGACCGCCGCCACTTGTATCCGCTTGTCGTGCTGCAGCAGTCGCCGTGCGATGTCCCGTCCCATCGCACCGCATCCGATCATGCCGATGTGCACCGTAGCCATGTCACGCCCTCCACTCGACGCTGGAGTCAGTTCGCATATCGTCGCGATCGTCCACGGCCCACGCAACTTCCGCATCCATAGCAGTCTCCCAATCCTTGCCGTACCATGGCATATAGATGGCGGTTTCGCCCCTGGCTCGCTGAAGGAGGCAACATGAATCGAGAGACACTCGGCAATCTGCCCGCAGAGCAGATTGGCCCCACGCTCGCAGGCAGCCCTTGGGCAGCCGATTGGGCGGCGCTGTGCGAGCTTGCCGGTTCTGAGGCCGCAACGCTTGTCTCTCTGTGCTGCCAAGTGACACCACCCGAGCATGTCTGTGAGTTGCGCGAACTCGAGTCGCGGCAGACCGAGGTCGGCGCCGGCTTCCTCGGCATGCTGCCCGACCAGATCTCCGACGACCTGCCCATCCCGACGGACGTCGCCACAACGCTGGCGTTGGCTCAGCGGTTGGCAGAGATCCGCGAAACGAACCTCGACGCCGTGAAGAAGGCGATGCCGCAGTATCCGCTTGCGTTCACCGGCCAAGCGTTCGGCGTCGCTCCGTCAAGTCCCGTGCCTCCGAACTGGACGCTCGCCATCGACGTCGATGGCCTCCGTGCCGTCCTCGATGCCTTCGATACCGGCGACCTCCATCGCGACGCGGCACTGTCCATCGCCAACATGCCCGCCTTCACCGAGATGATGCGCCACCGCCGCGAGCTGGGCTACGTTCCCGAACCGCTGATCGATGCGGACGGACTCGCCTGGTGTCTGATGCACGCCGCGTCCGACGACCCAATCGATGCGCTCTGGAAGTGGCTGCATCCGCACAACCTGTTCGACCTGAGCGACCTGTACACCCATCGCCGCGAGTATCGACGGCTGATCGATCAACTGGTCGCCAAAGACGTCCTTGCCGAAGTCATTCTTTCTCGGCTGGCTCCCTACACTCCGCCCAACGTGCGTTTCGAAGACCGGTTTGCCTTCGCCGTCGGCTGGGGCATTCGGGGTTGGGCGACGCAGACGTGGGGAGGCCTCAACATCGAACACATCAAGGACGACATCCCGCATCTGCTCGACACGCTCGTTCACGAGACGTATCACCAGCTGCAAGCGCGCGTCGGACTCCCACATCCCGGCATCGACGAGATCGGTTTCGACCGGATCACGGCCTATCCGTTCGAACAGGCAGCGGATGTCCGCCTCTATCGCGCATTGGCGTACATCATGCTGGAAGGCTCAGCCACCTACGTCGCCGCTGCGACAGGTGCGGCCGAGTTGGATCCGGACAGGTGGACCAGTGATGTCGCGCCCGGCATCGACCTGATCGAACGCGTGCGCGCCCTGCCGCCGGACGCCGAAGACGGCGCACTTGACGGCCTGCTCAACGAGGGATTGCGGTCCAACGGCCCGTTCTACGGATTCGGCGCACGACTCTCGGCCGACCTCGTCGCATCCGCCAGCCCACAAGCCCTCGGCGAAGCTCTGACCGGTGGCGCACCCGCCTTCGTCTTGCGAGGCATGTCCTCCGCGGAGATGCCGTCGTCGCTTTCCCAGTCCGCGCGCGCACACGTCGAGCACCTGAGTCATCTCATCGCAGCGCACCAGAAACACTAGGCAACCTCGAGGCATCAGAAGAGCCTACGTTCTCTCGATCCCCTCCTGAGAGAACCGCGCGTGCTGTCATCCACATTCACCAGGAGCGCCCACCAGAAAACGCACCTAGGAGACCGGCACTCTCTGCCGGATTGCGCGCCTCAGACCCCGCGCAGTTTGCGTTCGCAAGGAATCGCATCGTACTGCAATTGAGCGCCGGCTCAACGTGCTGAGGGATGCCCAGACGATGCTGGCCCCTCCCATCGCCAAGGCCACAGCACGTAGGTCAGATCACCACGTCCGTCTCCCCACGTGTCTTCTTGTCCCTGGCAGCCTCTCGCACTTGACGCTCCGCTCTCTCGGACTCCTCGATCATCACTTCGTCGCGGGCTGCTTGCTTCCGTTCCTCTGCTCGTTCCGCACTGCGCTCCTCAGCCGCTGCGCGGTCACGCTTCTCTTGCTTCCTTGCATCCCTTCGTTCCGCCCACCCCATCTTGCGCCGAGCTCTCTTTCTGGCAGATCGTTCACGTTCTTCACGCTTCTTGATGCCTTGTTCCTCGTTCTCAGCTCGTCTCCTCCGCTGTTCCCTCTCCCTTTTGCCTTCGCCTTGCTCCCACTCGAGAAGCTTCTCGGCGTAGAACTTGGCGGCCACGTCTAGGATATCTTCCGCTCTCTCAATCATGAACCGCCATGCTTCAATTCTCTTGCTCAGCGCGTCAATCCGGACAGAAGGCGCTGTCTTGTCCATCCCATCCATCTTCGATTCCGTCGCGGCGATGGCCTTCGCTGCCAAGTCTTTCAGGATGCCAGCGTACCGATCCTTCTCTCCCAGGTTCTGGGAATTCTCGAACACAACCTTGTCCAGGGCTGGCCCGTACTCTCCGCTCTTCTCTGCCTCAGCAATGAGCAATTCCAGATCCTGCTTGGATACCGCGGCAAGCGGGGTCTCATAGAGACTGCGACTGAGGAACGCATGCAGCTCAGCATCCGCACCGCATAGCTCTTTCAGTAGATTTCCTGTTGGCTCCTCCTGTTTCTTGGCGCGCATAATCGATCTCCTTCATCATGCCCCCGGTCAGATCCGAAATGATTGGCCGGTTTGCTCTCACTAAAGACTATAGCGATTCGTTGTGAACGGCTGAAGAAGGCAAATCCGGAATGGTCAGAGATCTCGCGTCCCTGGATGCTGCATCGCAAGAACAACGTAGTCGCCGTCGACGCGCATCCTGCTTAGGGACGCCAGTGTTGCTCTTCGCCTCCATACTCGAACACGTCGAAAGACTCAACGAACGTGGTTCCGTTGGGTGGAAGGAGTGAACGTGGAACCACGCATGCTGGGACGTAGTGGCATCGAGGTCAGTGCGGTAGGGTTGGGGACGGCCCGGATCGGCGTCTTGGGGTACTCGCGAAGCGGCGATCACGAAACGCGCGTCGTCCCCGAGGCCATCATCGAGACCGCACGCGCGATCGATCGCGCGCTGGATCTCGGGATCACGTTCTTCGATACCGCCGATATCTACGGAGCGGGCCGCAGCGAACGCATCCTCGGCAAAGCGCTCGAAGGGCGACGAAATCAGGTCGTTCTGTCCACCAAGTTTGGCGAGTGCTTCGATGAAGACACCGGTGAGACGCCGCCATGCGAGATCACACCCGAGTGCGTACGCACAGCCTGCGAAGCGCGCCTGCGCCGTCCCCGCACCGACGTCATCGACCTGTATCCCTTGCATCTGCGCGACTTCCCGCTCGATCGCGCCGTCGGGATCCGGGATGCGCTCGAGGATCTCGTCATCTGCATTCGCTAGCTGTGCCCACCAGAGAACGCTCCGAGAAGAACCAGCGTTCTCTGCCGAACTGCGTTCCTCAGACCCTGCGCAGTTCGCGTTTGCCCAGGGACCGCGCTGCACCGCCATCGAACACCGGCTCAACGTGCTGATGGACCCCCGGGGATGCTCGAACTCTGTGAACGCCACGACCTTGCGAGCATCAACCGCGTCCCGTTGATGATCGGTCTGCTCACCGGACGCTGGGCGCCCGACACCGTCCTGCCCGAAGACGACCGCAGCTATGTTCAGGGCGCGCTAGGCTGGATCCTCGCCCACAGCCATCGAACGATCCCCATCCCCGACTTCCGCACCGTCGAACACGTCAAAGGCGTCGCCGGCACGCTGCAACACGGCCCATTAAGTACAGAGCAGATGACAGCCATCGCTCGACACCTCGAGCGATCCTGCAACGCATACTCGCAGAGCTCCCTAGCAAGTCGCGTAGTCCCATCGGGGCATTGCTCAGGAAGCCGCGAGCAGGCGTCGATCAAATCTCTTCCCCCAACGCGCTGATCTATGGGAACGCAGTCCTGCTGCGCCAACCAGAGAAGACATCGTCAGCTCGCCGTTTTCGCGGGGGCTAACCTGAATGCCGTCATGAGCATTCGCCAGCTGTGCCGACCAGAGAACGCACCTATCAGCGAGCGTTCTCTGCCGAACCGCATCGTCCCACGGGGGTGTTCCCCAGAGAGCCAGGCTGAGAGAAGGCGTCGGTCAAACCGGCGCCTTCTCCAACGAACAGCGCGTATTCCGTGCGCCGTTCGCGTTCGCATTGCAACGGCAGCCTCCATTACCAGAGAAGACATTGGCATTTCGGAGTCTTCTCCAAGGAACTAGATGAAGAGAAGGCATCGGCCAGACCAGCGCCTTCTCCAACGCGGCAATCGTGATAGACCCGCGCTACCTGTGCCAACCAGAGAAGACAGCTTCAGCTGGGCATTTTCGCGGGGCGCTAACCTGAATGCCGTCATGAACATTCGCTAGCTGTGCCCACCAGAGAACGCATCGGACTGCGTGCGTTCTCTGACGAACCGCCGGGTCCTATCGGACTTCGGTTCGCGTTCGCAAGGGCGGACTTCGGCCGCCCGCGTTGACAAACCCTCGGTGTACTAGTATACTCACACACTATGCCGATCGATCTTGCTCTCGAGAGAGCAGGCATCCGATCCGAAGAGGATGTGATGACGACGAACAAGGATGAATGGAGCCTGGACATGAGCGGCGGCCCGATCTTCGAGCAGATTGCCAAGAACGTGCATCAGATGCTGGCACGCGGCGCCCTCTCGCCGGGCGACAAGCTGCCGTCGGCGCGGGATCTGGCCGCAACGCTGAACGTGAATCCGAACACGATCGTTCACGCGTACGCCGAACTCGAATCGCACGGCGTCATCGAAAAGCGCCGCGGATTGGGAACGTTCGTTCGGATGGATGCCCCGATCGATGGATTGAGACACGACATGCTGCATCAGGCGGCAACCGCCTATGCGGACGAGGGCAGGCAGCTGGACGCGACCATACAGGAAGCGATCACTGCACTGAAGGAGGTTTGGGATGCTGGCTAGTCTGGAACACGTAACCAAGAGATATGTCAAGAATGAGGGACTGCGTGACCTCACCCTCGGCTTCCCCGCCGGCGAGGTTGTCGGCGTCCTCGGCTTGAACGGAAGTGGCAAGTCGACGCTGCTCAAGCTGCTGGCCGGCCTGCTGTTCCCGACGTCGGGACGGGTGTCGGCGTTCGGCGGCCTGCCGCGCCGCAATCGCGCCAAGATCGTCTTCTTGGGAGAGAACGATGCGCTCTGGCCGTGGATGACACCGGCGGATGCCGGCTACTTCATGCGGACGCTTTATGCGGACTTCGATTCCGTGCGTTTTCACGAGCTGCTGAGAGGACTCGAAGTGCCGCTACGCAAGACGAAGACGATGTCCAAGGGCGAACGCGGACGACTGCGCCTGGCAATGGCGCTCGCCCGTGATGCCAAGTTGTATCTGCTCGACGAGCCGTTGGCCGGAATCGATCTGATCAGCCGGGAGAAGATCCTGTCGTCGATCGTCCGCGAATGGCACACCGACGAGACGATCCTGCTCTCGACCCACGAGGTCGCCGAGGCGGAGGGATTGTTCGAACGCGTCCTCTATCTGCGGGACGGCCGGCTCGCGCTCGATGTGTCGGCGGAGTCGTTGCGGGAGCAGGGGAAGTCGGTCGTCGATGCTTTCCGGGAGGTGCTCACATGAGATCGTTCGCAACACTGCTGTGGCTCGAATACCGGCGAAGCCGGACGTGGGCGGCCGCCTTGCTGGGATCGCTGTTCTTCTGGTGGTGGGGGCTGCATCAAGTCCGCGTCGTCGAGGTCGGCGAGCAACTGGGGATTCGGGCCGGGCTTCTGGCAATGGCATCTATCGTCGCCATCATCATCCTGGCGATCATGATCGGCCGCATCCGAGGTGAAACGCGCGGCGGGCAGTTCCAGGTGCTACTCTTGTCGCCGCCGTCGGGATACAGCCACCTGCTGGCTCGGTTCACATTCGCCATGGCGGTGGCCTTCATCTATGCCGTTTGCATCGGTGCGCTGGCGGCATGGACGGGATCTCAGGCCGGCGTGATCTTCGCGGCACGCAGCCTCGTCGACATGATGCTGCGGCTGCCGATCTACGTTCTCGGCATCCTGGTCGCGCCGATCCTCGCGTGGACCATCCTGCTGATGGTCTTCTCGGGCGCCTACCGCGTTTCGTCGCTGAACTGGGTCCCCGGCACCGTGATGGTCCTTGCCACGCCGTTCGTATTGCGGCACTTGATGGAGTGGACGATCCGCGCGTTCTACACGCTGCCCGGATGGCGATTCCTGAATCAGTTCGCGCTTGCCTTGTTCCACGATGCGAACACCGACATTGAGATGTACGGCGAGATACCGGACGTGCAGTTCTTGTTCACCGCGAGCGATCAGTACATCGGCTTCCCGCAGGAGATGTTCTGGATCTTCCTGCTCGCCGCTGCGGTGATGCTGGCGCTGGCCGGCCGCATTTGGCAGGAGGTGGAAGCATGACCCAGGCGTTCCTGATCTTCATTCGCGTCGTGGCTGTCGGTCTGTTCCTGTATTGGGCGTACCGCCTGTGGCGGGGGACGCACAGCTGGACGTCACGGCTGCTCGGACTGGGCTTCTCCGCACTGCTGATCTGGAAGATCGCAAGCGGGAACTGGATGTAGAATGGGGAGTCGATCGACTCCCGGGAAGAATCTTGGAGGGACCAATGAGACGATGGAAGAAGATTTATGCCGGAGCTGGGGCGCTCCTGATCGCCGTTGCCCTGTTCGGCCTCCTGGGCTGCGACTTGGAGGAGGTCCTCGAGAATGCCAACGTCGAGGCCGTGCGCGAGGTGACGGAGACGTTCACCGCCACCGGACTCACGCAATTGCAGGTCGAGTCGTCGAATGGCTTCGTCGTCGTGGAGGCGGCCGATACGTCGACCGTGACAGCCACGGCCCGATTGCGGTCGCGAGGCGACACGCTCGAAAAGGCTGAAGCGCGCGTTGAAGCCATCGTGTACGAGATGCGTCAGGATGGAAACACCGTCACGCTGCGCTATCGCAGCGCGGACCAGACTGACGACGTGCGTCGCTATTCCGGCGTGTCGTTCACCGTCACGGTGCCGCGCCAGGCGGACGTTTACGCGGACACATCCAACGGGGACATCACCGTGAGCGGCGCGCAGGGTGCGTTCGATCTCGACACGTCCAACGGCGACATCGAGTTGGACGATCTCATCGGAACGATCAACGCCGATACGTCCAACGGCCGCATCGAGGTCGCCGGCGTCAACGGCGTCTTGATCTTGGAGACGTCCAACGGCGCCATCCGCATGGACGATGTGGAGGCTCGCGTGGACGCCCGGACGAGCAACGGCCGGATCGAGTTCTCCGGTGTCCTCGTCGGAGACTCGCACACGATGCGGACCAGCAACGGCACAATCGGTATCGAGATTCCAGCCGATGCATCGATCGCGTTCGACGCGTCCACCAGCATCGGGAGCATCACCAGCGATCTTGCGCTGGTGGGAGACACGGACGGTCGCAATTGGAACGCAACGCTGAATCCGCCGGCGACGACGACGCTGGAACTCCATACCAGCAACGGGAGCATTCACATCGAATCGTTGTAGGCTGTTGCACCTACAGAAGCCATACGTGTCGCGCGGCCGCGTCTTTCCGACGCAGCCGCCTTTCGTTGCGCTGGTTCGCACAGCCGCGTGAACCGCAGGCACGCCTGATCGCACCTACAACTATCCAGTGGATGCAGAAGGAGCCCCAATGCCCGCGTATCGTCAGTATCTGAGAAACCAATCGCTCCCCGGAATGTCGGAGATGGAAACCGACATGATGAAGCGCCTGCCCATTCCGCCGATGCAGAAACCGTACCCGGCGGGTGCCGACATCATCGACCTCCCACCGCACGAGGAGCTCCGGGACCTGTCAGGAGTCTCCCTCATCGATGCCATCGACGGTCGGGAGAGCCGGCGCATCTACACGGATGAGCCCATCACGCTTGAAGAACTCGCGTTCCTGCTCTGGTGTACGCAGGGTGTTCGCGGACTGATTCGCGACGGTTTGGTCACGCTCAGGACGGTTCCGTCCGGCGGCGGGATGCATCCGTTCGAAACCTACGTGCTGATCCACAACGTCGAGGGACTTGCGCCCGGCATCTACCGGTATCTCGCCGTCGAACACCAGCTCCTGCAGGTCGCCGCCGGCATCGACGATCTTCGCGACCAGATCGCCGCCATCTGCAACGGCCAGGACTATGTCGGCGCAGGCGCCGTCACGTTCGTATGGGCCGTGCGCCCCTATCGCACCGAGTACCGCTACGGACACGACTCGCTCAAGGACATCCTGATCAGCGCCGGGCACATCTGCCAGAACTTGTACCTTGCGTGCGAGGGTCTGGGACTCGGGACGTGCGCGACGGTTGCCTATCAGCAGACGGCGCTCGACGCGCTGCTCGGCGTCGACGGCGACGACGAGATCCCGCTGTATGTGGCTCCCGTCGGCAAGGTGGCCGACGGCGACGCATCGTCCGCGTAGTCGCCTGTCCGAACGCCGGTTGTCGCACTGGAAGTGTTCTCGCATACTCTTCGGATTCCACGGGGAGGCTCGTCATGCCGGAACACACATCCAACATCGGCACCCGCATCAGCGTCATCGGCTCGACCGGCTCGGGCAAGACGACGGCGGCTCGTACGTTAGCGGACCGCCTCGGGTTCCGTCACATTGAGATGGATGCGCTGTTCTGGAAGCCGAACTGGGGCGAGACTCCGGACGAGGAGTTCCTTCCAGCCGTCGACGAGGCGACGCGCGGCGATCGATGGGTCATGGACGGCAACTACTCTCGAACGCGCCCGATCGTGTGGCCCCGCCTGGATACCATCGTCTGGCTGGACTACCGGTTCCACGTCGTGTTTCTACGCCTGCTTCGTCGCACGGTTGTTCGATCGATCAGCAAGGAGGAACTGTGGTCCGGATGCGAGGAACGCTTTCGCAACTCGTTCTTCTCGAAGGATTCCATCCTCGTCTGGCTGTTCAGAACCTACTGGAGACGCAAGCGGACCGTCCCACGCGCGCTGGCACAGCCTGAGCATTCCCACATCTCGGTCTTTCACTTCCACACGCCACGCGCGTTCCGCAGGTGGCTCAGAAACATCGAGCCTGCCACCGACTGAGACTCGTCTCTTGATGGCGGCTGCAGATTACGACTATCCTCTCTGCGTTCGAGACCCGCGAGTCGTTGCTCCGATGAAGCATTCGATCGCACACCGAAGGAGGCGACATGACCATTCAATTCGACACCCCTGGAGCGGTCAATACCGATGACGTCGTGCAATGCGTCCTTGACCGATTAAACGCCGGCGACATTCGGCACGTCGTCGTAGCCACCACCACGGGAGAGACGGGCGTCCGTTTCATGCAAGCGCTGGAGGATTCGGATGCGGAACTTGTGTGCGTGACGCACCACATGGGCTTTCGCGAGCCGAATCAGATCGAACTGGAACCGGCGCTCGCGTCCCAGCTCCGTGAGGGGCGGGCCTGCGTCCTGACGATGACGCACGCGCTCTCCGGCGTTGCGCGTTCGATTTCCAAGACGTTCGGTGGCACGTCGTCAACCGAGGTGATCGCGCACACGCTCCGATTGTTCGGACAGGGAATGAAGGTCGCGGTCGAAATCGCGATCATGGCCGCCGATGCCGGCGCGGTGCCCTCGGGGTGCGACGTCATCTGTGTCGGCGGAAGCGGCCGCGGCGCCGACACCGCCGCAGTCATCCGTCCTGCACACATGAACACGTTCTTCGACCTGCGGATTCGCGAGTTGCTCTGCTGGCCAAAGTCCCCGTGATGACGCCTGTAGTCGACGCCCACAATCATGCGCTCTTGACGCACGCGCGCACGAAGCAGCATGTATTCCCTGCAGTTGATGTGACCCGTCTCGCCGCGGAGATGCATACCGGCGGCGTCATCGGCATGGGCCTGATCGTCGGCGGCACCATTTCCTTCCCCGTGCGTGAGAGCCGGTCCGCATGGCTCGGCACGGTGGATGGGCTGCACCGCTTCTGGGCCGGGCTGGAAGCTTCTGGGCACGATCTGGCCGTCATCCAGGATGCACGAGATCTGGGACTCCTCGGGGAGGACTTGCCCGGCGTGCTTCTCGCCATCGAGGGATGGGATTGCTGCCTGGATGCACCCGCCGCGAACCCGGTGGACGCACTCGCGCAACTTGCAGAGTTGGGCGTCCGCTCCATTCAGCCGCTGGGCCGTTCGGAGAGCCGGGCATTCGCTCCCGAGAACGATCCGAGCGACGCGCTTGATCTCTCGCAGATCGGCAGGGACCTCATCGTGAAGGCGCGGCAGTTGGGGATGGTCCTCGACGTGGCGCACTTCCGTGGCGACGAACCTGCGTTCGCAGAGATCCTCGACCTTGCCGACGGAGCCGTCATCGCATCACACCACAGCTGCCAAGCGATCACGGACAATCCCCGAGCCCTGTCGAATGCCGCCATCCGGGCGATCGCAGACACAGGAGGCGTCATCGGGATTCATGCCGGTCGCAACTGGTTGTCGAACACACCTGAGCAGGCGAGCATTGACGAGTTCCTGCAGCACGTCACGCACGTCATCGAGGTCGCGGGGGTCGCCCACGTGGCCATCGGGACGGACCACGTGGACGTGCGCGCGATGCCGATCGATCTGCCGGACGACATGTACATCGATGGCTTTCAAGGTCCCGCTACGATGGGGTTGTTCTCCGAAGCAGTCCAGCGGCTCGGCCTGACCGAGTCCGAACGAGAGAACGTGCTCTGGAAGAACGTCTTCCGCGTTTGGCAAGCCGCACTCCTTTCACCGGCCGAATCGAGGAGCGGATGACAACGTCCCAGCTGCGCAAGCTCTTTCTCCTCGAAAAGGATGTGGTGTTCCTCAATCACGGCTCGTTCGGCGCCTGTCCCCAACCTGTGTTTGCGGAGTATCAGCGCCTGCAACTGGAGCTGGAACGGCAGCCCGTGCGCTTCCTCGGCCGCGAGTTTCGCGAACGCATGGCCCGCGCGCGCGCCGAGCTGGCGGCGTATCTTGCAGCCGATCCGGACGATTTGGTCTACGTCCCCAATGCGACGACGGGCCTCAACATCGTGGCGCAATCCCTCGATCTACAACCGGGTGACGAAGTGCTCACCACCGATCAGGAATACGGCGCCCTCGACCGCACCTGGACGTTCGTGTGCCGGAGAGCGGGCGCCCGTTACGTGCGTGCGCCAATTTCCGTTCCGGTGACGTCCCCCGAGCAGGTTGCCGACGCCGTCTGGGACCGTGTCACCGACCGGACGCGCGTCCTGTTCCTCAGTCACATCACGTCGCCCACCGCCCTAATCCTGCCCATCGAGCCGCTCATCGCACGGGCACGGGCCGCCGGCATTCTGACCATCATCGACGGCGCACACGCGCCGGGGCAGATCCCGCTCGACCTCACTTCGCTGGGCGCCGACGTCTACGCCGGCAACTGTCACAAGTGGATGCTCGCGCCCAAGGGCGCCGCGTTTCTGCACGTAAGGCGGAACGTCCAGCCGATGATCGAGCCGCTCGTCGTTTCCTGGGGGTGGGAGTCCGAGCAACCGGGACCGTCGCGCTTCGTCGATCATCACGAATGGACGGGCACACGCGACATCTCCGCCTTCCTCGCCGTCCCGGCAGCCATCCGTTTCATGCAAGAGCACGACTGGTGGTCCGTGGCAGCTCGTTGCCGTGAGATGCTGCTCGAACACCACCCTATGCTCGTTGCCGCCGGAGGCCGTGCGTTGTCGCCAGTGACGCCGGATTGGCTAGCACAGATGGCCTCGTTCGAGATCGCAGCAGACGATTCCGAAACCTTCCGGAGACGCCTCTACGACGAGCACCGAATCGAGGTACCGGTTGTTCGCTGGAACGGGCGCAGTCTGCTGCGGATCTCTGTCAATGCGTACAACGGCCCCGACGATCTCGGTGCCCTTTGCTCCGCGCTAAGATCGACGGCATCCCGCTGAGGAGTCGCGAGCGCTTCGGAATCGGCCAAGCCTTGCGCGCCCCGCATGGCTCCCGACATCCCACGCACCGAGTCCTCTGGCGTTATGCCCGCCAGGATCGGCAGGAACGCACGGATTGCTAGCCTACCCAAGCCGAACGGAGCCGATACGATTGCATCCGGTTTTATCCTGTGTTGTATGACGGCTCCTTACACCTTGACATAGGTAGTTGTCTTCCTGTACTCTAGCAAGCTTGCGCCTCGGCTCACGAGAACTGTTGTCTGACGCAAAGGCGCGGCAGGAGGTTGGCCATGACAAACCGGCACACACAAACCATGCGGCCACTGGCTCGAGCGCTCGTCTTCTTGTTTGTCGCGGCGCTTCTCGCCCTACCGGTCGTAGGAGCGCAACAACAGCAGCAACAGCAAGGCGCTGGGCGCATCTACTGTCCTCCCGCGCCCGGCGACTGGATCCTCGTTGACGGAGATGACTATCTCCTGGAAGTGAAATGCGACGAGTGCGGGAATCGGTTCGAGGTGTGGTGTATTGCAGACACCTGGTTTGGTGTTCGCTACGTGCCGAAGACGGGCAACCCCGTCTGGATCGCCGGATGCTTCTTCGGCAGTGGCGTCAATCAGCAGTCCGTATTCGGCGCCGATGCCAATCACAACGGAATCAAGGATGAATTCACAGGCTTCGAGTGGATCAACATCGAACCCTATCCGGACGGAACGTACGATTGGCACTTCCAGTATCACCTCACCGGCGTGGATGCCGGCAAGCTCACGATCTCCGAGACGCGCGGCGTCTGGACATGGACCGGATCCGCCTGGACGTACTCCTGGATTACGTCGAGCTCGAAGACGGTCACCCCACCCAGTGACTTCTTCGGTCTGTTCCCCCTACTCGACGAGGTTCCTGGTTCCAGCGAACCTCCGTCAGACGGTTCCGGCGCGGTCGTCGTGCCTGACTACGGGCTGTCGGGCCAGCAGGCGCAGCAACAGCAGCAAAGCCAGCAGCAGACGCAACAATCGTGGCCGTTCGACCTCGTCATCCCGACGTTCGCGGGAACCGGCACGCTCGACGACCCGTACGTGGCGCTTCCGCTGCAGGTGGCGGCCGGGGACACGCTGACGATCGCGGCCCACGGCGTCACCGCTGCATCCGTCGAACCGCCGGCGTCGCTGGCCGCATTCGGTGGCTGGCGGGTGTCATCGTGGACGTCGTCGTACGTCACGTACGTCGCGACCCACGATGCTCAAATCGAACTGGGAGCGCACGACCCCGACGAGCCCGACGCGATTCCCGGTTTCATCATCGAGAGCGTCTGCCCCGGCAGCTGGATCAACTATTCGGCCTCCGGCGCCGGCCTCAACCACGACGGTCTCGTGTGGGGTCCCGGTTGTCCGCCCGACTCCGTCAGCAGCTTCGATGCCCAGCTGACCGTCGATCCCCAGGAGGCGAACCTGGTCGACGCCATCGACCTTCTTTCGGTTCTCACGATCACCTACGCGATCGGCGATTGGTCGTTCACATCGATCACGACGCTCGACGACGATGGCTGGCAGGATCAGGAGTTCGTCGCCACAGGAGTGCTAGGCGGCTTCGCGATCACCTCGAGGCTCGATTTCGATCCCGACACGCCTGCGTTCACGAGTTGGACGACCGACGTCGCCATCACCGTTGCCGACATCCGCTTCGCGTCCGAGTTCACGCTCGCCGGTCGGGATCTCACGCTCGTCCTCAGTGCCTCCGGATACAGCGGAGCGATGCCGATCGACGTCGACGTCACCTTCGGCGGCGACGACAACGACCTATGCGATCTCGATTGGGCCGAGGTGGAAATCGAAGTCGGACTTCCGTTCTGCTGCGTCGATCTTGATGCCGCGCTGTTCATCAACTGCTTGGGATTCGACCGCGTCGAGTTCGTTGTGAGCGGGATCTCGGTTCCGGCGCTTCCGTGGGTGTCCTTTGGCGCTCAGCTCGAATTCACGATGCAGACGAAGTCGCTGGTCCTGACATCGGAGTTCGATTTCGGTGCAATCGCGTGTGTCGACCTGTTCATCGACGTCGAGACATCCGGGAATCTGACGGTTGAGGGCTTCCAGATCTCCGGGATGTCCATCGAATGCGACATCGGCGCCGTCACCTTCGCCGGCATCACCTACTTCGGCGACGATCCACGCCCCGGCTTGCTGGAAGACACGCCGTACTTCGAAGTCTACTGGGTGCGCACACACGACCTGTGCTTCGACGTCTTCAACTTCGAGCTGGCCGCCTACTTCCTCGACGGAGGAATCCGGCTGTTCGATCTCGCGCTCATCGACGTGGACATATGGCTCGAGGTGTCGAGTCCGTTCACGTTCAACATGGGGCTCGAGATTGACGTCGACACCGGCGCCTTCACCGAGTGGACCGTCGGCTTTCGCTGGGAGTGGTGAGCACGTCCGCAGCACTGCGGGAGGGCTCAGCTGAGAGGAGCTGAGCCCTCTTGTCTTCAGCAGTCTCTCATGGCTTCGTTGGTTGCCCACAGTCTGTGCCCTCTCTGTCTCTTGCGTAGCTGTTCATACGTCTTGACTTCTTTCATGTGCTGGCCCTATCCTATCGTTATAAATCGACTGCCTTGCCGCGTGCGGTGAAACGCCTCTCCATGCAAAGCACGTAGCAAGGTGATACGTACGCGTGGGTGTGTAGCCGGCTGTGCGGCGTCTCACCCAAAGGAAGGAGGCTACTATGTCAAGTCGTAGGCATCCTGTGTTCCTGCTTGTTGCCGCGTTGGTCTTCACGTTGGTCGCGGTCGATGCGTTCGCGGATTGCGGATGTCCACCGATTCCACGTCGGGCATACGATAACGATGCGGATGGAAACGGAACAATGGATTCCTGGGCGTGCGGTGGCGAGATCGATGTCGGCGATGGATACACGGTGGAAACAATCTGTTTCCCATCTGGCACGACTGGGTATTTCGCCCAACGCCTCAGAAGGAATGGCCAGTCGATTGGTTGGGTCGGCGCATGTATTCCCGCCAATGGCAACAACACGGATGATGCCTTCGTCGATGACGATGGCAACTTCATTGGCACGATCTGGATCAATACGGAAGACAATGGAAACGGAGACACGGGTCCGTGGACGGATCATGATGGAGACGGAAAGGTTGACGTTGTCGTCTACGTCTATGATCCGGTAACTGGCATGCTGATTGTCGCCCATTGGGAGCTTGATCCTGAGGAGTATGAATCGTGCAGAGACGACGAAACCGGTGAAATCGATTGGGAGTGCTTCATACGACTCTTGCTTTCTCACTGGCCTCCGCAGATCCGAGTCATCCCTGTGCCGAAGACACCACAAGATGCGTACAATGCCGGTCATTCGATGTACGGGTACATGGCGTCCCAGCAGTCTTCGGGAACGGCGATGGCCGCGCAGCATGTGCGCTATGAAGGCATGCAGGATCTGCTTGTGCAGGTCCTCGAAGCAGGCCGCACGATCTTCGGGATCAAGAATTACGATACGCTCATCTACATGTCCTACGGTACCCTGAACTCGATGGACCCCGCCTACGTGTACGACACCGACAGCGGAGGCCTCATCTTCCAGGTGTACGAGAACTTGTTCTCGTGGCCGTACGGTGTTGTAGATGGTAACGAAAAGACTCTGACATGGTCCCTCGCGGACGCCGATCTGATCCCCATGCTGGGTACGGTCGTCCCCACGGAAGCCAACGGCATGAAGGTCGT
>Ga0272441_10002461_pt1 | contig 37210 bp, 26 predicted proteins | sample SSMProp6N_FD_193582 | JGI IMG/M metagenome (GOLD analysis project Ga0272441, IMG submission 193582) | Marine sediment archaeal communities from Little Sippewissett salt marsh, Falmouth, MA, United States - SSM-Prop-6N | ecosystem: Environmental > Aquatic > Marine > Wetlands > Sediment ...
CGTCTTCCACCTTGATCCATTCATCGGTTTTAGCGTAATACAATCCTTCTACGACTTGGTGACTCATGTTCTTTCCTCCCATTTAAATTGATGATTTGAGATAATTTTAAAAAGACGATTTTAGAATATAAAGTAAGGATTATTTTATAAAAATGAATAAATCTATAAAATAATCAAAAAAAAAGACAGAAAGGAAGGTAATGCTTACCCATCCTTTCTGTCAAAAGTAAATGGCATTTGAACGTATATATAGTTGCACATATAGAGTTTAAATAGAACGATATTAATCGTAAGTATAATCATTGAATATATAAATATAGCAATTTGGGAATGTGCAAGATAACCAATCATTGATACTAGCGGCTCCTTAAATAATGAAATTAAGATAGTCAAAAGTATAGTTGAAATTATTATACACTATATGAATTTAAATGTCTTCATATTTTTAAAAAAATTAATCATAAATAAATATAGCGAACAAATAAAGTTATGGTATAATATGAACTGTGAAAATTTATTGATTTGTATATGAAAATAGAAATTAAAATTACGGTAAATTCCGGGGAGAAATGCATTATGTCGGAAAAAAATAATGAATGGATTGCTATTTTAGACTTTGGTTCACAATATACTCAATTGATTGCTCGAAGAATAAGAGAGGAAAAAGTCTATTCAGAAATCTTACCATTTAATCAAGCATGGGATAAAATAAGTATTCATCCTCCTAAAGGAATAATACTATCAGGTGGTCCATCGAGTGTTTATGAGAAAAATGCTCCAATTTGTGACCATAGAATATTAAATACCGGAATACCGGTTTTAGGAATTTGCTATGGAGCACAAATTATCGCACAGTCTTTGGGAGGAAAAGTAATTAATGCTCAGCAGGCAGAATATGGACGAATTGAAATTTCGGTAGATAATGAGGAAGATATTTTTTACGATTTTCCGAACAAGACTGTTTGTTGGATGAGTCATCAGGATCTGATAAAAGACTTACCGGAAGGTTTTAAAAGTATTGCTTTTAGCAAAAATACTAAAGAAGCAGCAATTAAAAATAAAACTAAAAAAATTTATGGTGTTCAATTCCATCCGGAAGTAACACATACTATGTTGGGGAAAAAGCTTTTTCATAATTTTTTGTATAGGATATGTCAATGTAAAGGAAAATGGAATCTTGAATCTTTTATAAAACAATCAGTCAGGGAAATAAAAAATCAGGTAGGGGTTGATCATGTAGTTGCAGGTGTAAGCGGGGGAATAGACTCTCTTGTTGCCGCACTATTAACCGAAAAAGCTATTGGAAAACAGTTGCATTGCATTTTTATAAATAATGGATTATTGCGAAAAGATGAAGAGCTGGAAGTGCAAAGAGTTTTTGAGAGATATTTTAAAATGAAGTTACATTATATCGATGCATCTGAACAGTTTTTATCAAGCTTGCATGGAATTGTTGATCCGGAGAAAAAAAGAAAAGTTATTGGGGAAGAATTTATAAAAGTATTTGAAAAAAAGGCTCATCATATCGGAAAAGTAAAATATTTGTTACAGGGAACACTTTACCCGGATGTTATCGAGAGCGTTTCTGTAAAAGGACCTTCAGCTACTATTAAATCGCATCACAATGTCGGGGGTTTACCTGAAGAAATGAACTTAAAAATTCTTGAACCGTTAAGGTCCCTTTTTAAGGATGAAGTAAGAGAAATTGCAGAAAAGTTAAAATTCCCAGAACAGGTTATTTGGAGACAACCTTTTCCCGGGCCCGGACTTTCTATCAGGATTATAGGTCCTGTAGATAAAGAAAAATTAAAGATATTGAAAGATGCAGATGATATCATTAAGCAGGAAATTGTTGAAAATGGCTGGTATAAAAAGGTTTGGCAGTCATTTGGAGTGCTTCTTCCGATAAAAAGTGTCGGTGTTATGGGGGATATTCGTACCTATGATTTTACATTGGTATTGAGAATAGTTGTAAGTAGTGATGGAATGACAGCTGATTGGGCAAAAATGCCCTATGAGATTTTAGGAGAAATATCTAATCGCATTATTAATGAGGTAAGAGGGATCAATAGAGTTGTCTATGATATAAGTTCAAAACCACCGGCTACAATTGAATGGGAATGATTTAGCGAATAGTGAATAGTGAAGATGTGGGCTGGAAGTGCGGGAAATACAAGTTTCCTAGTTCGCTGGTTGAATTAGTCGTTAGTGAAGAGTGAATAGTAAAGATAAGATAGGGCCAATTGTCCAGTCTAAAAATAAATACTAAATACCAGATACCATATACTATTCTATTCCGGTAGGACAGGCGTCTCGCCTGTCTATTTGGGGAGCTTGGGATTGTTTTGTCACTATGAAAAAGTTTATTATTTACGGACTAAAATATGAAAAAAATATTCAAAAACAGATTATCCAAAACTAATATTTGGTGATATGCAGATAAATCAAAAAATATGTAAATTAGAAAATTCTTAAAACTTAAGAATGTCGAAAGGATTGGTAAGATATTATGTCTAATATAGTTGTTGTCGGCTCTCAATGGGGAGATGAAGGAAAAGGGAAAATCACTGATTTGCTTTCAGAAGAGAGTCATATTGTTGTTCGATATCAGGGTGGGTGCAACGCTGGTCATACGGTGGTTAAAGGAGAGAATAAATATGTTTTTCATCTCATTCCTTCCGGTATTCTTCACGAAGGAAAAAAATGCTTTATCGGAAGCGGTGTAGTCATAGATCCGGGTGAACTATTAGCAGAAATGGATGGATTAAGAAAACAGGGAATTGGAATTGAAGGTAAATTGTTTATTGATTCAAAAGCTCATGTAGTTTTTCCTTATCATAAAATGTTAGATGAAAAAAAAGAGGAAAAAAGAGGAAAAAATAAAATTGGGACAACTAAAAGAGGAATTGGCCCAACTTATTTGGATAAAAATGCCCGATGTGGAATAAGAATGAGCGACTTAATTGATGAAAATGTTTTGGAAGAAAAATTAAAAAATAATTTCAAAGAAAAGAATGAAAATCTTAAAAAAATATATAATGTAGATATTTCAGCAGAGGAACAAATATCAATTTTAAATGAATATATTGAATATGGCAAAAAGCTGAAAGGAAATATTTGTGATGTTTCTTTACTGATTCACCAGGCGATAGAAAGGAATGAAAAAATATTATTCGAAGGAGCACAAGGTACATTATTAGATATTGATCATGGTACTTATCCTTATGTTACCTCATCCTCTCCCATTGCCGGTGGAGCTTGTACCGGAGTTGGAGTTGGCCCAACTAAAATCGATAAAGTACTAGGTATAACCAAGGCCTATACTACTCGGGTTGGAGAAGGCCCTTTTCCCACAGAAATGTTGGGAGAAATGGGTGAATCAATTAGAAAAAAGGGCGGAGAATATGGCGCAACTACCGGAAGACCGAGAAGATGTGGTTGGTTTGATGCAGTTGTAGTAAAATATGCTGTCCGGGTAAATGGCATGGAAAGCATGGTCATTACCAAGATAGATGTATTGAGCGGGATGGAAAAACTGATGATTTGTACCGGATATCAGTATAATAATGAAATAATGACAGATTTTCCCAGTAATTTGAAGATACTAAAAGATTGTAAACCGATTTATGAAGAAATGGATGCTTGGAGTGAAGATATTTCTGAAATCACGACATATGATAAATTGCCAAATCAGTTAAAGAGCTATGTAGCAAAAATTGAAAAATTGACTGGTGCAAAAGTAGCAATTGTTTCAGTTGGTCCCAAGAGAAGCCAAACAATTATCAGAGAGAAAATATTTAAATAACCTATTAAAAATGAATTTTGATTAAGATGTTTTATCAACGTACTATTTCGGTTAAAAATATTTTAAGCAATGACGAATAACAGCATAAAATACAAAGTAATACCTACAAGTGAAAGATCATATATATTTTTATAGTAGTGTTTTATCCATTAGGCTCATCAAATCCTTTTTAAAATACATTGCGGACGATAATTTATGTTGCCGGCTGGCAATTTGATGAGTTAATGATAATGTAAAATATTTTATAGTCTGGTTAATGCATTATTTAAATAATCAGTTGACTAAATAAGGGGAGCAAAAAAATGATAGAGAGATATTCCTATCCGGAAATGAAAAAAATATGGGAAGATAAAAATAAGTATGAAACATGGTTAAAAGTGGAATTGTTAGCATGTGAGGCGATGTTTGCCTCTGGTAGGATGGACGAAGATACGCTCACATTCATTCAGAAAAACGCGAAATATTCAATTAAACGTATTGAAGAAATTGAGAAAGTAACCAGACATGACGTATTGGCTTTTACAACTGCGGTAGGAGAACATTTAGAAAGTTTTTCAAGTTATTTTCATCAGGGGTTGACTTCTTCCGATGTACTGGATACTTCCCTGGCAATCAGACTAAAGCAATCGGCAGAGATTATTATCAAAGACCTTGAACAGGTACTTCATGTTATCAGGGAAAAAGCATTGGAACATAAAAATACAGTCATGATTGGAAGAACACACGGTGTCCATGCTGAGCCAATAACCTTTGGATTCAAATTAATTAACTGGTATTCCGAAATGACTAGAAATATGGAAAGGATGAAAATTGCCATGGAGGATATATCTTATGGAAAAATATCCGGAGCAGTCGGCACTTTTGCCCATATCGAGCCATTTACAGAGGAATATATTTGTTCAAAATTAGGTTTAAAACCCGCTGCTGTTTCAAATCAAATTCTTCAGAGGGATAGGCATGCATCCTATTTGACCGTTTTAGCGATTATTGGGAGCTCTCTTGAAAAGTTTGCTACTGAAATCAGGGGGATGCAAAGAACCGAAATTTATGAAGCAGAAGAGCAATTTGCAAAAGGTCAAAAAGGTTCATCTGCTATGCCGCATAAAAGAAATCCGATTATCTGTGAAAGAATATGCGGATTATCCAGAGTTCTTAGAGCAAATGCGTTAGTTGCCATGGAAAATATTAACTTGTGGCAGGAAAGGGATATTTCACATTCTTCAGCAGAGAGGGTCATTATTCCGGACAGTGCTATCCTAATGGATTATATGCTTAAAAAATTTGCTATTCTGATTGAAAAATTAAATGTATATACGGAAAATATGAAAAAAAATCTGGAAACGACTAGAGGCTTGATTTATTCTCAACGAGTCATGTTAAAGCTCACTACAAAGGGTCTTTCCAGGGAACAAGCCTATAGAATAGTACAAGGTATTTCAATGAAAGTTTGGAAAGGCGATACTGATTTTAAATCACTTCTATTGAAAAATAAAGAAGCCAGAGATTATTTAAATGAAGAAGAAATCAATGAATGTTTTGATTATAATAATTATCTTCAACATATTGATTATATATTTAGTCGGGTACTTGGATAGGTATTGATTATTTTAATATCAGGAACAATATTAATCCTGTAATCATGAACGGACTATACATCTTTTTTAAAATAAATTATATTTATAGAACTAAAGAAAAATTAAATCAATGAGGGAATATTGATAAAAAAATTCATAGCTTATTATAAGCCTTACTATAAATTATTTTTACTGGATATGTTTTGTGCATTAATGATCGCCGGAATTGACTTAGTCTTTCCCTTAATGACCAGACAGTTTATTAATGATTTTATCCCCAATGGAAAAATGAGATTATTTTTCATATTTGTGGGGGTTCTCATTGCATTGGCAGTGCTAAGGGCAATTTTAAACTATATTGTCGATTATTGGGGACATATCGTTGGAACAAGAATGGAAAGAGACATGAGAAAGGATTTGTTCCAGCATATTCAGACACTATCATTTGATTTTTTTGACAATGTAAAAACCGGACACATTATGTCTAGAATCATCAATGATTTGAGAGAAATCAGCGAATTGGCACATCATGGTCCGGAAGATATCTTTTTATCAATTGTAATGTTAATAGGTTCATTTATTATTCTAATGCTTATTGATTGGAAGCTTACTCTTATCATTTATTCCTTTTTACCATTTCTGATTTACTATGCCATTTCTAAAAGAAAAAAAATGACCAAAGCATTCAGATTGGTAAGAAAAAAAATTGCTGCAGTGAATGCGCAGGTTGAAAATAGCATTTCCGGCATCCGGGTAGCGAAATCATACACCAATGAAGATTTCGAAATTGAGAAATTTGATGAGGGTAATCAGAGGTTTAATGATTCCAGAGAATATGCCTACAAAGCGATGGCAGAATTTTTTAGTGGCATATTTTTTCTTTCCAACTTGCTAAATATTATGGCATTAAGCATCGGTGGTTTTTTTGTCTATAAGGGCATTATAAACATTGGAGATCTGGTAGCATATATTTTATATATTAATTTTTTTCTTCAACCCATTAGAAAGCTAACCAATTTTACGCAGCAGTTTCAAAATGGCATGACTGGTTTCGAGAGATTTATCGAAATTATGCAGATAGAACCATCAATTAGGGACTCGAATAATTCAATTACAATTAAGAATAAGTTAAAAGGTGAAATTGAGTTTAAAAATGTAACATTCAGTTATAATGACAATAGAAACGTACTACATAAGATAAATTTAAAAGTAAAAGCAGGAGAGATGATAGCTTTGGTTGGACCTTCGGGAGGAGGAAAAACTACTTTTTGCAACTTGATTCCCCGGTTTTATGAAGTAAATTCTGGTGCGATAATGATTGATGGCACAGATGTAAGAAATTTTACCTTGAAGTCATTAAGGAATAATATTGGGCTGGTTCAGCAGAATGTATTTCTCTTCACGGGAACTATCAGAGAAAACATATTATATGGAAATCCGGAAGCCTCTGAAGAAGAAATCATTCAAGCTGCGAAAGATGCGAATATACATCAATTTATCATAAACCTTGACGATGGGTATGATTGTTATATTGGTGAGAGTGGTATAAAGCTTTCCGGAGGGCAAAGACAGAGAATTGCTCTAGCCCGGGTATTTTTAAAAAATCCCTCTATTCTTGTTCTGGATGAAGCGACATCTGCACTTGATAGCGAAACTGAACTATTTATTCAGAAATCTGTAGAAAAACTATCCACAGATAGAACCGTGCTGGTCATTGCGCATCGTCTTTCAACGATTAAGCATGCTGATAGAATTGTCGTTTTAAGCGAACAGGGTATCATCGAAGAAGGAAAGCATGATGAGCTGCTTAGAAAGGGTGGAATGTATAAAAAACTATACAATGCACAATCAAGAGGATTTATTCCTGACAGTATAACATAAAGTTATTTTATGTATGTTCATGTTACTAAATATAAATTGAGAATATTACACAATACCAGAAATATACTTTTCCTGATTTTTACTGATGCAAAAAAATTTATCCGGAATATAGATTTGTAAAATAATATTTTAAGGAAACCTATCATTATGGATAATTCAATCAATAATCAATCTATAGGATTTTTTGATTCAGGTTTAGGTGGTTTGTCCGTTGTTGAAGAAGTAAAAAAAAAATTACCTAATGAGAGTATTGAATATTTTGCGGATAATCTGAATCAGCCATATGGAGAAAAAAGTCACAAACAATTAGTTGGTTTTTCTATAAGTATCATGGATTTTCTGTTATCAAAAAAGATAAAAGCGTGTGTTATTGCCTGTAATACCGCAACAGCTGCAAGTTTGACAATATTGCAAAAACAGTTTCCGTTACCAATTATCGGCATGGTTGCTCCTGGAGTAAAACATGCCATCAGTAAAACAACCAATAAAAAAATAGGAATTCTCGCAACCGAATTTACTGTAAAATCAGAAATCTATGCAAGGGAAATAAAAAAATTCCAATCGGAATTCAAAGTTTATTCTACTTATTGCCCTGAATGTGTTGCTATTGTTGAGGAAGGAAAAAATAATACTCCGTTTGCAGAGCGTATCATGTCTAAATATTTACTCCCATTAAAAAAAAATAAAGTGGATACACTTATTATTGGTTGTACCCATTATGCTTTTTTAAAAGATATTATACATGAAGTTATGGGAGAAGATGTTTTGATTGTTGATCCGGCTCAAAGTGTTGCAAAAGAGCTGCATAAATTACTTCTATGTAAAGGAATGTTGAGTGCTTCAGGAACCCCCAAACAGAACTATTATACTTCGGGTAATAGGGAATTGGTAGAGAGAATAGCCGGAAAGATTTTAAAAAGAAGAAAATTTAGTTTCCAAAAAATAGTTTTATAGAAAAAATATCAACTTTTTTCATGATATTTTTCTTACTCCGTTTATTCTACAGGAAAAATATTTTACAATGAATATGAATCATATTCGTACAAAATCCACAGAATCATCCTGGAATTTGATTTAGGTTATCATTATGCCGGAAACATGTATTATAGTCATCCTTGAGATTCCGGAATTTTCCTGAAAATAATATTTTAAAAATAATTGATTTTATACTATGATATGTTAATATATTTAGAACACCATTTCATTTTAGGAGGTGAGGAAAATGAAGGCAGAAAAAATATGGATGAATGGAAGAATGGTTGATTGGGATATGGCGAAGGTGCATGTATGCACCCATGCACTCCATTATGGTAGCGGTGTATTTGAAGGAATAAGAGCTTACCAGACAAATAGGGGCACTGCAGTTTTCCGACTTGTTGAGCATATCGAACGATTATATGATTCGGCGAAAATATTTAAAATGAAAATACCATATAGCCGGGAAGATATCAAAAGTGCTATTATTTCATTGATTAATCAGAATCATTTGAAATCAGGCTATATCAGACCTTTGGTTTATCGTGGATTACATGATTTGGCCTTGAATCCCTTTAATTGTCCTGTTGATTTTATTATCGCAGCTTGGGAATGGGGGGCGTATTTAGGCGAAGAAGCTCTGACAAAAGGAATTAAAGCAATGATCTCAAGCTATGCGCGGAGTCATATAAATTCTACCTCACAAAAAGCAAAGATATGTGGAAATTATGTCAATTCAATATTTGCCAAGATGGAGGCAATTGAAGAGGGTGCTGATGAGGCTATATTACTCGATAGCGAAGGATTTGTGGCTGAAGGAACAGGAGAAAATATTTTTTGGGTGAAAAAAGAAGTTTTATATACTACACCTGCCAATACTGTACTTTCAGGAATAACCAGGGATTCGGTGATAAAGATTGCCATGGAATTAGGAATTCCTGTTCAGCAAAAATCCACCGGTAGAGACGAGCTCTATATTTCTGATGAAGTATTTTTTACGGGTTCCGCTGCAGAGATTACTCCCATCAGGGAGATTGATCGATATGAGATCGGTATAGGAAAAAGAGGCCCGATCACTGAAAAGATACAAAAGAAATTTTTTGAAATTACTAAGGGAATCGACGAGAAATATAAAGATTGGCTCGAATTTGTCTAATTTAGACGATTTTGAGTTTTGAAGAAATGACAACTCACGAGTAAGACCTTGGAAAATATAAAATAAAGAAAGAAGGTATTTAAATGACCATATCAGATTTAGTTAAAAATATTCATCCGTCTCAGACTTTGGCCATTACTGCACAGGCCTTAAAAATGAAACAAGAGGGAAAGAAAGTTATCAGTTTTGGTGCCGGAGAACCGGATTTTAATACTCCGGAGAATATCAGGAATGAAGCCATCTCTGCCATTAATCATGGCTTTACTCACTATACGGCAGGATCAGGAATCATTGAACTGAAAGAAGCAATTGTAAAAAAGCTTAAAATTGAAAATCAAATAGAATATAAGACTTCCGAAATCATCGTATCAACCGGTGCAAAGCAATGCCTTTTCAATACTATCTTAACCCTTTGTAATCCAGGTGACGAAGTTTTATTGCCAACACCCTGTTGGGTGAGTTATACCGAGCAAATAAAAATGGCTAAAGCAATTCCTGTTTTTGTGCCTACCTATTTTAAAGACGAATTTAAATTGAACGCTGCTCAAGTCGAAGAAAAAATTACCCCAAAAACAAAATTAATCATCTTGAATACACCAAATAATCCTACCGGAGCAGTTTATCATGAAAATGAATTAAGAAAAATTGCCGAATTATGTGTAGACCATAATATTTATTGTATTTGTGATGAAATATACGAAAAGCTTATATATGACAGTGCTAAACATTTCAGTATGGCTTCTATGGGTGGTGAAATAAAAGAGAAAATAATCACCATTAACGGAGTGTCAAAATCCTATGCCATGACTGGATGGAGAATAGGGTATGCTGCCGGTTCCGAAGATATCATAAAAGGAATGTCAAAGATACAGGGTCATAGCACCTCAAATCCAAATTCAATAGCTCAAAAAGCAAGTGTGGAAGCATTGTTGGGTGATCAGAAGACCATTAAAGAAATGAGAATTGCTTTTGATGAGCGCCGGAAATATATGGTTTCAAGGTTAAATAAAATCGATGGATTTTCCTGTCTTGAGCCATCCGGAGCATTTTATGCATTTCCTGATATAAAGAATATACTGGCAAGAGGGATGAAATATAAAAATAGTGTCATTGAGACATCTTTAGAATTTTCTAACTTTATACTGAATGAGGCGGAAGTTGCATTGGTTCCCGGAATTGCATTTGAAGCAGAGGGTTACTTAAGACTTTCTTATGCCACATCCCTGGAAGATATCAAGGAAGGTCTGGACAGGATTGAAAGGGTATTAAGCTAGGGAAATTATTTACATTTGTTATAAGATGATCAATGAAAAATTTTATCATATCGGGCACGTCATTTCGTGCCCTTTTTTTTGCTAAACTTCTTTAAATAGAAAAATAATTTAGTATAATATTACAGAAAGATAATGTTCTTAAAAGCTAAATTTTTTTAATCGACCGGGATTCCGGTCAATTAAGATACAAGCATATTAATTTATATAAGTCAGGAGCATCACTTAATTATGAAATTACTGGAAAATTTAAATGACAGACAAATAGAAGCAGTAAAATCCAAAGATAGACCAACCTTGGTTATTGCGGGTGCTGGTAGCGGTAAAACCAGGGTATTGATTTATCGCATTGCTTATCTTATTCATCATGAAAAGGTTTATCCGGGAAATATTCTGGCAGTTACGTTTACAAATAAAGCAGCAAACGAGATGAAAACCAGAATTTCGGAAATATCTAAAGAATGGAGCGAAGAAGTAAATTTAAAAGGTATTTGGATGGGTACTTTCCATTCAATTTGTGCACAAATTTTACGAAGAGAAGCCGGGGCATTAGGCTATGATAGAGATTTTATTATTTACGATAAGGGCGACCAGTTAAGTTTGATTAGAAAATGTATCAAACAACTGGAACTGGATGTAAAAAGATATAACCCGCGTTTATTCTCTTCTATCATCGATAAGGCCAAAAATAATTTACGGGAAGCGGATTCCTTTGAATATAACGCGATGGGTACATTTAAAATAAATGTAGAAAAAGTGTACCAACTATACCAACAGGAATTAAAAAAGAATAATGCACTGGATTTTGGCGATTTAATACTGCTTACAGTGAAATTATTTAGAGAACATCATGATATATTGGATAAATACAGGGATAAATTTGTGCATGTTCTCGTGGATGAGTATCAGGATATTAATGTAGCTCAATATATTTTAGTAAAAATGTTAACTTCAAAATACCCTAATTTATTTGTAGTTGGAGACCCTGATCAAAGCATCTATAAATTCAGGGGAGCAGATCTAAGCAATATCATGAGATTTGAAAAGGATTATCCTGATTGTAATCTTATAAAATTAGAGCAGAATTATCGTTCAACCAAAGTAATACTTGAAGGTGCATATAACCTAATCAAAAACAATAGAAATAGAAAAGAAAAAAAATTGTGGACTGATAAACAAAATGGTGAAAAAATAATGTGTTACGAATCTGCCAGCGCTTTGGATGAGGCAGAGTATATCTGTCGGGAAATATTAAAAATAGTAAAATTGGAAAATAAAAATTACAGGGATTTTTCCATTTTATATCGCACCAATGCCCAGTCAAGGGCTTTTGAAGAAATCTTTAACAAGCAGGGCATTCCTTTCAAAGTTGTTGGTGGCATGAGATTCTATGAAAGAAAAGAAATTAAAGATATTATGGCATATTTACGTTTTATATGTGACCATAAAGATAGTGTAAGTTTTTTGAGAATTCTTGAAAACGAAAAATTAGGCATCGGTAGAGTAACATTGGCGAAAATTGAAGAACTTGCCGGGAAACAAAAAATGAGCGTATATCAGGCATTAAACGATTTTGCAACAATGGAAGATTCAAGAATGTCCCAAGATAAAAAAGTAAAAATAATGAATTTTATATCATTGATCGATGAATTAAGCAAAGAAAAGGAATTATTTGATGGTAGCAAGGTACTCATAAAATTATTAAAAAAAATAAATTATCAAAAAGAATTAAAAAAAGAGGGAAATTTTCAAGCTGAATCAAGAATTGAAAATATAAAAGAATTGGTCATTGCAATACAGGATTACGAAGAAGATAAAGAGGATAAATCGTTAAAAGCATTTTTAGAATATGTAGCCCTGGTAAGTGATATTGACCTGTATAAAGGTGATGAGAATGTAGTTACAGTAATGACCTTGCATAGCGCAAAGGGATTGGAATTTCCGGTTGTATTTATTACAGGATTTGAAGAGGGTATTTTTCCGCATGGAAGATCGATTAAAAACAATGAAGAGTTGGAAGAAGAGAGAAGATTGTGCTATGTTGGAATGACACGAGCAATGGAGAAATTATATTTGACATACGCATGGAGGAGAAGCTTGAATGGCAGTACTTTATTTAATGCTGTGTCCCGTTTTTACAAGGAGATTCCGGGGCATCTACTAAGAAAAGCAAAGGTAGGAGAAAACATTGAATTTCCTGTACTACAAAAAAGGGAAAAGGTCATTGAAGTAACTCAGGGTGAAAAGATAAGACATGCGGAATGGGGAATTGGAATTATTCTTGAAAAACGTGAGACAACAAACGATGTTTTTTTGACGGTTGATTTTGTAAAAGCCGGATTAAAAAAATTATCCCTAAATTATGCTCCATTGGAAAAAGCGTAATCATGAAGTGTGGAAAATGGGTTATCAAGTAATTTAAACTATGGTTTCCCTGGGGGTAACGTTTTTTAAAGGTTAGCAGGTGACTTTGTTGAATTAAAAAGATGTAAAAGGAAGGTCAGGATTTATATTGATTGATAAAATAATCATAGAGTCAAATAAAAAAGGGTACGTTTTTCGTACCCTTTTTTATTTGACTGTTAACATCTTATATTCGAATTACTTTAAAGGTTCTTCGTTCAACTCTATATTTGCATTAGCCTTTAACTCATTTACCAGATTCTCAAATGCTGTTTTTTGTTTTTCCGGTAATAGAGTTTGAATAATAATATCCTTGACAGTTTCGAATTCCTTTAATTCTTCCGGTTTTTTATCTGATATTTTCAAGATATGGAACCCGTAATCAGTTTTAACAATTTCACTAAAAACTTCCGGTTCTATGGAAAAAATAATATCTTCAATTTCCGGTATGATAGAACCTTTAGAAATATATCCCAGGTCACCACCATTATCAGCACTTGGACCTGCAGATTTTTCTTTTGCGACTTCACTAAAGTCTTTACCGGAATTAAGCTCTTCCAATACAGCGTTTGCTTCTTCTTCAGTTTCTACTAATATATTAAATAGATGAACCTGTTCTTTTTCTGTAAATTCTTCCGGATTTTCCGTAAAGTATTCCTCAGCTTCTACATCGGTTACTTCTACCGCATTTAAAACATCTCGTTCGATTAATGCCTGAACTAAAATTTGATTCGTCATATCTTCGATTTGTTTTTTTATTTTATCATCATTTGCCAAGTCTTTTGCTTTTGCATCCTGAAGCATTAATTTTTCAGTGATCATTTGGTCTAACAAATCACTTTTTGTTATCTGCGTAAGGTATTCAGGAGGAACTTTTTCCCACATTGAATCTAAATCTGCCAGGGTAATGGTGAATTCATCAAAAGAAGCGACAATTGTTTCCGGTGGAAAATTATCAGTTTCTGTGGTTGCCTCTGTTTCAGTTGAAGTAGTTTCCTGAGCAGCCATTCCCAAGATGGGGAAAGAGAATGAAATGAGGAAGAGAATCAAAGAAACAAGAATGAATGTTTTATTGTGTTTAATATTGATCATGTAAAACTCCTTTCAAATATTGTATAAATATTTTAAAACATTTAACTGAAAGTTTATCATTATTTTAAAGTAATGTAAAGCGAATTCTTTGAATGTTGATGGATAGGTATTTGGGAAAACGATGTCCTTAATGAAACAAAAGTGTCTTTCGGAAAGGGTAATAATTATCATGGGATTTCTGTATTGTTGTACCGGTAAATAAGCACGAATGTTCAGTTGAGAAGCAAGATATCCTAAATAGTAATAAATCAACATATGAACTGTAATATTCTAAAAGATCATTGGTTACCAGTCTTCGTTCATTGAGGCTGACTGCGCAGCAGACAAAATTCAAATCATGAAGAATTATTGGAAGATATTTATCAACAAGGTGTTAAGACATTAGGAGATTGGCCATTTAACTTGTTACAAAACATACTTAAAAAGTTTAGCAATCATTTAAAATTTGAAAATAAAAAAACTGACAAAACTAAAACATCAGATTTTATTTTGCTGGTGTTAAATAGAATCTTTAAAAATACTCAAAGAATTCATGGAAGGGTAACAAGATAATTAGAGAATGAATGAATTAATGTCATAGTAAATATATGAATTGGTTAGTAGATTACCAAATCAATCAATTAAGGATTTGTTTGAGAATTAATGTAAAATTTAGCGAAATATTATCTTGAAGAAAGCAAAAAAAATACAGATTTACTTATAAATAAGATCCCTTTATAAAAAAGGAAGCAAGTTACGCTCTTGGATACTCTAGAAATTACTTTTCCAGAGGTCAAGATAAATGTCTTGTTAAAGAGTTAGTGTTAAAGAATCTAAGTTGTATTTAATCTTGATTTTTTATATACTTAATATAACTTTTTAGCTAATTTATTGAAAAGGAAATACCGGAAATGAAAGATAAGGATGCAAAAATAAAGATTGAAGAAATACGGGAAAAATTAAGATATCATAATCATCGGTATTACGTTTTAGATGATCCGGTTATTGCTGATACTGAATATGACCAAATGATGAAAGAATTATTAATTTTAGAAGAAAAGTATCCTGAATTTATGAGCACCTCTTCTCCTACCCAGAGGGTTGGCTCCAAACCACTTGCAGGTTTTGAACAGGTGAGTCACGGCAAACCGATGTTAAGCCTTTCAAATGCTTTTTCATCAGAGGAATTAATCGCATTTGATAAAAGAATTCGGAAAATATTACCGGATGAAGACATTAATTATGTTGTTGAACTTAAAATAGATGGCCTTGCAGTATCGCTCATCTATGAAAATGGGCTTTTTCTTAGAGGGGCAACACGGGGAGATGGTGTAATCGGAGAAGATATTACGACCAACCTTAGAACGATAAAAAGCATTCCTTTAAAACTGCTCGGTAAAAATAATCCTTCATACCTGGAAGTGTATGGCGAAGTATTTATGAAAAAGAGTGATTTTAAAGAATTAAACTTAAATAGATTGGCATCAGGAGAAAAAATATTTGCAAATCCACGAAATGCGTCAGCAGGTTCAGTAAGACAGCTTGACCCGACTATTACTGCAATGCGTCCTTTGGATATATTTATCTATCGTGCAAATATGCAGAACTTACTTCCATATAGTCAACATCTCGAAATACTGGATTACCTAAAAAAGTTAGGCCTAAAAGTAAATAAGCATGTGAATCTATGTAAAAATATTGATGAGGTCATCAATTACTGTAAGAGCTGGATTGAAAAAAAAGAGTCTTTGAATTATGAAATTGATGGTATGGTCATTAAAGTAAATTCACTATTATCCAGGGAAAAGCTTGGATCGACCACAAGAAGTCCACGTTGGGCAATTGCCTATAAGTTTCCTGCGCAACAGATTACCACTAAAATAAAAGATATTATTGTCCAGGTCGGGAGAACCGGTGCTCTAACCCCGGTAGCACTTTTAACTCCGGTAAAAATTTCAGGCTCTGTTGTAAAAAGGGCAACACTACATAATGAAGATGAGATAAAAAAGAAAGATATTCGAATTGGGGATACTGTATTAATTCAGAAAGCTGGAGATATTATCCCGGAAATTGTTAAAGTCATTCCGGAAGAGAGAACCGGGAAAGAAAATAAATTTACGATGCCTGAGTTATGCCCGGTATGTGGTGCTAAAGTTTTCAAGGCTGCAGGTGAAGCTGTTACCAGATGTGAAAGTTTGACCTGTCCAGCGCAGATCAAACAGAGAATCCGACATTTTGCATCACGTGATGCCATGGATATTGAAGGATTGGGTCCTGCTATCATTGACCAATTGGTTGATAAAGGGATCCTTAAAGATTTTACAGATTTATATTTTTTGAAGTGTTCAGAATTAGTTGGATTGGAGAGAATGGCTCAAAAATCCTCTGAGAAATTACTCAAAGCTATCGATAATAGCAAGAAAAAAGAATTTGTGCATTTGATCTATGGCTTAGGTATTAGATATGTCGGTATTCATACTGCAGAAATATTAGCTGAAAATTTTCAGGATTTAGATAAATACCGGGAAATTAAATTAGAGGATTTATTAGGGATTCATGAAATAGGAACTAAAATTGCCGAAAGTATAGTTTTTTTCTTTTCGCAAAAACAGAATATCCAAATCTTAGATAGACTAAGAAACGCTGGATTGAATTTCGGGAACAAAGACAGAATTTTTGTAAAAGAGGAGCACAAGCCCGGAACATTAGAAGGAAAACAGTTTGTTCTAACAGGAACCTTACAGGAGTTTACCAGGGAAGAAGCAGGTAAAATAATAAAGGATTTGGGAGGAAGAGTTACCGGAAGTGTAAGTAAAAAAACAGATTTTGTTATAGCTGGAGAAAATACCGGCTCGAAATATGAGAAAGCAATTCAATTAGGAATATCCCTGCTGGACGAAAAGGGTTTCAAAAAATTAATAAATGGTTGAATTATTGGCTTATCAGTATATAATATAATAATTTAAAGGAAATTATTCGGATTCATGTAGAAAAAAAATTGAGAAAAATAAAATTATAAGATAGAAACTGGGACAAAAAATGAAATGGGTTTACTCAAAGCATTTAAACATAAGGGTTTAACGGATAAAGAGTGGAAGAGTTTACTTAAGATATTTTGTGCCAATTATTTTTTATTTTTAAATAAAAAAAAGACTAAGGGGTTTTAAAGATGCCAGATAAAATTATTACCGGGAAAGAAGTCGAGTATGTTGAAAAATTGGCGAACTTAGACTTTTCTAAAGAAGATAAGGAAAAATATACCGAACAACTCAACTCGATATTAGTTTATTTTAAGAAACTGAATGAATTGGATACTCAAAATATTCAACCGACAGCTTATATCTTCGATATGCCAAATCTAACAAATGATGATAAAGTAAAGCAATCTTTATCACAGGAAGAGGTTATGGCATTATCGGGTGATTCGAAAGACGGGTATTTTAGGGTACCTAAAATAATGTAATCGCGTCAACATAAATCCGAAAATTAAGTACAAATAAATTTATGGTAGTTGAGAAAAAGGATACTAACAACATTAGATTTTCCATTCTAATATTAAATGCATCATAGTATAAAAAATACTTTTTATACCATCATTTTTTATGCGGTTACATAAAATAATTCATCAAGTATAATACGTATGAAACACCTGCTATTCACAAATAGTTCAACGTATAACTGAACATCAGTTTATTGTGATAGAAAATAGACTTTATTGCTTGGAAATATTACCTGCTCATGAATTTGGATTTATCAAAAGAAAAACATTAAGCCATTAAAAAAATGTGATGCATTTAATAAACATCGGGGAATCGATAGCGGAAGGAGAAATATCATTGACATTGAATCAATTAACAGCCAGAGAAATCATTAATTTAGTAAAGAAAAGGGAAATTTCCGTATATGAAATAACTGATAGTGTATTTCAACAAATTGAAAAAGTAGAATCCAAGATCGATGCTTTTTTATATTTGAATAAAGAGGGCGCTCTGAAAAAAGCAAAATCTATTGATGATAAAATAAAACAAGGGGAAGAAATCCCCATTTTATCCGGTGTTGCATTAACTGTAAAAGATATCTTAGCAGTGAAGGAAATGGAAACAACCTGTGGTTCAAAAATCCTAAAGGGATTTAAGCCTCCCTATGATGCAACTGTGATTCATGCATTGAAGGATGCAGGGGCAATTATCATCGGAAAAGCAAATATGGATGAATTTGCAATGGGTTCTTCAACTGAAAATTCTGCCTTTAAGATAACACACAATCCCTGGGACTTAGAGAGGGTGCCCGGTGGCTCAAGCGGTGGCTCTGCTGCTGCAGTTGCCGCAGATGAATCACATGTTGCCCTGGGAACAGATACTGGTGGTTCCATACGTCAACCGGCATCATTTTGTGGAATTGTCGGATTGAAACCGACTTATGGAAGAGTATCAAGATATGGTTTGGTTGCCTATGCATCATCTCTTGACCAGATAGGTCCATTGACTAAAGACGTGAAAGATGCTGCAATGATAATGAATATTATTTGCGGACAGGATAAAAAGGATTCAACCTCCGCTAATCTGAGAGTACCAGATTACCTGGAATCATGCAAGGATGGAATAAAAGGATTAAAAATAGGAATACCACGTGAGTATTTTATTACCGGACTCAGTAGTGAAGTGAAAACAGTTATCGAAAATGCCTTAATGCAATTTGAAAAAATGGGTGCAAAAATTGAAGAAGTTTCATTGCCTCATACGGAGTATTCTTTACCAACCTATTACCTGATTGCAACCGCCGAGGCAAGCTCTAATCTGGCACGTTATGATGGTGTGCAATACGGTTACAGGACCAAAGATTATGATGAACTTGCTTCTTTGTATAAGAGAACCAGAACTGAAGGTTTTGGAAATGAGGTTAAGCGAAGGATTATGCTGGGAACCTATGCGCTAAGTACAGGTTATTATGATGATTATTATTTAAAAGCACAAAAAGTCCGCACTTTGATAAAGCAGGATTTCGATAATGCATTTAAGATGTTTGATGTACTAATTACTCCGACAGCACCTTCTCCTGCTTTTAAAATAAATGAGAAAGTAAATGATCCGTTAACGATGTATTTATCGGATATATATACCATTCCGGTTAACCTGGCCGGTATTCCGGCAATTTCGTTAAATTGCGGTTATAGTTCAACAAATCTACCTATTGGTATGCAAATTATCGGTAAATCTTTCGATGAAAGCACGATTATACAAACGGCATATAACTTTGAAAAATACGGTGGAGTAAAAAAAAGAAAACCAGAATTAAAATTTGAAAAAGTCAAGGAGAATATAGTCGAATGAAGGAGACAGTAATTATCGGTTTAGAAGTGCATATACAACTAATGACAGATGCAAAAATGTTTTGTCATTGCAGCACTGATTATATTGGAAAACAACCTAACACAAATACCTGTCCGGTTTGTCTTGGATTGCCAGGTTCGCTTCCGGTCTTAAATCAGAAGGTCATTGAGTATGCCATAAGAACCGGATTAGCCTTGAATTGTAAAGTGAATACCCTTAGCAGATTTCATCGAAAGAACTACTTTTATCCGGATTTGCCTAAAGCTTACCAGATATCACAATTCGATATGCCCATAAATACAGATGGCTATATTGAAATACCGATTGAAAATAGTGATAAAAAACGCAGAATTGGCATTACCAGGATTCATATTGAAGAGGATGCAGGGAAATTGGTCCATGAAATATCCGGAAGTTCATCATCAACCAGTTCTTTTGTGGATTATAACCGCTGTGGTATTCCACTTGCAGAAATCGTCACCGAGCCTGATTTTCGTTCATCCGAAGAAGCGAGAGTATTCCTGATAAAATTAAGAAATATAGTTCAACATCTGGGAGTATGTGACGGGAACATGGAAGAAGGTTCCATGCGATGTGATGCAAATATTTCGATCAGTGATTCAACCACAGGAAAATTGGGTACCAAGACTGAAATAAAAAATATGAATTCATTCCGTTCAGTCAAAAAAGCACTTGAATTCGAAATTATGAGACAAAAAAGAGTATTAAAAAACGGTGAAAGGATCATTCAGGAAACCAGACGGTGGGACGAATCAAAGAATGTGACGGTTTCGATGCGAAGCAAGGAAGAGGCTCATGATTATCGTTATTTTCCCGAACCGGATCTTCCTCCATTAAAGGTAGATGAAAAAATGATTGAAAACATCAAAAAGAATTTACCAGAACTCCCAGAGGACAGAAAAAAACGATTTATTGAATCCTACTTTTTACCGGAGTATGATGCGGATATTTTAACTTCCAGTAAAGCGATGGGAGATTTTTTCGAAAGTGCTATTTCAAAATATAAAAAAACTAAAGTACTGAGCAATTGGATGATGGGTGAATTAATGAGATTTCTAAATGAGGAAAAAATAGGAATAGAAAATTCACCGGTTTCTCCTGACAATCTGGTAGAAATATTAAAATTGATTGATGATGGCACGGTTAGCGGTAAAATGGCTAAAGATGTTTTTGAGAAAATGTTTAAAACCGGAAAAAAAGCTTCACAAATTGTAAAAGAAGAGGGCATTACCCAACTTACCGATAAAAACGAATTGAATGAGGTCATCAGTAGAGTCATGAATGAGAATCCAAAATCAGTAGAAGATTTTCGGGAAGGAAAAGAAAAAGCATTAAATTTCCTGATTGGCCAAGTTATGCGATATACCCGGGGAAGAGCAAAACCGGATTTTGTACTTGAAGCATTGAAAAAGGAGATAAATGAATCGATTTAGTACTTAAGTCATTCATTTAAGTTTCATTAATTAAAATTTGTATAACTAAAAACACCACAGTGATACTGTGGTGTTTTAATGAATAAGAAAATATTGTTTTTCTATATACCAGGGGGTTTGCGTGTTTTCAACAGACATATTTAAACATTATACAAAATTACCGGGAAGTATTTATATTCTTTTTTTTGCAAGAATGGTAAATTCCATGGGTGCATTCGTTTATCCTTTTTTAACCATCTATTTCACAAAAACACTTTCATTTAAAGAAAGTACTGCCGGATTTTTTGTAATGCTTGCAGTCATAGCAAACGGTCCGGGTATGCTGCTCGGTGGTCGTTTATCAGATACCTTTGGTAGAAAAAAAATTCTATTGATATTTCAGAGCATGGCTGCAATATGTCTTATTCCATGTGCATTTTTGGAAAAATCGTTATTGATTCCCTATCTGCTAATATTATCTGCTTTTTTCCAGGGGGCTGCACAACCCGCAAGTATGGCTATGACAACTGATTTAAGCAACCCTGACAATAGAAAAGCTGCTTTTTCCTTATTGTATCTTGGGGGGAATTTAGGATTTGCGGTAGGGCCGTTAATTGCTGGTTTTCTTTACAATAACTATCTTGAATGGATTTTTTTAGGTGATGCAGCAACAACGTTTTTATCCCTTTTACTAGTCGCATACTGTGTAAAAGAAACCATGCCATCAAAAAATAAAATTCAAGAAAGTGTAAAAATGGATAATCAATATGAGAGAGCTGAAAAAGGAAACATATGGCAAGTGCTTTGTAAAAGGCCGCAACTCATCATATTTACATTCATATCTCTTGTTGCTACTTTTGTATATTCCCAGCATAATTTTGGTCTGCCTTTACAAATTATCGAATTATTCGGAGAAGAGGGGCCCAAATTATTTGGATTTGCCATGACGACTAATGCCCTTACTGTCACCTTTTTTACAATGGTGATTATATCGTTAACCCATCATGTAAAACCGATACTGAATATTGCTTTATCGGGAATATTGTATGCAATCGGTTTTGGAATGTTATTTTTTGTTTCAAAAATGTATTGGATTATTTTCTCTACATTCATTTGGAGCTTAGGTGAAATACTGGCATCTACAAATACTAATGTTTATATTGCAAATCATACTCCTATTACACATCGGGGCAGATTTAATGCGGTTGTACCCGTAATCATGGGTGTGGGAATGGCCCTGGGGCCGTATCTAAGTGGAAAATATATTCATTATTGCGGGATTAGGAATTTATGGTTTGCTATCTTTCTTCTAAGCTTAATAGCTGCTTTCCTCATGTACTTACTATATCTCTATGAAAAAATCACCCTAAGAAAAAAATTAGGATTAGATCAGTTGAAAAAGTAAATTGGTTAAGAAATAATTTATCGGGATTAAATCAGTTGAAAGCTTTTAGCGGATATAAATGTTATTTATTATACTTTTATTTTTTGAAAAGCTGAAAAAATCTATCCTGATATTGCGGAAATAGTCCCCATTTATCCAATTCTTCTTTTAATCTTACCGGTTCCATTTCACCGTTTCTCACCTGACTGAATAATTCTTCAATTTCTTTTCTGGCAACAAGCGGAATACCATGCTTATCCTTGCTGACCACAGTATGTCCGGTTCCGTTTAATCCAATAAATCCTTTCTGGGTAAAATCGGGAATTTGGGCTAAATAGGCACTTCTTGCCATCATATCCAAAATAAATTTTGATAATGAAACATCCCAAAGGCCTGCTGCGCCCTGAATAATAGTACTTAACGAATCACCTGATTTTTCTATTTGCTGATTGATATTTTCTGCAACATTTAATAGTGTATCGGAAACAAAATTCATTTCATCAAGTTCTTTATTGACTTTAAATTTATACAATATTCCTGCCAGATCCGGATTTTCTTCAGATAAACTTTCAAAAGCTTTTCTTGCTTCCTTACTAAAACCTTCGATTCTGAGCATATAGTTCGGTATAAATAATCTTGGCTTGTACCAGCTGACCTTACCTTCCCTGACTACAGTTTCTTTTTTATCTTTTGTAAACTCAGAATACACCGGCTCAGTTAAAACGTAAAAGTGAATAGTGGAAGAACCAAAAGTTGAAAGTAATTGTTTCGGTCTCCTTAATATTTTTGTATATTCAAAAGCGTTTCTAATTTGTTTATCCATTTTTCTCTATATCTCCCTGAATTAAAACGCAGTAAAAATAAATTAAACTTCATTAAGGTTATTCTTATTGCCTTTTAATATGACAAAATGTTTATTTTGATTTATAATTATAGCATAATCATTCTATTAAAAGAAATATTTTAACGTGAATTACTTCATAAAATCTCTCTTGGAATTTAATCATAAAAAGAAAGGATATTGGAAAAATTAGAAAAATAATTATTGGTGTTATGGGTGGTGGTGAGATAGAGAAATCCGAGAATTTCGAACTAGGTCGAAAAATTGGATTTCTTATTGCTAAAGAAGGTTGGATTTTATTAAATGGTGGCAGAAATTCAGGTATCATGGAAGCAACTGCAATGGGTGCAAAAGAAGCTGGGGGATTGACTATAGGCATATTACCGGGAGATGATCTTTCGTGGGCTTCCCGCTATATCGATATTCCCATATTGACCGGAATTGGTTATGCCAGAAATTACATTAATGTACAGACGAGTGAAGTAGTAGTTGCGCTTCCGGGTCGATCCGGAACAATCTCAGAAATCGCATTAGCCTTAAATATCGGAAAAAAAGTCATATCCTTAAAATTTGAACTTGGAGAACTATTTAAAAGATACGAAAAGGAAGAACAATTAATTTATGCAAATAATCCCGAGGATGTCATTACTCTGATTAAAGATATTCTTGAGAAAAAAAAAGGATGGGAAATATAAAATAATGACAGATGTAGTAATGAGAATAGATGGTTCATGTTATCCAAATCCCGGAAGCATGGGAATTGGTGTAGTGATATATCAGGATGAGCAGCTGATTAAAAAAATCAGTAAGTATGTCGGACAGGGAACAAATAATATTGCGGAGTATATAGCATTACTTGAAGGATTAAATGAGATAAAAAAAATTAAAACAGGCAGGATCACTATATATTGCGACAGTCAGCTTGTCGTTAAACAGCTAAATGGGATATATAAGGTAAAAGACAAAAAAATTCTTGACTTTTATCTTAAAGTTCAGAATGAGATTAGAAATATTCCGGGTAAAATTAAGATTATTTGGAACGGTAGAGAAAATAATTCACTCGCTGATGGGTTGGCAAAACAAGCAGTTATGGATGAGGAAAATAGAAAGAGAAAAATCAAATCTGAAGAATTATTGGTAAAAAAAGAGAGTAATCATTATTTGGTGATAGATCCCACAAATAAAAATATAAATCATGTCAATCTTGACCTTTCCGCGTGTGACTGTAAAGAATACAATAAAAAAACACAAAAAATAAAAATTGAATGTAGCCATATTCTGGCGGTAAGAAATACTATTGAAAAGAAAGTAGATAGGGAAAAACAAAAAAAAACAATTCAAGCAATAAAAGTATTAATCTTAAGCAAGATGGTGACATTCCAGACCTGGAAAAAACATTTTGAAGATTTAAATAAAAAAGAGAAGATAAATCTGGAAATTAGGCATTTTGAAAAAAATGATTCCATGCAAATGCAAAAATATTTATCGGAAGCAGAAGTCATTATCGGAAATTTAAAAAACAGGAAAGACTATCAAATTGCCAAATCACTTAAATTAATCCAAATTCCCTATGCAGGTGTTGATAAAATTGATTTTAGTTTTCTAAAAGAACATAAAGATGTCTTTGCCTGTAATATTCATGCGAACAAACAGGCTGTGGCTGAACATGCCATATCTCTCATGTTTGCCTTGGCAAAAAATACCATACGCAATGATAATGATTTAAGAAAAGGAATCTGGCATGGTTTTGCCAGTAAGGAATCCACGATTCAGCTAAAAGGGAAAAAATTAGGTATTATCGGTCTGGGAGCTATCGGTTGGCAGATAGCTAAATTTGCCGATTGTTTAGGTATGAAAATAGTTGCGATAAAAAGAGAGATTGCCGAAAACGATAAAGAAAAGAAAAAATTATTAAAATTTTTAGGCGAAAAAAATGATTTGACTAAAATTATTAAGGAATCAGATTTTATCATACTTTCCGTTCCGTTAACAAAAGAAACAAATGGCTTGATATCTAAAAATGAAATAGAATTAATGAAGGGTAAATATCTGATCAATATTTCAAGAGGAATCATTATCGATGAAAAGGCTTTATACTGTGCATTGAAGGATAACCTTCTTGCCGGTGCTGCAATTGATACCTGGTATCAATATCCAAACAGGGAAAAAAGACAGATATTGCCAAGTCAATTTAACTTCCATCAATTAAACAATGTCATCCTTAGTCCACATACTGCCGGTTATACAGAAGAAGCAGTCATTGAAAATATAAGAGGGATCTTTAAAAATATAGTCAGATTGTATCATGGGGAGAAACCGGAAAATCAAATCAATCCGGATCTGGGATATTAGCACATGAGACGGAAGTGGAGTAAGGAATTACTTTTTTTAATTTTAAAAGTGAAAAATCAGTCATTGGAAAAATAGTGAAACGGTTCATTATATTAACTATTGAACTGAAAAAAGGGCGCATAAATTCGCCCTTTTTTCAGGTTAACTTTTTTATTTTTTCCAATAAAAGACTACTCAGTGCCTTCAGGGTTATGCAGATATTTTAGAAATTCAGAATCTGCCGATAGTAAAGCTGTTGTCTTATCTTTAAAAGTAATCTTATATGCATCTAAAGTCCTTAGAAATTTGTAGAATTCCGGATCCTGATTAAAGCTTTCAGCGTAAATTCTCACGGCTTCAGCATCTCCCTCACCTCTTGTTGTCTCAGCGGTTTTATAGGCTTCAGCTAATATGATGGTTTTTTCCTTTTCTGTTTCTGCGATTATTTTGGCAGATTCCTCCTGGCCTTCCGCCCTGTATTGTTTGGCAATACGCTCACGTTCTGCTTTCATCCGGTCGAAAATAAATTTTTCATTTTCGGGAGGAAGGTCGACTCTTTTTATTCTGACATCAACAATTTCTATACCATAAGTAGCCGATTTTTCATTACTTATTTTAGTAACCCGTTCCATAATTTCTTCTCTGATTTCAGAGACAATTTCAGACATGTCGAATAAACCAAGATCTACCCTGAGTTCCGAATAGATAATATCATCCAATCTCGCCTGTGCTCCATTTAAATCCCGAACGGTCTGCAAGAATTTTAATGGGTCAGTAATTTTCCATCTGGCATAATTATCGACAATTAATGTTTTTTTGTCTTTGGTGATGATTTCAGTCGGTGCCGCATCATAAACCAAGAGCCTATCTTCAAAATAGACGACATTTTGAATAAAGGGAAGCTTCCAATTTAATCCCGGCTGTTGAACGGCTTTTATCGGTTTTCCAAATTGTAAAACAATAGCTTGTCTGGTCTCATCCACAATAAATAAACCGAGATTGGCAAGTATTAATACCAAGACGATAATAATTAAAACTACTGTGCCTTTTTTCATTAGTTGGTCACCTCCTTGGAGGGAGTATTTAGAAGTGGCATATCACCCAAAGGCAAAAGATTGACCAGTGATTGATTACTATCTAAATCAACAATAATTTTATTCATATTAGGTAATATTTCTTCCATTGTTTCCAGGTAGATTCGAGCCTGGGTAACATATTCTCCGTTTTTGTATTCTTCTAATATTTTATTAAACCTTGCTATTTCACCTTCGGATTTTTTTATTCTTTCAATTTTATAAGCTTCAGCTTCTTTGGTCATTTTGACCGCTTCACCGCGAGCTTTTGGGATAATATCATTTTTATAACCTTGAGCTTGATTAATATATCTGCTTTTATCCTCTTTTGCACTAGCCACATCTTTAAAAGCTGCCTGCACTTCTTTGGGGGGATTGACGTCTTGTAGCTGAACCGCGACAATAAGGATACCGGCTTCATATGAATCTAATAGAGATTGAAGTAATCTCATTGTTTCCTCTTGAATTTCATACTTACCTACGGTAAGTGCTTCATCAATTTTCCTTTCACCGACAACCTGTCTTAAAGCTGCTTCCGCGGCGCTTTTAACCGTTTGCTCCGGTAGAATAATATTAAAAAGGTAACTTACCGGATCCTTTATCTTGTATTGGACAATTGCGTCTGCACTTACAATATTTTCATCACCGGTTAACATTAGAGCTTCAATGGGAACTTCCTGATAACGGGTGGTTGAGCCAGAGGGAATAGTGCGAAAACCAATTTCCAATCTTTTTACCTGGGTAACCTCCGGGGTAACAACGGTTTCGATGGGGTAAGGAAAATGGTAATTAAGGCCAGGGCTTTCCAGTCGTGAGAATTTCCCAAACCTCCTAATGACTCCTTGCTCATCCGGAGCAACCACAAAAATCCCGGTTGCAAGGTAAAGAATCAAAATAACGACAAATAATCCGCCAACTATTTTCTTGCTAAATTGTATTTTTGGTATTTTGTCTACAAGGTTAATGATCTTTTCTTTATCATCATTATAATAATCTGGCATTAAGATTTCCTCCTTTAATAGTATTTTGTGGTAAAACTATACCATTATTCCCAAAATTTCTCAAATATATTCATACTAAAAATATCAGATTTATAAATGAAACATGCATGATTATTTTGTTGTCTTGTTTTTATAATCAATAAGTATGAAGGTTTTTCGCAGTAGCAGAGTTTTTACTAAGACCAGTAATTATCCAATACAACAATAATCGAAAAATTTGCGAAAATGTAACAAAAAGATTGAGAAGGGTCATTTAGAATAAGGGTGCATGTTATCGCATATAGGAAAATATGTTATTTTTTCACTTTATAGAGAATTGTTTAAAAATTAGCACATCCTAATGTAGGGTAAGGATATATTATCTGCAGAATATGCTTAAATTGCTATTCAATGAATACTGCCAACTTTTTCTCAATATGTCTAAAGTTATGAATAATAATTTTAATGCATACTATTTTTATTATAGCTATAATTATTCAGGTTTATAAAATTTTTGAATCCTTGAAATGAAAAATTAAAAAAGATATAATGAATTAAATTTATTAATCGTTAAGTTTTTTAATAAGATTAGTTAAAAGCGAAGGAGGGTGAAATAATGGCTTTAGTTGGTACAAAAGAAATGCTTAAAAAAGCACAAAAAGGAAAATATGCCGTAGGTGCATTCAATGCAAATAATATGGAGATAATCCAGGCGATTGTCGAAGCATCTGAAGAGGAAAAATCTCCGGTGATTATCCAGGCATCTCAAGGGGCTATAAAATATGCCGGATTGGATATGATTGTGGCCATGGTAAAGACAATTGCAGAAAAAGCCAGCATTCCAGTCGCTTTGCATTTGGACCATGGCACAGATTATTTTCAAAATATTTTATGCTTAAGGGCAGGATTTACCTCTTTAATGTATGATGGTTCCGCATTGCCCTTTGATGAAAATGTGGCTATGACGAAAAAGGTAGTTGAAATGGCCCATGTTTGTGATATTCCTGTAGAGGCGGAAATTGGACAGGTAGGGAAGATGGACTCCAGTGATGAACCGGGTGTTGCAAGGGAGAAAATAAAAGAATTCATGGCCAAACCGGAAGATGCTGATAGGTTTGTTCAATTAACGCAAGTCGATATTCTTGCACCGGCCGTTGGAACCATACACGGATGTCGTGAACCCATTGCCAAACTGGATATCCCACGTATTGAAAAAATCAGAGATTTAACCGGTGTTCCACTGGTATTGCATGGTGCATCAGGGGCAAGCGATGAAGAATTGGTCAAAGGCATTGCAGCAGGTATTTGCAAAGTCAATATTGATACTCGAATACGCATGGCATTTACCAACACCATCAGAAGTTATCTAAATGAACATCCAGAAGAGATTGATCCAAGAAAAGCGATTAAACCGGCATTCGTTGCAGCAAAAGAGATTATTAAGGGCAGGATTAAAGTGCTGGGTTCTACAGGACAGGCATAATACTATTAAATATTTTTCAATGTAGAAAGGAGAAATAAATGGCCAATAAGAGAATCGGCATTCTAACCGGTGGTGGAGATTGCTGTGGACTCAATCAAACCATAAGGGGTGCAGTATACCGGGCAAAAGATTTCAATTATGAAACTTTTGGCATTCATGACGGATGGAAGGGACTGGTCGAAGGCATGGTCTCTCCTATAACCTTGACTGATGTGGAAGAATTAGTTGACAAAGCAGGAACATCTTTAGGTTCCTCCCGAACTAATCCTTACAAGATAAAAAATGGCATAAATAAAGTGGTAAAAACCATTAATAATTACGGTCTGGATGCTATTGTTGCGATCGGAGGCGAGGATACCCTGGGAGTAGCACATCGGTTATATAAAGAGGAAAAAATCCCTGTCGTGGGGGCTCCAAAGACCATGGATAATGATTTATCGGGAACAGATTTTACCTTTGGATTTGATAGCTCGGTCACCCGGGCAGTTGAAGCGATGCGAGTCTTAGAAGATACCGGACGTTCTCATCATCGGGTTATGATTCTGGAAGTCATGGGAAGACATGCCGGTTGGGTAGCTCTTTATACCGGAATTGCTTGTGGTGCAGACTGGACTTTGATACCGGAGTATCAAACAAATATAGATGAGATGTGTCAACAGATTCAGCGGGTCTATGCCCGTAAAAAATATGCACTGGTTGTAGCATCCGAAGGAGTCATTCTTCCCGGACAAAATATTGGAGAAGAGGAATTGGACCAATTTGGCCACATGGTTTTGAAGAAAAGAGCAATCGGTGACCAACTCGATACACTGATATCTGAGAAAACGGGCTTGGAAGCCAGACATGCTGTCATCGGACACATGCAAAGAGGAGGTAATCCGACAGTATTTGACAGATTATTGGGGCTTCGTGCCGGAGTTACCGCTGTTACTCTTATTAACGAAGAAAAATATGGATATATGGCTGCACTCAAGGGAAATGAAGTGATCGGTGTACCATTAGAAGAAGCAGTCAGTAAGCTAAAAATGGTGGATAAAAAATGGTGGAACTTTGCCAAAATATTTTTTAAATAATTACTTTCGGATATCGAGTATAGACTGGATAGCGAAATATACTCATAGGAATGGAAAATCTGTAAAGTTTTCTAATTTTTATTTAGATTAATGGCATAATCTCTAATCAATTACGTCAAAAAAGTACAAAAATGAGAAAAGATGTTTATTAATACATTTTTCACACAATAGTCTATAATAAATGACGGCTAAATTGGATTACACTTTCTTTAAATATGATAAATTAATTACTGTAATGATCTATTAAAATTATTCAAATAGATCGTTTTTTTAGAACCATTCCGGGAGGTAGTATTTTACATCATGAAACATTCGAACTTTGTCAATCTACATGTTCATACTGAATTTAGCCTTCTGGACGGTGCATGCAGGATTAAGGATTTAGTTTCAAAAGCAAAAAAATACAAAATGCCGGCACTGGCTGTAACGGATCATGGTGTGATGTATGGAGCAATACAATTTTATAAAGAAGCAATAAAACAGGGAATAAAACCTATTATTGGTTGTGAAATGTATGTTGCACGAGGAAGTCGGCTTGATAAATCTTCCAGGAGAAAAGAATCTCCCTATCATCTCATATTATTAGTAAAAAATAATGAAGGTTATAAAAATCTAATTCAATTAGTAACCATCTCTTCATTGGAAGGTTTTTATTATAAACCGAGAATTGATAAAGAAGTTTTAAAAAAATATAGTAATGGATTAATTGCTTCATCTGCATGCCTTCAAGGAGAAATACCCCAAAAATTATTGCACGCCAATTATAGTGAAGCAAAGAAAGCCGCACTTGAATATCTCGACATCTTTGGGGAAGGTAATTATTATTTTGAACTTCAAAAGAACAATATCCCCGAACAGGAAATCGTGAATCAAAAATTGATAAGTCTAGGCAAGGAACTTTCAATCCCTTTAATTGCTACCAATGATATCCATTATGTTAACAAAGAAGATGCACGAGCACATGAAATACTTCTTTGTATTCAAACAGCAACAAATCTGGATGACGAAAAACGATTAAAATTTTCAACTGATGAATTCTATTTCAATTCTCCCCAGGAAATGGCTGAAAAATTTTCAGATGTACCGGAGGCGATTGAGAATACATTGAGAATCGCTGAAAAATGTAATTTGGAAATAAATTTTAGGCAAGCGCATTTACCTGATTTTAAAGTGCCTTCGGATTACAATATTACCAGCTATTTGAAGAAAATATGTTTTGAAGGATTAAAAAGAAGATTTAAAGAAATAAACAAGGAATTGGAAAATCGATTAGATTATGAACTTTCTGTCATAAAGAAAATGGGCTTTGAACCCTATTTTTTAATTGTTTGGGATTTTGTGAATTACGCAAAAGGGCAGGGCATCATGGTTGGTCCCGGACGAGGTTCAGCAGCAGGCAGCCTGGTGGCATATTGCCTGAATATTACCAATATAAATCCAATGACCTATGGATTGCTGTTTGAAAGATTTTTAAATCCCGATAGAATAAGCATGCCTGATTTTGATATTGATTTTTGTTATGAGAGAAGAAATGAAGTCATTGAATATGTTACCAAAAAATATGGAAAGGACAAAGTTGCCCAGATTATCACTTTTGGTACAATGGCTGCTCGCGCAGCAGTAAGAGATGTTGGAAGGGCTCTGGGGATACCGTATGCAAGAGTGGATACTATTGCAAAAATGATTCCCTGGGAACCCAATATAACTATTGAAAAAGCACTAAAAATGGAAAGACGACTTTTTGAGGAAATGGAAAATGATGAAGAAATAAAAGATCTTATCCAAAACGCTATTGCCCTTGAAGGACTTTCCAGGCATGCGTCTACACATGCAGCAGGTATCGTGTTATCCGAAAAACCTCTTACGGAGTATGTTTCATTGCAAAAAACAGCTGAAGGGGAAATTTGTACCCAGTATGCCATGGCAGAATTAGAAGAACTTGGATTGTTGAAAATGGATTTTTTGGGTTTAAGAACACTTACTGTCATCAGTAATGCATTGAAAATTATCAAGGCTACACAGGGAAAAGATATTGATATAAATAACATTCCCACAGATGATAAGGGAGTTTATAAAATGCTTTCCAGGGGACAAAGCATTGGAGTCTTCCAACTGGAAAGTGAGGGCATGCGGGACCTGGTAAAACGGTTAAGGCCGGAAAATATTGATGATATTACCGCATTATTGGCATTATATAGACCGGGACCACTGGGAAGTGGAATGATTGAAGATTTCATTAATGGAAAAAGAGGGGAAATTGCCATAAAATATCCTCATCCAAATCTTGAATCAATTTTAAAAGAGACTTACGGAGTCATTGTATATCAGGAACAGGTTATGAAGGTTGCTAGTGAATTGGCAGGATTCAGTCTGGGACAGGCAGATATTCTACGAAAAGCCATGGGTAAAAAACAAAAAAAAGTCATGGAAAAACAAAGAGAGTTATTTGTAAAAGGTGCCCAAAAAAATAAAATCAAAAAAAATGTAGCAGCTGAAGTTTTTGATTTAATTGCTTTTTTTGCAGGATATGGCTTCAACAAATCACATAGTGTATCCTATGCATTTATTTCGTATCAAACTGCTTACCTGAAAAAAAACTTTCCGGTGGAATATATGGCTTCCTTACTAACAAGCATTATGGGGAATAGTGATAAAATATCTTTATATATTCGTGAATGTCAGAATATGGGAATTCAAATACTACCACCTGATATTAATCAAAGCCTGATCAATTTTACCGTTGTTGGAGATAAATCAATTCGTTTTGGTATGGCTGCGGTGAAAAATGTAGGCGAAAAAGCATTTAAAAGCATCATTGATGAAAGGAAGCAAAATAATACTTATGAATCATTATTTGATTTTTGTCAAAGAGTTGATTTAAGAGTGGTAAACAAACGCGTTATTGAAAGTTTGATAAGGTGCGGGTCATTTGAGTCTTTGCCTGGTAATAGAGCCCAGCTATTAGCAGTTCTGGATGAAGCGATTAAATCTGGCCAGGATTATCAAAAAGATCAGAGAAATGGGCAGACATCCATTTTTGATCTTTTCGGTGATACTAATAAAGATGCCTTAAAAAATGCCCGTCATTTAAAATTGCCGGAAATTGATGAATTTCCCAAAAATGAACTGTTAGCTATGGAAAAAGAAATGCTGGGGTTGTATATTTCCCAACATCCATTAAAAGATTATAGGGAAAAAATCGATGCGATATCAAGTACGAACTCACTGGAAGCATTAAATTTATCGGACGGAAGTCCGGTGATAATGGCAGGGTTAATCAATCGAGTCAAGAAAAAAAATACAAAAAATGGAAACATGATGGCATTTGTCAGCCTGGATGATTTAGAAGGTTCGATTGAAGCCATTATATTCCCAAAAGTATTTGATAAAAGCAAAGAAATAGTTCAAAAAGAGGCTATTGTGGTTATTGAAGGAACATTGGATGTGTCCGAGGGAAAAGTTAAATTAATTGCAAAAAGCTTATCCCCCCTGAAAAAATATAAAAACAAAAAAGAAAAATCGTTAAAAATAAAAAAAGAACAGAAAATTAAGATAATTAAAAAATTGCATATTGAAATAGATTGCGAAAGTAATCAGTCAAAGATTTTAAGTGAATTAAAAAAAACATTTATTCAGTTTCCCGGAAATAGCAATATTATACTTCATTTTACAAGAAATAATAAGAGCATAACTCACCATATAGATGGTAAATATTCTGTAAATTTAAATAGTAAAATTATGGAAACTATAGAGAAGCTCATCGGTAAAAATAGAGTATGGATAGAAAAAGTAGAACATTAAGAGGTTGAGACAAGTGCTAAAAACTATTTACATTGCCCGAGACTTTGAGCTTGCTAATCGGTTGAAACTGGCCTTAAAGGAAAAAGGCATAAAAGCAGTATTAAATCGTTTACAAGATCAGAAAGAAGAAGGGCTAGGCGGTAATGTTGAAATATCGGTTTTAAAAAGCGAAGCGCAAGAAGCCTTTTACTTTATCAATGAAGCACTCATCGAAGAAACCATTTAAAAATAACACATATTGTCAAAAAAATATCTTTTCTGTTTTTGCATCATTATGAATGGAAGATAAAATGGTGCCGAAGGTCGGAGTCGAACCGACACGAACCGCAAGGTTCGCTGGATTTTGAGTCCAGTGCGTCTACCAATTTCGCCACTTCGGCTTTTTGCAGTACCTGTTTAAAAATTATAGGTGAAGAATAAACCAATGTCAAGATAAAGACCAGGAAAAATGTTATGAAAAATAAAAAGAAAATGTTATTAATAGATGGACAGGGTATGATATATCGGTCTTTTTATGCGTTGCCCTCGTTGGCCACTTCTCATGGAAAAATAGTTAATGCAGTATATGGATTTACAACTATGCTCATAAAGTTGTTAGAACAGGAAAATCCGGACTATATTATGGTCGCGTTAGATACCCCTGTACGTACTTTCAGGCATGAAAAGTATATCGGGTATAAAGCACATAGAAAAAAGATGCCTACCGAACTCATTGAACAAATTCCTCTTATTAAACAAGTCATATCAAATTACAATATTCTGATTTATGAGAAAGAAGGTTATGAGGCTGACGATATCATCGGGACTATAGCAAAAAATGCAGAGGACAGGGATATTAATACAATTATAGTAACAGGAGATAGAGATGCCTACCAATTAATCTCAGACAATACCCGGGTTATGATGATGGTAAAGGGAATTACAGTGACCAGAATGGTAGATTTAGAAGAAATAAAGCAAAAATATGGCGTTTCTCCGGGGAAAATCGTTGATATAATGGCATTAAAAGGGGATGCTTCAGATAATATTCCCGGAGTTCCGGGAATTGGCGAAAAAACAGCAATATCATTAATCGGTGAATATGGCTGCCTCGATACTGTTATAAGAAATGTAGAACAAATCCCTAAAAAAGCTTTAAGAATAAAAATAAAAGAAAATATAGAATTAGCAAAACTCAGTAAAGAATTGGCAACTATTAAAACTGATGTTCCCATAGATTATAGTATTGAATCATTTAAGATAAAAGATCCGGATTATGAGAAATTATGGGAAAATTTCAAAGAATGTGAATTTGAAAATTTAGTTAAAAAAATTGAACCATTTATTAGCCAAGTGAATCAAAAAATAAATTATCAAATGATCGATACTCTTGAAAAATTAAAGAAATTGCATGAAATATTAATTAATAGTCAAAAATATTCTTTTTCCTTGCTTAAATCAAATGAAAAAATTGCCAATTCCGGCATTCAAGGAATTTCAATCTGCGTAGAAGATAATCAGGTTTTCTATATTCCTCTTTGTCCAGGAAGCTTATTGGAAACAAATCATTTTCTTCCCACTAAAACAGTATTTGACATCATTGGTCCATTTTTCGAGAATGGAAATATTGTAAAAATCGGACACAATCTTAAAGATGATGCTATTCAATTACAAAAAAATGGTGTAAGGATAACCGGTGATAATAATGATGTGATGATTGCCTCTTACTTATTAAATCCTTCCAGCGGAAAATATAAAATGGAAGATATTATCTGGGAATACTTAAAAATATCCTGGAGGAATCATGATAAAGACCTTTCTAAAAAAATAGACCATTGCTGCGAAATTGCACAATATCTATACAAATTGATGATCGTATTAGAGGAAAAATTAAAGAATAAAAGAATGTTTAAACTTTTCCGGGAGATTGAAATGCCGCTGGTGCCGATCTTAGGAAATATGGAAATTACCGGAATTAAAGTAGATGTAAATATATTAAAAAAAATGGCTGATAAACTCAATAAACGCCTAATTGAATTGAGAACTACTATTTATCAGATTGCAGGAGCAGAATTTAATATCAATTCACCAAAGCAATTAAGTAAGATATTATTTGAAAAGCTAAATCTCCCGGTAGTAAAAAAAACTAAAACTGGTTATTCGACCAATTCGGATGTTCTTAATATTCTTGCACCCAAGCATGAAATTATAGCTCATGTGTTAGAATATAGGGAATTAGAAAAGTTAAATAATACTTACATCAGTAAATTACCCCTGTTGGTTCATGCCGACACAAATCGCATCCATACATCATTTCATCAAACTATTGCTTCAACGGGGAGGCTAAGCAGTAGTGAGCCGAATTTACAGAACATTCCCATTAGAACTGAAATAGGGAGAGAAATTAGAAAAGCTTTTATTGCTGAGAAAGAACATTTTTTATTATCTGCTGATTATTCACAAATTGAATTACGAATATTAGCCCATTTATCGAGGGACAAAAAATTGATTGCCGCCTTTACGAATAATGAAGATATTCACTCACATACTGCCATGATAATGTTTGGAATAGGAAAAGAGCATGTAACCTACAAGATGAGAAGAATGGCGAAAATTATTAATTTTGGAATCATTTATGGAATGGGTGCCTATGGTTTGGCAAGAAATTTAGGAATCAACCGCATTGAAGCAGAAAACTTCATACAGCAATATTTTTTAGAGTATTGTGGTGTAAGGGATTATATTGAGATGAAAAAAGAAGAAGCAAGGGAAAAAGGGTATGTCCTGACATTGCTGAATCGCCGAAGATATGTTCCTGAGATTAATCACAAAAATAGAAATATCAGAGAGTTCAATGAAAGGATTGCTATCAACGCTCCTATACAGGGAACAGCTGCGGATTTAATTAAAATTGCCATGATATCTATTGAAAAAGAATTTGAAAAAAGAAAATATAAAAGTAAAATGGTTCTACAAATTCATGATGAGCTTATATTTGAAATTGTGGAAAAGGAATTGACAGAATCAAAAAAAATGATAAAAGAGATTATGGAAAACAGTCTAAAGTTATCAATACCTTTATTAATAAATCTAAAATCCGGAAAGAATTGGGCTGAGCTTAATTAGGCGGTATTAAAGATGTGGGCTGGAAGCGCGGGGGCTAGTATATAGTATTGAGTATATAGTATATAGTCCGGATGTGGGCTGGAAGTGAGGGAAAAATAGCTAACAAGTTCGCTGGTTAGCTGGTTAACTGGTTGAATTAATCGTTAGCGAATAGCTGATAGTAAATAGTGAAGATAAGAGAGAGCTAATTGTCCCGTCAAAAAATAAAAACTAAATACCAGATACTATATACCAAATACT
>Ga0272441_10002462_pt1 | contig 37209 bp, 36 predicted proteins | sample SSMProp6N_FD_193582 | JGI IMG/M metagenome (GOLD analysis project Ga0272441, IMG submission 193582) | Marine sediment archaeal communities from Little Sippewissett salt marsh, Falmouth, MA, United States - SSM-Prop-6N | ecosystem: Environmental > Aquatic > Marine > Wetlands > Sediment ...
GAGCGCGAGTCGAAGGCGATGGAAAGCAGCAGAGAGCGCCGTCCCGGTCTGAGCCAGGACGGCCGGTGCTCTCGCGAGCAGCTGGACGGACTCGAGGAGAGGCTCCGTCGGCGGCCGGGACCTCTCGCCGATTCATCAAGGACTTCGCGTCCTTTGGGATGGGCCTACGGGAGGTAGCACGGGCGGTGCTGACAGACTCGGCTGCCTCGACGCTACGCAGAAGGAGGCGATGAGCTGCGCTTCTCGGGAACCTCTCGGGAACCTCGCGAGGGTGGAGCTCGGGCTGTACCATTCCGACACGGTGATTCACGCAGCGCTGTTCGACATGGACGGGACCATCTACGAATCTGGGATCGATTGGCTCGCGCTTCGCGATGAGATCGAGGTTCCGTGGGACGGTCGGCCGATCCTCGCCCAGCTCGACGACGCCGATGAGGAGACCCGGGAGCGCGGCATCGAGGCGCTGCACCGCGCCGAGGCTGAAGGCGCGGCCAACGGACGACTGATCGACGGCGCGGAGGAGCTTCTGGACGCGTTCCACGCTCGCGGCATTCCGTGTGCGCTCGTGACCAACAACTCGCCGCGCAGTGCGCAAACGGTGCTCTCCAGACACCCGCTGTCGTTCGACGTCGTGCTGACGAGGGAAGACGGCCCCTCCAAACCGGCCCCTGACCTCTTCTTGACCGCTCTCGATCGGTTGGGCGTTCCGCCGGATCACGCGATCGTGGTCGGAGACGCCCACCTCGATCTCTTCGCCGCGCAAGCGGCGGGAATTCCCGAGGTCATCCTCGTCGGCACACCGGCGTGGATGAAGGAGCAGATCCCGGAGAACGCAGCATATCGACAGGTCGACGATCTACGCCAGGCCCTGGAGCACGTTGAGACGCTGCTCGGGGTGGAAACGCCAAACGGCTAACGTTCGCGCGTCCAGATCGTGCCTTCGGCGCCGTCTTTGAGCGCGATGCCAAAATCGGCAAGTCGATCGCGGACTCGATCGGCGAGGTCGAACTCCTTCTTCGCGCGAAGCTCCTCACGCAGGTCGAGCAGGAGGTCGATGAGATCGTCCGCGAGGTCTCCGGATGTCACGTCCTCGGCCTGGAACAGCCCGAGCGGATAGCCAAGCTCCCGGATGAGCTCAACTGCGTCTCCAAGCGCCAAGCGATCCGCGCCTTCTGCGTCTCGACGGAAGCGATTCGTCGCTGCGACGATCTCCTGGATCACGCCGATCGCGCCGACGGTGTTCAGGTCGTCGTCCATCGCGTCGACGTAGCGAGCCTCGAATCCCTCTAGCGAGCCGATGAACTCGACGCCGAGCGCGCCGGGTTCCTCATCGGGCGTGGATCGAAGCTCCGCATCGACGTCGGCGAGGAGTGTTCGGATCCGGGAGAGGGCGGCGGCCGCCTCGTGGAGTCCGTCCTCCGAGTAGGCGAGCGGCTTGCGGTAGTGACGGGAGAGGTAGAAGTACCGGACGGTCCCGGCGTCGAACTGCTCCAGAACGCGGTAGGCGTACTCGAAGTTCCCGAGCGACTTCGACATCTTCTCTCCGCCGAAGGAGAGCATCCCGTTGTGGAGCCAGAATCGGAAGAACCCGTCTCCACGGGAGGCCTCGGCCTGGGCGATCTCGTTCTCGTGATGCGGGAAGACGAGATCGTTCCCGCCGGCGTGGATGTCGAGATGATCGTCGAGGTACTGGTACGAAAGGACGACGCACTCGGTGTGCCAGCCGGGCCGACCTTCGCCCCACGGTGACGGCCACTTCGGCTCGCCCGGCTTCGCGGCCTTCCACAGTGTGAAGTCGAGCGGATTCTCCTTCTGCGACGATGCTTCGATCCGCGCTCCGGCCTCCTGATCGTCGAGCTTCCGGCCGGAAAGCTTGCCGTAGCTTTCCAGGGCGGAGACGCGGAAGTAGACGTCGCCCTCCGACTCGTAGGCGAACCCCTTCTCGACGAGGTCGGCGACGAGAGCGATCATGCCGTCGATGTGCTCCGTTGCGAGCGGGCTGTGAGTCGGCGTGAGAACGCCGAGTCCGTCGAGGAGCGCGAAGTACGCGTCGGTGTACGTCTTGGCGATCTCATCGACCGACTCGCCGGTCTCGATCGAGCGCTGGATCAGCTTGTCGTCGACGTCGGTGACGTTCTGGACGTACGTGACGGTCCAACCCTTGAACCGCTCCATGTAGCGACGGAGCGTGTCGAACACCAGGATCGGTCGGACGTTTCCGATGTGGACGTGGTCGTAGACGGTGGGGCCACAGACGTAGATCCCCACGTGATCGTCGTCCTGCGGGTGGAAGTCTTCGCTTGTCTTCGTGAGGGTGTTGTAGAGCTTCATCCGCCCCACCTCCTTTGGCGGCGATTATAGGAACTGGCGCGGAGGGGTACCACGCCGCGCGCGCCTTGGCTACACTGGATCCGTGAACGCCATCGACTACCTCGTCGGCGTCGGCCTCTGTGTCGCGCCCGTTGCCGAGCTCCGCGGCGGCCTCCCGTACCTCCTCGCACGGGGGCTTGCGCCTGCGGCGGCGTGGTTTCTCGCTGTTGGGGCGAACCTGCTGATCGTACCGCTCGTTCTCGTCGGGCTCGATGGGATCGAGCGGCTCCTTCGCCGGTCGAAGACGGCAGCGAAGCTCCTCGACGCGATCCTCGCGCGCACGCGTCGGAAGGGGAGGTGGATCGATCGCTTCGGATCGCTCGGCCTGATCCTGCTCGTTGCGATTCCGCTCCCGGGGACCGGGGCGTGGACCGGCTCGCTGGCCGCCGTTCTGATGGGCGTTCCACGCCGCAAAGCACTCCTTCTCGTCGCGGTCGGAGTGGTCGTCGCAGGTCTTCTCGTGCTCTTTGCCAGCCTCGGGGCGTTCCGCCTGTTCGGGCTCGGCTAGGCGAGCTACGAGCGCTCAGGTCGGACGACGTAGCGGGCGAGGACGGGAAAGAGCACCAGCGCCGCCGCCAGGAGAACGAGGATGATCATCCAGAAGTGAAGCGGGGACATGTCCGAAACGCCGGTGACGTAGCGCATTCCGTCGGCGAGGTGACGCAGCGGCAGGACGAGACTGAAGTCCCTCAAGAACCGGGGCATCAGCTCGATCGGGAAGTAGATGCCCGATAGGAACATCATCACCATCGCCAGAACGTTCGCCACATTTCCCGCGCTCGACGGGCGGCGGACGACGAGCGCGATGATCGTGCCGAGTCCCATCATCCCGAGCGTCGAACTGACGACGAGGATCGTGTACTCGAACCAGTCGATCGAGAAGGCGAGATCGAAGATGGCGATGCTCGCGAGTAGCGTGATCAGCGTCGAGGCGTAGACGATGACCAGACGTACGGTTGCCACTGCCGCTAGGAGAGAGACGGGCGGCATCGGGGTCACGAGCAGTCGGTCGAGCGTCCTGCGCTGCTTCATCGCAGTGAGATGGCCGGAGACGGCGAACAGGCCGGACGAGAGAATCGAGAAGGCGATGATGCCGGGGACCATCTGATTGAACCAGCGGGTCGACGCCTCGGTTCCGACGTGGACCTTCTCGATCGGAAGGATTGCTTTGAGGTTCTGCGCGCGCAGATTGAACGCGTCAGTGATGCCGGCCGCGATCTGCTGGTAGGCGTAGTTCTCCTGAACGGCACTCGGATTGTAGAGAAACTCGAGTGCACGGCCGTCCCAGATGAGCCCGAAATCGGCGTTCCGATCTCGAACTGACGTCTCCAAGGCTTGCCGATCGGCGACGTCGACGACTTCAGCGACGCCGCTTGCCTCGAGGATGTCGATCGGGAACGGGGCGCTCGCCGAGGTTTCGTCGACGAAGCCGAGTCTGGCGGTCGGCTGGTCGATGTCGCCCATCAGGAAGCCGAAGATGAAGATGAAGATGATCGGGAACAGGAACGTGAAGAAGATCGTCAGCTTGTCGCGGATCATGATCGCCGTCTCGGATCGCAGCAGGGCGAGGTAGATCTTCATCGGCTCACGTCCCATCTCAGTCTGCGGGCAGCGACGCCGGCCGCGAGCGCGATCCAAGCGAGCGGGATCCCGACGACCAGCCACAACGAGAACGGGCTTGCCTCGATGCCGACGGCCGCTCGCAGGCCGGCTGCGAGGTAGCTCACGGGATTGACGTAGACGATCGCGCGAATGAATGCGGGCAACCCGGCGATCGGGAAGAAGAGCCCCGAGAGGAACATCATCGGCATGTTGAGAATGTTGGCGATGGCCATTCCGGTGTTTGCGGTCTTGGAGACCGACGCAATCAGGAACCCGAACGCCATGAACGTCGCCGTGGCCAGCAGGAGGAACAGGACCGCGGCGAGCGACGCGAACGAGACCGTCGCTCCGAGTGCGAACCGCCCGATGACATACAGAATCGCAAACTGGAGGAGAGAGAGCGCGACGTGGCCGATGGCCATCCCGGCGAGGAACCGGGGAACGGTGAGCGGCGTCACCCAGTACCGGCGAAGGACCCGCTGATCGCGCGAAAACAGGATCGATCCCGGGACGCCGAACAGACCGTTGGTGAAGAGGCCCATCAGAATGATCCCCGGGAGCAGGAAGTCGACGTACGTGGCGCCTCCCTCCTCCGATCCGATCCACGTCGTCACCCCCGGGATCGCCGCCGCCGGATCGAACTGGCCGCCCTGGACGAGGATCTCTCGATCGATCCCGGCGAGGATCTGATCGATGATCTCGACAGCCATCCCCGAGGCGGCGTTCCCCTCGCTGTGGTAGATCAGAAGCGCCGTCTGGTCGCTTGCCGGCGCCCCCTCCGATTCGTCGATCGGGACGAAGCGGCCCTGGACCTCGCCGGTGAATCCTTCCGGGATGACGATGACGGCGGCGCGTCGTCCGCGACGGAGCGCGAGCGTCTCCAATTCGAGGAACGCTTCGTCGGATTGGCGGGCCTCGGGCTTGTGGATCCGGAAGAGCGGCTCCTTCCCCTCCGCGTCCGGGGTGCCGAGTTCGTCGAAGACCGATTCGATCATTCCCGAGACCCAAGCGGAAGGCTCCCGATCGAGGTTGACAAAGGAGATCTCGAAGCTGATCGCGCCTTCCTGTCCGATTTGCCCGAAGACGAGGGTGAGAAGGACGAGCAGGAAGACGGGGAAGATCAGGAACCAGAACAGCGTGACCCGCTCTCGCAGAGCAATCAGAAGGTGGTTCTTGGCCACGTGCAGGATGTCGATCACGATCGATCTCTCCCTCGCATCCTCTCGCTCACTCGCGCAGCCTTCGCCCGGTGAGGGAGAGGAAGACGTCTTCGAGGTTCGGCTGACGAACGGTCATGTTGTCGAGCGAGGTGTCGCGCGCTTTCGACCAGTCGAGGAGACTCCGCATCGTCGCGACGAGGTCTGTCGTCTCGACGGAAACGAGGCCACCGTCCGCGCGGACGGCTTTGCAGCAGTCGGAGAGCGGGTGCAGGTCCTCGTCGGAGGCGTCGCCGATCGCGAACTCGATGATCGTCTCCTGCCCGAGTCGGGCCGTCAGCTCGCGCGGGGAGCCCTCTGCGATTAGCTTACCGTGGTCCATGATGCAGACGTGATCGGAGAGCGCCTCGGCTTCCTCCATGTAGTGGGTCGTCAGGATGATCGCGACGCCCGTCCGCTTCAGATCTGAGACGACCGCCCAGACGTTCCTGCGCGCCTGCGGATCGAGGCCGGTCGTCGGCTCGTCGAGGAAGACGAGATCCGGATCGTTCACCAACGCCGCGGCGATGGCGAGCCGCTGCTTCTGGCCGCCTGAGAGGTTCTTGACGTACGTGTTCGCCTTCTCGGTCAGCGACACGCGCTCCAGCATCTCTGCGGGAGAGCGAGAGTTCTCGAAGAAAGAGGCGAAGAGAGCGATGACCTCACGCGCCTTCAGGTACGGCTCGAAGTTCCCTTCCTGGAGGAGCACGCCGAGGCGCTCCTTCGTCTTTCGGTCGACGCGGCGAAGACGCTCGCCGAAGACCTCGATCTCACCCGAGTCCGGATCGCGGATTCCCTCGAGGATCTCGAGGGCCGTGGTCTTTCCGGCACCGTTCGGCCCGAGCAGCGTGAATACGGCCGCATCGGCGACCGAGAACGAGATGCCGTCGACGGCGTGAACGTCGCCGTAGTGCTTGACGAGATCGGTCACTCGCATCAGGATCGATTCGGCCATCCATCTCACCTCTCTCGCGTTTCGATGGTAGTCCAGAGCCAAGCCGAGAGGCCAATCGAGGCGCTACGAAGCCGTTCGCGTTGCTTCGCCCCGGACGAGGGCCGCGAGGCTGGTCGCGATCCACGTCGGGCGGATCTCGCTCGACGCAGCGGTCTCAGAGCTGGTGACGCCGGTCAGGACGAGCGCCGAGGGAAGGCCCGCCTCAGTTGCACCGACGATGTCCGTCTCAAGTCGGTCGCCGATCATCAGGGTCGAGGCGGGTTCGGCGTCGAAGCGGTGGAGAGCTGTCTCGAAGGCGATTGGCGACGGCTTGCCGACGGTTTCTTCCGGCGTGAACCCCATCCCCTCCAGCGCGCCCAGGATCGAGCCGGCGCCGGGGAGGAGCCCGTCGGCGCCCGGGAAGGTGGGATCGCTGTTGGTGCCGAGAAGGCGGGCGCCGCTGCGAAGGGCGCGAAGCGCGGCGGCGAGCGTCTCGTAGCTGATCGCGCGGTCGATGCCGGCGACAACCCAGTCAGCCTCCTCGGGGGAGGCCGCGGGTCGATGCCCGGCTCGCTCGAGCTCGATTCGGAGGCCGTCCTCGCCCAGAACCCAGAACGTGACGAAGCCTGCGAGGTGCGCAAGATACTCCGCCGCGATTCGCGAGGTCGTGACGACGTTCTCCGGCTCGACCGGGAATCCGAGAGACGTCAGATGGTCGGCAAGGACCTCGCACGAGCGACTTGAGCTGTTGGTCAGCGCGACGGTCTTCGCTCGATCTCGCAGATCCCGAAACGCCTCCTGCGCGCCCGGAATCGGCTGTTGCCCTCGAACGAGGACGCCGTCGACGTCGACCAGGAAGCCACGGTACTCGGCAAGGATGTCCGTTGGTCTCATCGGAGGGGTACCGTACCTCAAACGACACCCGCGCGCATGGCGAACCTCAGGCGAGCCGCATCAGCGCGTAAACGAGGAAGAAGCCGCCGAGAATCACCATCGTCCCCTCCTCGATGCGGAAGAGGCGCATCGGAAGCCGAAGCGGTCGACCTTGCACGAGGCGGTGGATCCCCAGGCCGACGAGGATGGCGCCGAAGGACTCGGCGAAGGCGGGCCATCGCCAGGTCGCTGCGAGGACGGAGCGCGGGATCACAGTGGCGGACAGCGGGAGGAAGAGGAGGACGGCGCCGCCGAGCCATCCGTAGGCGGCGACGTGAGCCCACTCGCAGCACCGGCCGCTGGATCGCGTGCGAAACAGCGGAAGTAGCTTGGCGAACGAGGCGACCGTGCCTGCCGAGATCAGACCAACGGCTGCGTGAAGGATCGTCGCGTGGATGCCTGACTCGAGAATCGACTTGGCGGCGAATCCGGCGAACGGGGGAAGGCCAACGATCCCGACAACTCCAATCAGAAGTGCGATGCGGGCACCGCGCGGGATGTCGTCGCGGCGGACGACGAGCTCGCGGAGGCTCGAGGAGCCGATGGCTCTCGCAGCTTCACCTGCCGCGAGAAACAGAAGCGCCTTGAACAGGCCGTGTGCGACGGCGTAGTCGAGAGCTCCGAGCCGAGCCGCCTCGGATCCGGCACCGAAGCCGATCAGGAGGTACCCGATCTGAGAGAGTGTGTGGAAGGCGAGAAGACGCTTCAGATCGTACGTTTGGATGGCGTACACGATCGCGAGGAGACCGGTCGTCGCTCCGAGGACGATGAGCGTCAGCTCGAGGGGGAAGATCTCCGAGAGCCGGAACAGCTCGACGACGCCCATCTTGATCACGACGCCGGACAGAAGGGCGGACACGGCGGGCATCGCCCTCGCGTGGGCTGCAGGCAGCCAGAGCGAGAAGAGCAGGATGCCGGCTTTCACCGCAACGCCGGAGACGAGCAGAGAAGCCGCGAGCGGGACCCAACGGGCGTCTGGCGACGCGGCGACGCGGGCCGCGATCTCGGGAATGGAGAGCGTGCCAGTGTGGTAGTAGACGACCGCAATCCCGAGGAGGAAGAGACTCATCCCAAGCGAGCAGAGGATGAGGTATCGCAAGCTGGCCCAGATCTCCCGCGGTCGCCGCTCGTAGCCGACCAGGAGGAAGCTGGCGAGGGTCAGAAGCTCGAGGATGACATACGCGTTGAACAGGTCCTTGGTGAAGACCATCGCCAGCCCGGTTCCGACGACCAGGTGCAGCAGCATGAAGAAGTATGGACGAAGCTCCTGTCGCCATGTGTAGAGAAGCACGGCCAGGTCCAGCGCGAGGATCAGAGAGGCGAAAGTCATGCCGATCTGGTCACCGACGAACAGGATCGCGATCCCGCGATCCCAACCGCCAAGGAGAAGCGTCACGCTCTCCGCCGATTGGAGGGCGAGTCCGAGCCGAATCAAGAGGGCGGCCTCCACGAGGAGAACGAGCACCGAGATCAGGCGGCTTCGCCGTCGGACGGCGAGGGTCACGGCGGCGGCGAGGAAGGAGACGAGAGGCAGCAGGATCAGGTCCATGTCTCCTCCTCGGCTTCGGCCTCCTGCTCGATGCGCTGGGCGTCAGTTGTGTGGTACCGCTCGACGAGGAGCATGACGAAGACGAGCGCGAGCGCCAGGATTGCGAAGTTGATGACGATGGCGGAGAGGACGACCGCTTGGGGCAGCGGGTCGACGAGTGCTCGGGCAGCGGGCGCCGGGAGGAACGGCGCAGCGCCGTCCGGTGTCGCGCCGAGGGAGACGAGACACAGGATCGCGGCGCTGTTGAGCAAGCCGAGGGCGAGGAGCTTGATGACGAGATCCCGACGGAAGATCAGGCCGAGGAGGCCGACGCCGAACAGGACGATGGAGATCGTGACGCCGTTCAAGATGCCCATCAGATCTCCCCTCGATGGTCGACGAAGTGCTTCACGATGACCCAGCTTCCGATGAACACCTTCAGGCCGATCAGCATGTTGTAGAGGAGGATGCTTCCACCGCTTCCGATGGCGCCGGGCGTTCCGGCGGGCAGGAGGTCGGAGAGCGGCGTCCGCCCAAGTGCGACGGGAACCGAAGCGAGGACGAAAACGCCAAGGAGGGCGGCCCATTCCACACGCCCCAAGAACCGGCCTCCGAGCCTTCGATCGACTGCGTCCGTTCCGGCGACCATCGCCGCGAGGAGCAGCCCGGAGCCGGCGATGACGCCACCGGAGAACCCGCCTCCCGGCGAGAGATGGCCGTGGATGGTCACGTAGACGGAGACAAGAAGGATCAGTGGGAGGAGCACGTCCGCGGCGACCCCGACGACTCTCGATTCGGGGATCTTCTCGACCGCTTCCGGCCGTCCGCGCGCCGTGAGGTAGAACCGAACGCCCAACACCGCGACGGCGAACACGAGAACTTCGAGGAGCGTGTCGAACAGCCGGACGTTCAGGTAGATGGCCGACACCATGTTGACCGCCCCGGCCCGCTCGGCGGCGCCGACGAAACGCTCGACGGACGTGGATGCGGGGCCGGTGAATCCGAAGTCGGCAATGAGAATCGCGCAGAACGCAACCGCGAGTACGACAGCCGTGAGAATGAGGGGGAGCCGGGGGCGTCTCACGGGAAGTGCCTCCTCGCCATCTCGTCCAGGTCTCCCGATGCGCGGAGCGACACGATCAGAGCGCTCAGCTGGCGGTGGAGGTCTCCGCGCGATCGGCCCAGCACGAACGCGTACGTCTCCGCGTCCTCCTCGATGCGGCGGACGTCGTAAGCATCGAGGTTCTGGCGAGAGATCGCGAGGAACCGTGCCAAGTCGACCGTCATGCACAGTGTCGAGCGTCGTCGGACCGCGTCGATTGTGTCGGCGACGTAGCCCCGGAAGGGAACGGGCTCCGTGACTGCCGCGGCGGGTCCCCTCGACGCAATCACGAAGCGAGCCGTCGGAAGGTGCGGCGGAGCCCAGAGGAGACGGTGATCGGAGTCCGAGAGGATCCCCCCGGCGCCGAGGTCTGCGTCCCCGCGGAGCAGGATGTCCTCGATTTCCTCGCGGGCGACGAACTGCACGACCAGATCGAGCCCAAGCCGCCCGGCGAGTCGTTCGAGGATCTCGTATTCGAAGCCCGTGATCTGCCCGCCGGCGCGTTCGATCAAGCCGGGCACTTCCGACGCAACGACGGTGAGTCGCCCCGTCTTCCGGATGGCGAGCACGTAGATGAACGTGACCAGTGCGGCACCAACCGCTGCCTCGGTGATGGCGACGTCCGGCGCGTGGAGGAGGAAGAAGGCCGATGCGAGCAGCAGGCTGAAGACGGCCATTCCGATGATCGCGTCGAGCCGGCGGCGGCGCGTGAGGGCGAACGCGGCGGCGATCGGGAGGAGCCCGAGGATGACCGGAAGTGCGCTCATCGGTCGTCATCTCCTCTCAGCCCACGCGTGAACGCGCTCTTGGCGATGCTGTGTGTGGCGATCGGGTTCGTCAGGAGCAGCAGGAAGAGCAGGAACAGGAGCGCGCCGTCGTGCCGCTCCCAACCGCCGACCGTGACCAGCGCGATGAGGATGAGTGCCATGCCGACGTTGTCCGAGACGCCGCTCGCCTGAAGACGCGAGTAGACGTCTCGGAATCGGAGAATCCCCGCCGTTCCGATGGCGACGAAGGCGGCGCCGATCGAGGCGATCACGAGCGGGATCATCGGTTCCCTCCACCGCGCTCCATGAAGCGCGCCAGGATGACGATGCCGAGGAAGCTCAGCGCGACGTAGGCGATCGCGACGTCAAGCAACGCTGAACGTCCCGTGGTGACCGCGGCGATCGCGAGGACACCGACGACTCGATTCGAGGCGGAGTTGTAGGCGAGCAGCCGATCCCACGAGGTCGGCCCTCTGAGAAGCCGCACGAGGACGGCCGCCAGGCTTGCGAGGAGGACGATCTCAATCGCCGACATCGGTCGATGATGGAAACAGGTCGAGGACGCGGCGCTCGATCGACTCCTTCACGGTGCGCCAGTCTCCGCGGCCTCTGCGCGACTGGAGCCAGTGCAGGTAGACCACGTCGCCTTCCACGAGCAGAGAGATCGTCGAAGGCGTGAGCGTGATGGAGTTGAGAAGTACGAATTGGCCGAGCGGATGTTCGACGCGGAGGGGAAGCGCCATGAATCGTCCCTCCTCGCGCCCTGTGAGGATCAGCCAGGATGTGTGCAGTGTGGATACGACCAGGCGGATCGCCAACGTGGTGACGAATCGGAGAAGGGCGCCGGGGCGCTTCAGAAGCGATGTGACCACCGGCTCCTCGCGCGGGAACAGGAGACGCTGCAGCAGGACGATCGCGGTTGCGGCAACGACGCCGATGCCTGCGCGCCACGGGTCGAGCGATCTGGAGAGTGCGATCCAGCATGCCGTCAGAACCAGGATGGCGGCGACCACGCAGCTCCTCCTACCGAGTTCTCCCCCCGACGGGATCGGACAATGTCATTCTTCGACTCGCAGCCGGATGTCGTCGTAGTAGACGCTGGAGGATTCGGTCGAGCTCTCCTCCCCCAGCAGGATGTACCACGGACCGCCCGTCGAGAGATCGACCGCCAGCGGCCCCTCGATCTGCAGGATGCCGTCGACCCAGAGCTGGTAGCTGTCCTCGGAGTAGACGAACTCGTAGCTGTGCCATCGATAGACTTGCGGGCTGAACGGCAGGACGTGCTTGACGCCCGCCCCGTGAGACGATGGCTCGCGCACGTAGGCCCCACCGCCGTTGCTGGTGAACTCGAAGTATGGAAGAGATCCCGTGGAGCTGGCGATCTCGCGCCTCGCAGGGACGATGATGAACGTGTGCGCGTCCTGGTTCTGCAGCGTCATCGCGTTGCACGAGAACACGAGTTCCTGCCCCAGGCGCAGCGGCGGGAGCGTGACGCCGACGTACCGTCGATGCCAGCGATCCTGGCCGCTCGAAACGAACAGGCAGTAGCCGGGCGATCCGAGGATGAGTTCGATCCAGCTCTCCTCGGCGCTCGCCCAAGTGGGGTCGAGAGACCAGATGCCGAGAGACGTAGGGCCCTCGGAGAAGTCCTCGTCGAAGAGCACCGTGCCCCCGCGAACGTAGACGGTGATCTCCTGCGTCTGGACTCCCGTCTGTCCGGCCGAGTTCTGGATCCGGAGCGTAACCTCGTACGTTCCCGGCGCGGCATAGGTCGCCGTGAACTCTCTCCCTGAACCGGTTTGCCCGTCGCCGAGATCCCAGCTGTAGTCAATGATCGCCGAGTCGCTGATGGACGGCGAGGCGTCGAAGCGCACGATCTCCCCGGCATACAAGACGGGCGGATCGACGTCGAACTGCGCGGACGGCGGAGACGAGATGATCGAGCAGCCGGCAAAGGCGGCGGCAAGAGCGAACAGGAGAAGAGCAGCGCAGACCGCGCGTCGAATCATGTCAACCCACCTCGATGAGACGGTCCTTCGGGAAGGAGGTGATCACCTCGTGTCCGTCTTCCGTGATGACGACGTCGTCCTCAATCCGGACCCCTCCGAATCCGGCGATGTACACGCCGGGTTCGATGGTCGTGACCATGCCGGCCCCGAGCGTGCTTTCGCTTCGCGGAGACAGGGAGGGACCCTCGTGCACCTCGAGGCCTATGCCGTGGCCGAGGCCGTGTCCGAAGTGCTCCGCGTGTCCTCCGTCGGCGATCGTGTCTCGAGCGACCGCATCGAGTTCGATCCCGGTCATGCCGGCCTTCGCCGCGTCGATTGCTGCGCAGTTCGCCTTCAGGACCAGATCGTAGATTCCCGTCGCCTCCTCGGTCGCGGGACCTACCGAGAACGTTCGGGTGATGTCGGAGCGATAGCCGTCGACGGATGCCCCGAAGTCGAACAGGAGGAGGTCCCCGGCGCGAAGCGGCTGAGGATCGAGGAACGGGTTGTAGTGGTTGAGCGCGGTGTTCGCGCCCGTAGACACGTTCGACTCGAACGCGATGTTCTCCGCCTCGGGATTCGACCGGATCAGCCACTCCAATCGGAGGGCGACTTCCGCTTCGGTCATGCCGGGCTTGATTTCTTCGATGAGCGTCGTGAGTGCCGCCTCGGCGATCTCCGCCGCGCGGCGAAGCGCCGCGATCTCGTCAGCATCCTTGACGAGGCGAATCTCGGCGACCCGATCCTTCAGCGAGACGAGCTCAGCGGCCGTCGCCTTGCGCAGCGTCTCGACCCAGCCGTGCGTTACGCGGCGAGACGCGAAGCCGAGCCGCTTGATCTCTCGTGCATCGATCGCCTCGGCCGCTCCCTTGCCGGTCCAGAGGTTCGTCTGCTCGATCGTCAGATTCGAGGTTTCGCGCTGGGCCTGCTCGGTGTACCGGGAGTCGGTCAGAAGAAGCGACTCGCCCGATCGGACGATCAGAAGCCCCTCTCCGGTGAATCCGGTCAGATACCTCAGCGTCGCACGATCGGAGTTCTCGTAGTTGTAGGCGACGAATGCATCCTCTTCGATGAGCTCGCAGAGCTTGCGTCGCCGGTCGGCGTGGTTGGCCATAAACGTGGTCTCCCTTCTCCTGGACGATGCGGGTCTGACCACGCGGGACGGCCCGGCCATGTGCCCGCCTCGGGGAGAGTCTATACGTGCGGAAAGGTCCTTGTCAATGGAGAAAGCGGCCGCTATACTCCCGATCCATGCTCACCCTCGAAGAACTCAAGGACGCGATCTCCGCGCTTCAGTCGGACATCGACGGGCGCCTTTCGCAACTCGGTGAGGGCGCCGACGTCGAGGCGTTCCGCGTCGAGTTCCTCGGACGCAAGGGGAAGATCTCGAACCTCCTGAAGCGTCTCGGCGAGCTGGACGACGCATCGCGGCGGGAGGCGGGCCGCTTGCTCAACGAGCTCAAGACCCGGACGACAAAAGCGATGGAGGCTCGCGAGGCGACGCACGCCGAGGAGACCCTCGCCGCTCGACTGCGCTCGGAGTTCGTCGATCTGTCGCTTCCCGGCGAGGGGAGGCCGACCGGACGGCTTCATCCGCTGACGACGGTCCAGCACGAGATCGAGTCGATCTTCATGAGAATGGGCTTCGACGTCGCGACCGGCCCGGAAATCGAGACCGAGTACTACAACTTCGAGGCGCTGAACATCCCGGCGGAGCATCCGGCGAGGGCCGATTGGGACACCTTCTACATCGGCGAGGACACGTTGCTCCGCCCACACACGTCGCCCGTCCAGATCCGCGTCATGGAGAAGACCGAGCCTCCCGTCCGCATCATCTGTCCCGGTCGCTGTTTCCGTCGCGACGCGCAGGATGCGACCCACTCGCCGGTCTTCCACCAGATCGAGCTTCTGTGGATCGAAGAGGGACTCACCTTGGCGAATCTCAAGAGCGTACTTGAGGTCTTCACCGAGGAGTTCTTCGGCCCGGGCTACGACATGCTCTTCTCCGGTGACTTCTTCCCGTTCACCGAGCCGTCGGTTCAGGTGCACATCCGCGCTCCGGGAGCGGATTCATGGCTGGAGATCATGGGAGCGGGGATGGTGGATCCGGCGGTACTGGAGGCGGTCGGCTACGATCCGGAGAAGCTGACCGGGTTCGCCTTCGGCCTCGGCATCGAGCGCATGGCGATGCTGAAGTACGGCATTCCGGACATCCGAATGTTCCTGACGAACGATCTGCGCTTCCTGAGACAGTTCTAGCAGTCGCAGCGAGGAATCAACCCGTTCAGACTACTCCGCGCGTTTGAACACGAGCGTCGCGTTCTGTCCTCCGAATCCGAACGAGTTGGAGAGCGCAACGTCGATCTCCATCGAGACGGCGCTCGGTGTGTAGTCGAGATCGCAGGCCGGATCGGGGATCTCGTAGTTCAAGGTCGCCGGGATGTGTCCGTGAAGCATCGAGAGGACGGTGGCGACGGCCTCGACGCCCCCTGCGGCGCCCAGGAGGTGCCCGATCTGCGACTTCGTCGAGCTGATCTTGATCTCTCGGGCGACCTCACCGAGGGCCCCCTTGATCGCCTGCGTCTCCGCAGGGTCGTTGAGCGGTGTGGACGTGCCGTGCGCGTTGATGTAGTCGATCTCCTCAGGCTGAATGCCCGCCTGCTCGATCGCTAGGAGCATCGCGCGGCGCTGCCCGGCGCCGTCTTCGCAGGGCGCGGTGATGTGGGTCGCGTCGGCGGACATGCCGAAGCCGGCCAGCTCTGCGTACACGGTGGCGCCCCGGCGCTCCGCGTGCTCCGCTGATTCGAGAACCAGGAAGCCGCCGCCTTCCCCCATCACGAAGCCGTCGCGCTCAAGGTCGAACGGTCGGGAAGCACGCAAGGGCTCATCGTTGCGGCGGGAGACGGCGCCCATTCGGGCGAATCCGGCGTAGGTGATTCGCAGCATGACGGACTCGGCACCTCCGGCGACCACGCAGTCGGCCTTGCCCATCCGGATGAAATCCGCGGCGACACCGATGGCGTGTGCGGAACTGGCGCAAGCGGAGACGACGCCGAAGTTGAGTCCTCTGAGGCCGAAGGCGATCGAGATCTCGCCGGCGAGCGCGTTCGGCATCATCCGGGGCACGAAGAAAGGGCTGATCCGTCTCGGCCCCTTCTCGCGCAGGATCTCGAAGTTCTCCTCGAAGGTGAGCAGCCCGCCGATGCCGGTGCCGGCGACGACGCCGACTCGGTCGCCGTCTACATCGTCGCTGTTGAGTCGAGCGTCCTCGATGGCGAGCTTCGCCGCGGCAAGTGCGAGCTGAGAGGAACGATCGAGCCGCCGAGCCTTCTTCGGATCGATGTAAGTGGCTGGCTCGAAGGCCGGCGTCGGCGCGCCGATGAGGACGTCGATGCCTTCGAGATCGATCCGATCGTCGACTCGGCAGATCCCGCTGCGGCCTTCTGACAACGCGGCCCAAAAGGCATCCTTGCCTTCTCCGATCGATGTCACCGGCCCGAGGCCGGTCACGACGACGCGCCTATCCATACGTCTCCGCGATCGACTGTAGGAACTGCTTGCGATCGTCCGATGCTCCTTCGAGAGCGGCGGTGATCTCGTCAACGGGAACGGCGTCTTCGACGAGGACCGCGACGTCGGCGCTTTCGGTCACACGGAGGGTTCCGCCGAAGCAGGCAAACACCTGCTCGCTCTCGGCTGTCTGAACACGAAGCGGACCGCTCCGCAGGGCGGAGAGGAGCGGCGCGTGGCCCTCCATCACCGCGAACTCCCCGCGCTCGCTTCGGGCGACGACCATAACCGCCTCTCCGTCAAAGAACGTTCGATCCGCGGATTGCACCGTACATTGCATCAGACCCCTCCCGATTCGCGAGACTATAGGGACCCGTCCAGCGGCGTGCAAGAGACCGTTGAGTGGCTGAGGGCTACGCCTCCGCCCCGTCGAGGATGGCGGCCGTTCGGCTCGCCCCGATGCGGGTGGCACCCGCATCGATCATCGCCACGGCCGAAGCGTAGTCGCGAATCCCGCCCGCGGCCTTCACTCCGAGACCCTCCCCGACGACCTCGCGGAGCAGCGCGACGTCTTCGACGGTAGCTCCGCCCGAGGCGAAGCCCGTCGATGTCTTCACGAAGTCCGCGCCGGCTTCCTTCGAGAGGCGCGCGCCGAGCCGTTTCTCCTCGTCCGTCAGGAGGGCGGTTTCCAGGATCACCTTGACGTGGATCGGTCGCGGGGCCTCCCGAGCAACGCGAACGACGGCCTGGATGTCGGAAAGGACAGTCTCCTCTTCGCCTGCCTTGAGAGCACCGACGTTCACGACCATGTCGAGCTCGTCGGCGCCGTGGTCGATCGCCTCTCTCGACTCGAACGCCTTGACCGAGCTGGTCGTCATCCCGTTGGGAAACCCGATCACCGTGCACACCTTGACGTCCGTCCCGGCGAGCGCTTCGTGCGCGGCGCTGACATAGGCCGGATCGATGCAGACGGAGGCGACGCGGTACGCCTTCGCTTCTTCGCAGAGCTTCGCGACGGCCGCCGGCGTCGCGTTGCTGCCGAGGACCGTGTGGTCGATGTACTGTGCCAAGTCCGAGCGCTTCATGGTCATTCCTCCCGTTTGCTCAGCCTACGATCGGCCGAGGACGTCTCCTCGGTCCGCCCTCTCGAGCAGATGGAAGCTCCGTCCGCCTTCGTGGACGAGTCCGACGAGAACGTACCCGTGCGCGAATAGTACTTCGAACGCTTCCCGCGTGACGAGGCGCCAGCGTCTGGCCGCCTCGAGGTCCACGCGCCGCACCCGATCCAGGTCGACCGGAATCTCCACGAGGACGTGTGGCTTCGTCGGCTCGGCGTCGAGTCCCACGACGAGGCGTTCTCCGGACGGTGCGCGCCGAGTCTCGGTGAGGACGTGCATCTGGTGAAGTCCGAGATCGAAGTGAGGAGGCGGACGGTCTTCTTCGAGGACCGCTCGTACTCTCGGTGCATCGAGCCACCATTCGACACGGATCCGATCGGAGGCGAGCCCGACGCTTGAGGAGTCTCGAAGAGGTCCCAGCGCGTTGCGGCGGTGCGCGGACGCAATTGCCCCGAGCTTGTTGAACGCGATGTGGGCTTCCCGGCTCCGCAGCGGGTCGGCCCACCAGAACACGAGACCGGCGCCCGCCTCGGCACACGCGGACCTTTCGGCCCGACGAAGCGCCTGTCCCACCCCACGATTCACGGCGTCTGTGTGGACGCCGAGGAAGATCGTGAAGCGAGCGGAGAACCCCTCCGTCTCCGCGACGAGGTCGACGAGAGCGCCCTTCAGCGCCGGTCGCCCTTCCTCGTCATCCCACGCACCGAGAAGGAGCCCGCCGGAACGTTCGATGCTCGCCAAGGCGGGGATTCTCAGCAGGCGGCGAGATGAGTCTCCGAGAATGGCCTGCTGCAACGCTTCGCACGCGCGCAGGTCGTCGAGACCGGCGAGGGGCCTAACGGCGATAGTCATCGGCGCGATCGACGTGACGGCGGCGCTTGTCTGCGTACATCCGGCCGTCGACCTCCTCGAGGATTGCCTCGAGCGGCTTCGGATCGTGCGGCGGCCGAGTGTAGATCCCGATCGAGAGGCCGATCTCGACGTCCTGAATCCCCGTGCGACGCGGAACGCTGGCGATGTGCTCCCGGAGACGGTCGGCGACCGGCGGCGCCTCTTCGCTCGTCTCGGGCATGAAGACGAGGAACTCATCCCCGCCGTACCGGATGACGCGATCGGCCGAGCGAACGTTCTCACGGAGGACGACGGCGACCTCCTTGAGAACCTCGTCGCCTTTGAGGTGACCGAAGCTGTTGTTGATCGCCCGGAATCCGTCGATGTCGACCATCATCAGGGTGAGCGGGTGCTCGTAGCGGTCGCTACGGTCGAGCTCCGCGCGGATCAAGGAGTTGAAGTAGTGTCGGTTGTAGAGGCCGGTCAGCGGGTCGCGCACCGCCTGCTCTCTCAAGCTCTCCCGGGATGCAAGGTTCGCGAGAGCGATCGCAAGGTGGTTCGTGATCGCCTCGAGAAGCTGCCGATCCTCCAGATCGAAGAACGCCGGAATCGGGCTCTCGATGTTCACGACGCCCAGGAGCTGCGTGCTCGCCAGGATCGGAACCGCGAGTTCGGAGCGCGTGGCCGAGAATGCGGCGTAGTACCGCGGATCGGACGTCACGTCATCGACCTGCGCGACCCGTCGGTTCCGTGCAACCCAGCTCAGGAGTCCGCGGCCCTCCGGAAGAACCCACCCACGGACGACGCCGCGGTGTTCGTACGGCCCGCGGACGTCGTTCAGAACCAGCCTCCCGCGTTCGTCGCAGAGGAACACTTCGCTGTGCTCGAAGTCGAACTGATCGACGAGGAAGTCGAGTGTGCTCGAGGCCACCTGGTCGACGGTCGATGCCATCGCGACGCGCTGCCCGAACGCGTGAATGCGGTTCAGTGCGTCGCGGCGGCGCAAGGCGAGGATGGCGATGGACAGCTGACTCGCGAGGGCCGAGAGCACTTCGACATCCTCGTCCCCGAACGCAGCCAGCCTCTGGCTCTCCACCACGATCACGCCGAGCGGTCCCTTGCGACCGGCGATCGGAATGCCGATGAACGAACGGATTGGGCGCTCCGACCCGTGGAATCGGGAATCGGCTTGAACGTCGGGCACGATGACCGGCTCCCGGTAGCGCAGCGCGTGACGCGTGATGCCGTCGCCTTCGATCGGCACGCGCGTCCCCTTTGCGGCAACCTGCTGCGACGTGAAGATTGGCTTGGTTGCCACGCCGTACTTCACCAGTTGCTCGCCCTCCACGATCCAGATCGCGCAGTAGTCGTAGTCCATGTCATCGCGGACGCGTCGGGTGGCGACATCGCACAACGCTTCGACGTCCGCGATCTCGGAGAGTTCGTTTCCGAAGCCCCACAGACCGTGAAGCCGATCCTTCTGGCGGCGCATCTGGGCCAACTTGAGAGCACGTTCGACGGCGAGCGCCGCGAAATTCGCGAGGGAGGCGACCGGCTCGATCGACTGGGCCGTGGGGACGTTGCCGTCTACCGGATCGTCGACGGAGATGCTCCCGATGATCCCGCCGCTCCCGCGCAGCGGAATGAACAGGAAGTCGTCGCGGTGCCAGGCACCGACCGAGACCGTCCCTGCGAGGCCCCACTCGGTCTGCCACGGCGTGTCGTTGTGCGGGATGTAGTATCCGGCGCCCAACCGGCAGTCGTCGGCGTAGATCCGTTTGCGCTCACTGATTGGAAGCGGCTTCTGAGCTCGAATCGCGGCATCCTCTTCCGCGGTCAGGCCCGACGTGAGGATCTTGTGTACGTCGCCGTCGAACGGAACCGGGATCGAAAGGTCGTAGAGAGACAGCACGGCGCGGCGGAAGCCGCTGTACTCGGTGATCGCGTCGAGCACCGTCTGCAGGATCCGATCGATGTCCTGCTCGGCCAGGAGGCTCTCGCCCAAGTCGAGGATCGCCCGCTGAAAGCGGTTCAGACGCGTCTCCGAAGTGATGTCGCGAATCGTGCCCTCGAGCCGGGCGGCTCCGTCCGTCTCGATCAGCTGTGACCGGACCTCCCCGATGAAGACGTCGCCCGACTTGCCGACGAAGCGATAGACCTGAGGGCCTTCGGTTCCCACCCCGTGGACCCTCTCGTCGAGAGCGTTGGCGAGTCGTTCGCGGTCCTCGACGTGAATCAGCTCCGGCGGGAACGATCCCACGAGTTCGGCACGCGAGTACCCGGAAAGCTCTTCGAGGAACTCATTGATGTAGGTCAGGACGCCGTTCTCCATCTCGAAGACGCCGATGGGCGCCTTCTCGAGGAGCATCTGGAAACGGTCGCAATCGGGGCCGCTCCTCGATCGGCCTGCGCCCCGTTTCCTCTTCTCGCGCCCGGTCACGCCTCGGTTTCCCTTCTCAGCTGCGCATCGTCTCGAGTCCAGCTCGGCGAGACCTGCACGATGAGCTCGAGGAAGACCTTTCGTCCCAGCAATCGCTCGATGTCCTCTCGGGCGAGCGAGCCGATCCGCTTGATCGTCCGCCCACTCTTGCCAATGAGAATTCCCTTCTGAGACTCGCGCTCCACCAGGATTTCCGCCTTGATCTCGGCCAGTCCGTCCTCCCTCTCGCGGAGCCACTTCAGCCGCACGGCGACGGAGTACGGGATCTCCTGGTAGGTCAGATGATAGGCCTTCTCCCGGACGATCTCCTCGACGAGGAACTCAGGCGGCCGATCGCACTTGACGTCCGAGGGGAAGATCGCCGCCCCGGTGGGGAGGTAGGAGACCGTTGTGTTGATCGCATCGTCGATCCCCGTCCCCTTGGTCGCCGAGATCGGAATGAGCTCTGCGAAGCGACCCAGATCGTTGTAGGCCAGGAGCGTCTCCTCGAGCGCGTTGCCGCGGGCACGATCGATCTTGTTGACGAGGAGGAGGACGGGTGCCTCGAGATCAGCGAACTCCTCGAGCGTCTGACGGTCGAGCCCGTCGACGTGCCCCCACGGCTCGACCATGTAGAGGAGAACGTCGATGCCGCGGAGTCCGCGCCGCGCCTCGCGAACGAGCCGCTGGCCGAGCTTCGTCTTCGGCCTGTGCAGCCCGGGGGTATCGACGAAGATGATCTGTGCATCGTCGCGCGTCAGCACGCACCGGATGCGGCTTCTCGTCGCCTGAGGTTTGTCCGATGAGATCAGGAGCTTCTCGCCAAGGACGGCATTGAGAAAGGTCGACTTCCCGACGTTCGTTTGGCCGAGGAGAGCCACGAAGCCAACGCGGAGCGGGGGCGGCGCAGACGTCTCCGGAAACAGGTTCTCCGAAGGATTCGCCGGGTCGCTCTCATGAAGCTCGGCGCGCATTGGCCCCTGTGGCGTGATCTGCATGGCAGTTGACGAAAATCGAGTATACAGCGCGTAAATGCCGTTGTAAAGCGGACCAGCGGCGCCTATACTCGCGCGGGAGCGTCGATGATCACCCTCATCTCCAACGTCGGACAGCTGATCACACCCCTCGGGCGCGGAGCGGCCTTCGGCGGCGCCATGGGCGACGTGAAGACGCTACGTGACGTCGAGATCGTGTTGCGCGACGGACGGATCGATCGGATCGGGGCGGACGTTTGCCAAGGGACGCCGGATGAAACGATCGACGCGGGCGGCCGCGTCGTCCTTCCCGCACTTGCCGACCCGCACGTGCACGTTCCTCGCCTCGTGCCCGGGGACGGCGAGGCCGACCTTGAGGGCTCTGAGCGGAAGCTTCTCCGGCAGCTTCGACGTTGGTATCGCCGCGCATTTCGCGAGGGAACGGCGTCCCTCGAGATGAAGTGCGGCGGCGAGCGGGATCCGGATGAACTCACGCTGCTGCGAGCCGCACAAGAAGCCTCTGCCAATCTCCCGCTTCGCGTCGACACGACGCTGTTCCTCGACGGCCGGGCGGAGGATGCCACGCGAGACGACCGGATTTCGGATCTGATCGGCCGAGTCATCCCGACGGTGAAGCGGCGGCGCGCCGGTAGGTTCTGCGACGTTGCCTGCGGAGCGGGCCGTTATTCGGGGCGGGACGCTGAGGCGGTCCTGCGAGCGGCACTCAGTGCAGGCCTTCGCCCGAAGGTGCACGCGGTCGGCGACGAGACCGAGGAGGCGGCAAGGCTGGCGGGTAGCCTGAACGCTGCGTCCATCGACCACCTGTCGGATTGCGGGGCGAGAGCGGCGCGTGCGTTGAGACGGGCGGGCGTCGTTTGCGTCCTGCTCCCGGGATCTGCATTCCTTCGAGGGACGGCGTATCCGAGTGCACGGAGAATGATAGGGGACGGCCTTTCGGTGGCGTTGGGGTCGGGCCACGGAGACGGAGAGCGTGCGCTCGGATCGATGTGGACAGTGCTCGCGCTCGGGATCGAGAAGATGAGGCTGACGTTCGAAGAGGCTCTGACCGCGTGTACGCTGAACGCGGCGGCGGCGATGGAGAACGCAGATGAGACCGGGACACTCGAGACAGGCAAGTCCGCGGACCTGGTAATCCTCGACATGGAGGACGTTCGCGAGATCTGCGGCAGTGTCGGATCGAACCCCGTTCACGAGGCGATCGTGGGCGGGCAGAGGATGTCGGAATCATGACTGCCGTCGAGGCGTACGCGAAGCTGAACCTGTCTCTCGCGGTACTCGGACGTCGCTCCGACGGATTCCACGAGATCGATTCGCTCGTTCAGACGATCGATCTGTGCGACCGAATCTCCATCGATCTGACGGACGGAGGGCTCGTCGTCGAGAACGATCTCGCGGGCCTTGCGGGACGAGATCTCGCTCGTGTGGCGGCGGAGGCGATCCTGGCTCGGAAGCGATCGAACGTGGGAGTCGCGATCCACGTGGAGAAGGGAATCCCAGCCGGTGCGGGGCTCGGAGGCGGGTCCTCGGATGCGGCAGCCGTGCTGGCAATCCTGGATCGGCTGGTCGAACCGGGCCTGCCGTCCAACGACGTTGCGCGGATCGCGGCGGAGATCGGATCGGATGTGCCGCTGTTCCTGCGCGGCGGACTTCTGCGCGTTGCGGGGCGAGGGGAGCGTGTGGAGCGCGAGGATGCCTCCACATCGGAGCGGTTCCTCGTGGCGGTTCCGCCGATTCACTGCGACACGGCGACTGTGTACGCGCAGTACGACGAGACCGCGGATGATGCGGGGGTACGAGGCCTTCGCGGGGAGAATGCGCTGCTTGGAGCCGCGCTCATGGCCTATCCGGAATTGGGCCCGTATCACGAAGCGGTCCTCGCGCTCGGCGGCGAATACGCGGGGATGAGTGGAAGTGGCAGCTCGTTCTATGCCGCCTTCAAGGACGTTCGAGCGACCTCGTCTGCGCGGGAGCGGTTGACGGAGGCTCTACCCGATGCCAAGGTCTTCCAGTGCCGTGCGACGGACGCGGGACATCGAGTCGTGGAGGGGAGGCTTCCTTGAAGATCGCGATCGACGGGCCGGCCGGTTCCGGGAAGACGAGTCTCGCGAGGGCGCTTGCCGAGCACTTCGGCTGTCGGTACGTAGAAACGGGGAAGCTCTACCGAGCCGTCGCGCTCGGCTTCGAGCAGGGGCTCGCCTTGGAGCAGATCGAACTCGATCTCACGAGGCAAGGGCGAATCCTCCTGAACGGGGAAGACGTGAGCGATCTTCTGCACACCCCTCAAATCGACCAGGGCTCGTCGCGAGTGGCGGCCGATCCGGTGGTTCGGGAGAGGCTGCTCACCCTCCAGCGTGACTTGGCAGAAGGGGAGAGCGTCGTCATGGAAGGCCGGGACATCGGAACCGTTGTCCTGCCGGATGCTGACGTGAAGATCTTCCTCTTGGCGAGCCCCGAGGAGCGCGCGAGAAGGCGGGCCTTGGAGCAGGGTGCGGGGAACGTCGAAGCGACCAAGCGAGAGATCGAGACGCGGGACCACCGTGATTCGACAAGAGCCATCGCACCCTTGAATGCGGCTTCCGATGCGACTATACTCGACACCGATCGAAAGCCCCTCGCAGAGGTCATTTCCGAGGCAATAAGCTTGGTCAAGGAGCGGCTGGACGAACGTTGCTTCGCCGACTGAAAAGCGGACTCAAGATAGGTGTCTACTCCATCGTCACCTGGACGCTTGCTGTCTTGCTTAAGCTCTTCTTCAGATTCCGCGTCGTCGGCCGGGAGAACGTTGCAGCGGACGGAAGCTACATCGCCATCGCGAGGCACCGAAGCTACTGGGACATCCCGATGATGGCCGCTGCGTTCGGTGTGAGGAATCCCGTGCACTTCATTGCTCGCCGAGGCCTGATGAAGAGCAACCCCCTGGTCCGGCTGGCGATTCGTGCGTACACGACGATCATCGACCGCGAGAACTTCACCAAGGCGGACTTCCGCAAGATGCTCGAGGCCTTCAAGAGGGAGCGATTGATCGGGCTCTTCCCGGAGGGAACGACGAAACGGCGCGTCGACGCGAAGGCGGGAGCGGTGCACTTCGCAACGCTCACGAACAAGGAATTCCTGCCGGTGAACATCCGGCCGAGCGGACCGTACCCGCCCAAGTATCCGTTTCGGTTTCCGCGCGTCGTCGTGTCAATCGGGAAGCCGTTCTCCGTCAGCGAATTGGACGGAGATGCACCGCCGGAGGAGCCGAGGTCAGAACGGTATCGGAGGATGAGCTCAAGGCTGATGGAGAGAGTTGATACGGCATGAGGAATGAGGGAGGATAACGCCCAAAGCCGATGCCTTGGGCCCGAGAGGCGATAGACGGGGAGGAATCCGGAAGAGATGGCTGTGGAGCATGGATAGCAAAATCAAGATGGAAGATGTTTTCTCGGAAAGCGACGTCAAGGCGTACAGCCGCGGTGACACGATCTCCGGAACGGTCGTCCAGGTCAACGAGACCGAGATCCTGGTCGACATCGGATACAAGTCCGAAGGGATCCTGCCGGTGGCTGAACTTTCTCCGTTCCGCGAGGACGGTGTGGTGTCCGAAGGCGAGGAGATCGAGGTCCTCGTCACCTACATCGACGAGGAGAAGGGCACCGTCTACGCATCCGAGAAGCAAGCGGTCTACGAGAAGCGGATCGACGTTCTCGAAGAGGCGCATCGGGACGGCGAGGTCGTCGAGGGCGAGATCACAAGTGAGGTTCGCGGCGCCGGGTACCACGTCAACCTGGACGGCATCCGAGCGTTCCTGCCAGGCTCGCATCTGGGCAGCGATCTGCCGAGCGCGATCGATGAGCTGCGAGGCAAGCGGGTCAAGTTCAAGATCCTCGAGCTCTCGAGGCGCGACAAGAATCTCGTCGTCTCGCACAAGGCCTATGTGAAGGAACTCGAGCGCGAACAGCGGATGGCGCTGTTCGACTCTCTCGAGATTGGACAGGAGATCGAAGGGACGATCCGCAGCATCGTCGACTTCGGCCTGTTCGTCGACATCGGAGGGTTCGAGGGTCTGGTGCACCGATCCGAGATCGCGTGGAAGGACCTTCCCGTGCCGCCTCCGGAGTACAAGGTCGGCACGAAGACGATGGTGAAGGTCATCGACTTCGACAAAGAGAAGGGGAAGGTCTCCCTCTCGATCAAGCGTCTTCGATCGAACCCGTGGGACGGCATCAGCGATCGGTACCCGGTGGGCGCTCAGGTCGACGGCGCGGTCGTCAGCGTGACCGACTTCGGTGCGTTCGTCGAGCTGGAGCAGGACGTGGAGGGGCTCGTGCACGTCTCGGAGCTGTCGTGGGGACACCCGGACAATCCGAAGGACGTCGTCAGTGAAGGCGACGAGGTGCGCGTCGTCATCCTGGGATGCGACGAGAATGCGCATCGGATCAGCCTCTCCCTGCGGCGAACCCAGCGGGACCCGTGGGAAGATGTCGAGTCGAAGTACCCGCGCGGGCAGGTCGTAACAGGATCCGTCACGAAGATCACAGACTTCGGCGCGTTCGTGAAGCTCGAGGACGGCGTCGAAGGGCTCGTTCACGTCTCGGAACTCGACTGGGGCCACGTCAACCACCCGCGAGACGTCCTCAAGGAGGACGACGAGGTCGAAGTCAAGGTCCTGAGCGCCGATCCGGACGAACGGCGCATCTCGCTGTCGATTCGAGAGCTCAAGGACAACCCGTGGCGCAGCTTCGTGAATGCCTTCTCGATCGATCAGGTGATCGACGGTGAGATCACCGAGATCAAGGACTTCGGCGCTTTCATGAAGATCACGGATGACGTCGATGGTCTGATTCACGTCTCGGAGATCAGCGACCAGCGCATCGCCACGCCGGCAGACGTCCTCGCCGTGGGCCAGAAGGTTCAGGCGAAGATCATCGGGATCAACGAGGAGAAGCGACAGGTTCGGCTGACCATGCGCAACCTGTTCGGCCCTCCCGAGATTCCGGTTGGCCCGGCGGAGGAGAGCGCGCGTGGCGGCGGCGGTGAGCGCACCAGCGGTCGCGGAGGAGGGCGAACCCGCCGCAAGGATCGAGGCGGAGGCCGGTCGAGGGAAAGGGTCGACCGTCGCTTCCTCGACGATGGCGGGCACGAGGCGCTGAGCATGCGCGATCTGCTCGGGGACGCCACGCTCGACGAAGATGGGGAGTAAGAGGCCCGTTGACTTGGAGGGAAGCCAAAGGAGGCTAGTAGGATGAACAAGGGCGAATTCATCGACCGGCTCGCAGATCGAACGGATCTGACGAAGAAAGAGGCGCGCGGCCTCCTGGACGCCGTCCTCGACCTGATCCAAGACACGCTGCTGCAGGGCGAAGACGTCAAGCTCGTCGGGTTCGGCAAGTTTGCCGTGCGCGCGCGGAAGGCGTCGAGCCGGATCAACCCGCAGACTGCGCAGCCGATTCAGGTCGCAGCGAAGGTCGTCCCGCTGTTTCGGCCCGGCAAGGAGCTGAAGCGGCAGGTTGAGAAGACGCTCAAGGTGACGCCGAAGGGAGTTGCCAAGAAGTAGCCTGCCTACTAGGGCTCCAGGGGCCTCATACGAGAGAGCAAGAACGTCTGCAAGCGATCGCCTCGTCCGTCGAGTCGGTCGCTTGCCTTTCGCCTCGCCTTACGAGCCGGCAGCCAGGCGAAGTCGCTCGGCGACGATCACCGAACGGAGCTCAGACACGGCCGTGTCCAAATCGTCGTTGATGACGAGGTAGTCGAACGTCGGCAGTGCCTCCAACTCACGCGCGGCGACGTCGAGCCGTTGTCTGATCTTCTCGTCCTGCTCGCTTCCGCGAGCGCGCAGTCGCTCCTCCAGCCGATCGAGACTCGAAGGAGCCAGGAAGATGTGGACCACAGGGTGGCTCCCGAGGCCGCGGGCACGAATCGATGCGGAGCCCTGCACTTCGACGTTGAGAATGACGTCGCGTCCGGTTGCGAACAGGCTCTCCAACTGCTCGATGCCCGTCCCATACTTCGCCCCCGAATAGCCCGCGTGCTCGACGAAGCCCCCGGTGCGGACAAGGTCGTCGAACGCGCCTTCGGAGACGAAAATGTAGTCCTGGCCGTCGACCTCTCCTTCCCGCGGGAGCCGCGTCGTATGGGAGACGGAGAACGCAAGTTGCGGAAGCTCGACCATGACGCGGTAGATCACCGACGTCTTCCCGGCGCCCGACGGTCCCGTCACGACGAACGCGATCCCGAATCCCGCACCGCGTCTTGCCGCCTGGAACGTTGTCCCGTGACTACTCGACATTCTGGACCTGCTCGCGGAATTGCTCGACGGCGAGCTTCATGTCGATGACCAGTCCGCTGACCTCGGAGTCACGCGCCTTCGAGCCGATCGTGTTCACCTCGCGCAGGAGCTCCTGACTCAAGAAGTCGAGTTCCTTGCCGAGCGGTCCGTCACTCTCGAAGAGGCGGGAGGCGCGCTCGAGGTGCCCGCGCAGTCGTACGAGTTCCTCTTGGACGTCGTATCGCTCGACCAAGAGCGCGATCTCCGCTTCGAGCCGCTCCGGCTCGACGTTCGCTTCCACATCCGCGATCCGCTCCAGCAAACGCGTTCGGAGGGCGCTCGCCAGTTCGGGGAGACGGCTCTCGACCGCTTCGGATAGCTCGCGAAGATGCCGAATGAGGCGGGTGAGGTCCTCGGCGAGGATGGCCCCTTCCTGCTCCCGTGAGGCCGAGACTCGGTCGATTGCCTCTTCAAGAGCGGCAAGAACCGCAGGCCAGACGTCGGCATCCGACTCCTCGGTCGGCTGCAGCCCGCCGGCGCGGATGAGCGCCTCCAACGAGGGGGCATCATCGATTCCGAGATCTCGGCCGATCTTCGCGATCTCGCTGTAGGTTGCGCTTGCTCGCTCGACGTCGAACAGCGCTCGCCCCTGGTCGGACCGATCCGGTTGGAGGTCGAGCCAGACGCCGACTTCCCCGCGTCCGAACGCAGCCTTCACGCGCTCTTCGATCTGGGCTTGAAGCGCCGGACGATCGCCGAGGGCGCGCGCGCGGACGGAGAGGTATCGATGATTCCAGGTTCGAATCGTCACCTCCGCTCGCCACCCACCGGCCGTGGCCGTGCTCGAACCGAATCCTGTCATGCTACGAACCATGATTCCTCCTGGAGAACGAGATGGCGGCATAGCCGACGACGGCCGAGCGATCGGCGGATGTGTCGCCGGAGGTCGAGTAGTCGATGAGCTGCGTGTCGGTGATGCCAAGCCTCGCTGCGACCTCGATGAGAAGGGCGATGGCCCCTGCCCCGCAGATCGAGAGGCGCTCCGCCCTGCAAAGATCGAGAAAACGCGTGCTGTCAAGCGCGAGGATCGGCTCGATCGCCGAACGATCAAGTCTGCGTGCTGCCTCATCCGGCTCGTAGTGCGTGAAGTCGCTCGATGCGACGAGAAGCATGGACGAGCGATCCGTCAATGCGTCGGCCAGCGCCTCTGCGGCGTCGGAAAGCGTGTCGTGAGGAAGCGGCTGGACGCAGATCGGAAGGATTGGAGTCTCCACCCCCCAGAGCACTTGAACGAACGGCAGATGCACTTCGATTGAGTGCTCGCGCACGAACGCGTCCGGTGCAGCACGGATGCCTGACTGCTCCAAGCGGCTAACCAGATCTCGATCGACCGGAGTCTCACCGAGTGGCGTCCACCACGCGCGGTGATCGTCGAGCGACAGAGGTTCGCCGAAGCCGGTGTGATTCGCGCCGAGAATGACGACGACGTCTGGTCGGCCGTTCCTGACAACCTCCCGATAGCCTGCGGCCGCCGTCGGGCCTGAGTACGGGTAGCCGGCGTGCGGAGCGATCAACCCGAGCGGCGAATCGAGGGGCGCGCAGCGTCGGTCGACCTCTCCGAGCAGGTCGGCGACTGCGCTCGCGAGTGCCTCTCGGGTTCCGGGATAGAAGGTGCCCGCGGCAATCGCTGGACGAACTGAAGGCTCCATAGGTGCAATTGTAGCGGCCGCCCGATCGCCGAGCCAATCGGTTCTTGACTGCCCTAGGTGACTTCCGTACCATCGTGAACAGCATTGGGAGATCGTCTAATGGCAGGACAGCGGGTTCTGGTCCCGTCAGTGGGGGTTCGAATCCTCCTCTCCCAACCAGGAAAGCCTCGAGGAGCCGAAGTGCTTCTCGAGGCGTTGCTCGTCAAGTGGGGGTGAGAACCCCCAAGGGGAGCGCAGCGAACTCGATAGCCGTCCGACAACGGCCAATATGTCGGACGGCCGGGTTCTGAATCCTCCTCTCCCAACCAGCGCTATAAGCTTGTTCCTGTCTGGGTTAGCGAGTTCGAATCCTGCGCTCCCGATTGCGCGGAGCTCCCTCCAAAACATCAGCTGACCCAGCCGTGGGGGCAGGGCCACGCGGACGGCTCTCACTCTGTCCATGGAGGGTTCTCGCGTGAGGGTCATCTACGGCGGTATCTGTTCAGTCCTGCAGCTTCACAAGCTCGCACAGCGCTTGAAGCCAGATGTAGTAAGCGTCGCCGTGTTCGTGAGTTGGCACAGCGGCCATGCCCTCCGTGTAGCCGTTCCACGAGTTGAATGCCAAGCCATCGTTCGCGTAGCTCCCCACCATACTCGTCAGTGCGTCCTGCCAACGCTGAGTGAAGCCGTATGTGATGGAGGCAGGGAAGACGATGCTGGCATCGTAGCCGGGCGAGACGTCCATGAGGAATGGAACTCCTGAAGCAGCCCAACGGCGAGAGAACTCACGCTTCCACTTGATCATCTCGGTCAGGCTCGGAGATCCCGTCATCCAGATCTCGGGGATGAATGCCTGGATGCCCAGGATCGAGTCCGCCTGCTGCAGGTACCATCCTGTTCGCTGCGGACTTGGCTTGAACCTTCCTGGAGCGTTGGAGTCTGGAGGCAGCGGATCGATGAAGAAGCCGACTCGGATGCCCGTGATCCGGTGGATCTCATCGGCGAGGAGATCGAAGCCCTCTGCAAAACTGCCGTGCGCTCCGAAGCCAAGCCGATTGGAGGATGCGTGGATCAGCGAAACCGCATAGCGCGGGTCCCCTTGCTGATCATAGACCTGCGCCCACCTGCTTGCCCACTCGGGGTGAGAGGAGTTCTGAAGGTACCGCTCAATGAGATTCGTGATCTGGCTCACGGCTCCCGGCGCGACGCGACCGTCAGCCGCTATCGGGAATTCGTCACGCAACGCCCAATCATCGCGTGACTCGATGAATGGGATAATGAGCAGCCCTACACTCCCGGCGGCATCGAACAGCTCATCATGGGACTCCGGGGAGCACTGCATCGGGGCAATCCTGGACCATCCGACGTCGCATGGCAGGAAGTCCTCACCCCAAGACGACATGCTCACGACGTTGATGCCGCTCTCAACCATTGCAGAGAGTGCCAGATTGCGGAAGGAGGTGCCGGTCGACCAAAGGAGATGACCGGAGTCAACTGGTGTGACAGTGTAGAGATCAAGATTCGGCGCAGCGTAACACTCGTAGTTCATCCCTCCATTCCTTGCCTGGCCGGGGAAGAAGAGCGTTGTCCTGATGCGTACGTTCTCAAAGCCGGGGTTGGCCAAACGTCCCCACTCCCAAGCGACAACGCTACCTGACAGAATCGCCACGAGGACGCTGCCGACGATCGCGGCTTTCACCCTGGGCCCGAGCCGATCGCGTTTCGCCTCCACATCTGCATGCCACGTTCTCATAGCACTCCAGTCTGCTTCTCGCACTGCCGACTCGGAGACTCTACATCAGCTGACGGATATTGGGAACCCACCGGGTCAGAAGTAGTCGTTCAGCCAGCAAGAACAGCCTTCAGTGCGCCCATGCTCAGCAGCGGGGTTCTAAGTGCGTCTGCAACTCCCAAACAGCGCGGAAACGCAGATCCTGTCTGTGATGTGGGGTCTACGTTGCACATCGAACTGCTTAGTGCTAGTCGCCAGCTGAGTGCATCTCCGGATCACTCCTCAGCAACCCGGAGATTCGCGATGAGCTCTTCGGGTCAGTAGTGCCTGCCTCCCTTCTTCGGTCCGAATCCTAGCTCTACTTCTGGACCGATTTCTGGGGGTCAGGTCACCGCGTCGACTTCGACATCATCTTTGGACCGGTTTCGGCGCGTCAGGTCAACATGCTGGACGGACGGACGCTAGCCGGCCTCGAAATCGAAGGCAAACGTGTTGTTCTCCTCATTGAGCTCATCGATCACGTTCTCAGGATCCAGAATGATCTCCACGTGGTGCGATCCCCTCGGCACCCGGAGATCAATCGGAATCGCGACTTCCTCGCCCGGCGTCGGCATCGGGGCTTCTTGTTGAAGGATCCGTTCTCCGTCCAGCAGGACGGCAAAGATCAGCGGCTCGCGAATCGGAACGGTGCCATCATTCTTCAGCCACAGCTCAATCCAGAGTCGGGGGAAGTCAATGATGTCCCAGATCGTCTCAGGCAGCACTCGCAGATCGGGAAGTCGTGGCGTGATGTCCGGCGGTGGCTGCCGAGAGATCGCCGGGTAGATCTTCAAGTCTGGGTCCCCGGCGAACCTCATGCACCAGCCTTGCGATGTCGGCGCGCAAGCCGGGTAGTCGGCAAGTGCGTGTAGAAAGGCCTGATAGACCGTCTTGCCCTGATAGCAGTAGTTGAAGAACGCATCCTGCCACTTCACCGTGTACCCGGCATGCCAGCAAGATGCCGAGCAGTACGCACCAGACATTCCGCAGTAGCCGACGGTCGCCGCACCGTCTGAGGACCCCTTCCGGAACTCGTACGAGAAGCTCCCTGGTCCCGTGTCACACATTCCCCCACAGCTGCCAATGAAAGTGAAGGGCATTGCTGTGTAGCTGGCGATCCAGTTCTTGACTTCGCTAGCCGTCGTGTGCTCGTAGTTCACGCCTGCCGAGCAGCCGCTAGCGAACGCTCCACTTCCACCGTGTGCTAGCTCATAGAGGACCGCCGTGAAGTAGCTTTGGACATGGCTCTTGACCTTGCTCTCGGTCGGCCAAACCACGGATTCGGTGGAGTAGCCAAGCTGCGAGAACCACGACGCGGCGTTCTGGTAGTGAGATGTCCATGCGCCACAGCAGGCTGTACAGATCACCTTGCCAGTCTTCATATCCTTGCAGCCGCCGTAGCATGTGGGGCCCGTGAGAGAGAAGCCAGTGTACTGCGGCGGGGGAACTGCGTACGCTAGGAACTCCCCCGTCACAGCGTCAACAATCGAGTCCGCGAGAATCTCGATCTCGCCATCGTGGGTGATCACACTTCCGACAATCCAGCACGGGTTGCGCGTGTAGACCGGGTGGACATCGGATCCATCTGCGATGTAGTAGAGCTGACTGAAGATGATCTCCCCACCGACCACTGATTCCGCTTCCTCTCTGCTTATGATCCTCGGCAGTTCCTCAGGAAGATCCCTTCGCCAGTGGCTGGCCTCTTTCACAAGTTCCCCCGACTCAATGTCATACTGGCGAAGCAGGTAGTCCCCTTCCACGATTGCTTCGCCGATTGTCCGCTGGTGGAACTCCACTCGGAGATCCCCGATCGCAAAATCGGCAAACTCAAGTCGCTGTTCGTTCTGACCAGCAGACAACGCACCTGCAGACAGCAAGATCGCCACAACGAGAAGCATCCCGGCAACGAGCTTCCGCCCGGGCTGCACCATCCACTTGCTGATCATCAGAATCATCGTCGATACCTCCTCTCTCCGCCTCGGTGTAGCAGCTCCTGCCGCTCCTGGAGTGGCAGGAGTTCCCCCAAGCAGGATCAATCAGAAACGTCGGGGGGGGGCGTTCCCGCGCTGCCTCCTGGGTCCGGTACTAGAGCAAGTCTGGAGAGCCAGCACCACCTCGCTTCGCCTGCCTGCGTCGATCTCGAAGTCAGTCAAGCCATACAGTGCTTCCCAGAGCTCCATCACCGCCGCTCGGCATGTTCCCGGAGTGTGGTGTTCCGTCGCCGTTGTCCTCGTATAGAGGTGTCTCGTCCCAACTTGAGGGATACGAGGGGCAGCCTCCAGTGTTCCACTTGTCGTTCTTCTGCGCGTAGTTGAACGCCTCGACCATTGAGACGTGGCCATCGTTGTTGGTGTCGGCATCTACAGCGGTGCCGGTCGGCGTGGCACCATTAAGGGCGCACGTGAAGAGGTAGCTGAACTCATCGTAGCTGCTTTGCGAGCATCCCGTCCAGGAAGATTCATGTTCCCGCGCAGCGGACATCACTACGATATCCGCAGGTCCTCCAGGAGCGAGAGAGATGTCGCGTATGAAGCCGCCGCTGAAGCACTGCTCCAGGAGGACAATGAGAGTGTCACAGACAAGGCCGTTCAGGTAGCCAGCGAAGGGATCGTCCATGATGCCGCCACCCCACGTACAGAGCTCTTCATCCCATGCAACCGAGTCCTTCGTGTCGCCATCACCGTTGAGATCCAGGGAGTACGTCGTTTCAGAGATGCTCTCGGTTCCTTCATCACCTGCTGGACCCGAGCTGATCTGGCCACCATACGTCCACTTGTCTTCGTCGTCGAACCCACCGCCATGGTTCGTGGTGAACACGAAAACGAGGTCATTGGCGTCGCAGCACTTCCTGAGAAGCTGGAATACCTGGGCGAGATTGGTCTCAGTTGCCGCGTAATGCACGGGGATGCTGCTGTTCTTCGCCTTGCCATCAGCATATAGCACGGCGATGTTGTTCTTGGAGAACCCGCACGTGTTGATGAGCGTGTTGTACATGAAGACTAGGTCATTCCAGTACCGGGCACGGTTCATAGTCGCATCGATTCCGCCACTGAATAGAATCGCGTATCTATCGGGGTTCCCTTCGCCAAACACGGGGATCGGTGCGGGAGCGGCAATCTGAGGGTTGTATCTCTTCACTATCCCAATCTCCTCGAAGTTGAGCACTACGAGCTTCGGACCGGGGATCGGTGCCTTGTTGGAATCCTCCCACGGGTCGCCCGCAATCCCTTGGACTTGGAGAGACGCGCCGCCAAACCGTGACGGATCGATCTCCTCAGCCATTCCTCCAACGAGCAGTACGTACTCGTCGTCAGGGATCGGCCGATTCACCATGATATGGCGAATATCAGTTACCAGCATCGGGAGAGGATCGCTGACAAAGACTCCCTCCAATGTCACCTCCTGACCGATGTACTCCGGCCAATTTGCCTTGAGCTCAGGGATCGACGTGAGAGGAGATCCGTCCAGCAGACGGACATGGCCTGGGTCACACAGGTCCCAGATGTAGGGCGTGCGGTCGGGGCCGAGTTCAACGACCCCGAAGACCTGGATTGCCTGACCGGCAAACCACTCATTCAGATCCGTCCTCAGCTCTACCGAAAGCAGCTCGGCACACTCTGGACGAATCGCGATGGAGAGCCGATTCGGATCTGGAGACGGGTTGCCGACGTTGATGTAGAACGTTCCATCGCGTCCGTACTCGGTTGAGGCGACAGGTCCCTCTGCAACAACGGCCTCCCCCAGATAGTGTACCGCCTCGTTCCATGGGATCACCGGCTGATCCCAGATCCCCTCTGCCGATACGCATACGCAGCAGAAGGTGCCCAGCAAGACAACACAGAGGGTCGTTACGAGTGCTCTACCCGACATACGAAACACCTCCTGATACACATTAGATCAACGTCAAATCTGAGCGTCAAGCCAACGCCAGTCTTAGGCATGGATCTAACGGACACGCAATGCCAGAGCGACGTGCCTCCCTGGAATCAGTCCAGAAGCGGAGCTAGGGTTCAGCCGAAGAAAAAAGATAGGGCGCGGAAGAGACTGAGGCAAACTTCGCAACCGAACCTGCCATCGGGACGACTCACTCTGGCTTAAGTTCTGACACCCGGGCAGTTCCAAGGTCGTCTATCACTCCCAACCAGCGCGGAAAGGCCCTTCCTGTCTATGATTCTGGCTCGTTCCTTCGGTCGATGCCGGGATAGGGCTACTGCCTTGTGGCCAACCCTCAGTTGATCCTGCTGCTGCCTACTGCCGCCTCCACGAAGGCCGAGACGATATCCCGGCTGCAATGGCCTGGCTCAAGCCGTCTGCTCTCCACACGAGCCAGGCGGTTCACATCGTGACTGGACCTTAGCACAGGAGTGAAGGTCAGCGGGCCACTGCAGCGTATCGGATGCGCAACACGCGAGTGCTTCCGTCGTGCAGCATGGATCGCGACACTAGGAAGCCTCTCACGGTCGGCTCTGATCTTGTCGAATGGTGTTCGTTTCCCCTAGGCTGTGTGCAGTCCCGTCGCCTGGAGGAGGGGACGATGTCGTCTCTCTTGCGGATCGCTGCAGTCATTGCGCTTTTCGGGATTGCCGTTCTTGGGCTTTGGCCTTCGAGTGAGCAGGTGTTGCTCTCCTCGCTCGATCGAGAAGCGCATCCGAACACGAGCGAAGGCGAAATGGCAGGCGTTGCGGCTGGGAACACACGGTTTGCCTTCGAGCTGTATGAGGTTGTCCGCGAGAAGGACGGGAACGTGCTCTTCTCGCCATACAGCATCACGTTGGCTATGGCCATGATCCGAGTGGGGGCTCAGGGAGAGACGGAGCGGCAGCTCGCGGAGGGACTGCACTTCACTCTGTCTCAGGATCGGTTCCACCCCGCCCTCAATGCGCTCAGTCAAGGATTGGATGCGGACGATCACGATCCCTTCGAGTTGAGGATTGCCAATGCGCTTTGGGGGCAGACAGGGTATCCGTTCAGGCAGGAATTCCTCGACACGCTTGCTGTGCATTACGGCGCAGGATTGCGCCTCATAGACTTCGAGGATGATCCTGAACAGGCGCGAGTTGCCATCAACCGCTGGATCGATCGAGCGACGAACGGCCGGATTCCTGGCGCACTCCCGGAAGGGAGCGTCGAGTTGGAAGCGCGGTTCGTCTTGTGCAACGCGATCTACTTCAATGCCGAGTGGCGGCACCAGTTCGCGCGCCAATTAACGGTCGATGAGTCGTTTCACCTGCGAAGCGGCGAATCGGTGCTTGTGCCCATGATGCGCCACGACGGCCCTCGCATGCTCCGGTATGCGCAAGGTGCTGGATACCAAGCAGTAGAGCTTCCCTATGAAGGGGATCGGGTGTCGATGCTCGTCCTTCTTCCGGATGAGGGAGAGGGAGTTGCATTCGAGCGCGCGCTTGACGTGGCCCGGTGGGAAGAGATCACCACAGCGCTTTCGGTACGAGAAGTGAAGCTCGTCATGCCGAAGTTCCGCTATGCCGACAGCATGTCACTCACAGAGCCACTCGGCGCGCTCGGGGTGACTGATGTATTTGACTCCAGCGCGGCCAATCTGGATGGAATCTCGGAGAAGCCTCTCTTTCTCCAGATGGCCTTCCATCAGGCGTTCATCGACGTCAACGAAGAGCGCACGGAAGCGGCAGCCGTCACGGTATCTGTCGGTGCCGAGCCCGCGCTTGAGGAGCCGGTACAGGTCATCGTCGATCGTCCCTTCCTGTTCGTCATCCGTGAGAAGTCAACCGGTACGATTCTCTTCATGGGGCGTGTGCTGGACCCGCGTGTCGGCGGCTGAGCCATCACCCCTGATCACAGTCGAGAATCTGGACCCTCCTCAGGGGCACACTAAGAGAAAGGGCCGGAACCGAATTTCCCCCTGCACGTCTTCGATTCGCACTTCTTCGACGTCTGCCGGAGCTCTCGGTTCGCTTCGCGGTCGGTGTTTGGAGAGAAGGTCGCTGGCAGTGGTTCGCCGTTCCCCGATCTCCTGTAAGATACTGGCGTGCGCCCCTGTGCGTTTGCCTGCGACACAGCTGGGCAGAGCGACCTGGTAGGAGAACATGGAGCCAACACTGATCGGCTACTTCCCGAAGAAGACGGCGACTCGTCCCGACTGGCTTAAGGTCAGCCACGTTGAGGAGATCTGCAGCGCTAGTGAATGCATCTCAGTAGGGCCTCTTGGGTGGATCGAAGCCTGGGAACACAACG
>Ga0272441_10002463_pt1 | contig 37200 bp, 27 predicted proteins | sample SSMProp6N_FD_193582 | JGI IMG/M metagenome (GOLD analysis project Ga0272441, IMG submission 193582) | Marine sediment archaeal communities from Little Sippewissett salt marsh, Falmouth, MA, United States - SSM-Prop-6N | ecosystem: Environmental > Aquatic > Marine > Wetlands > Sediment ...
GAGCATCACCATGTCGTACCCCGGATGCTCCCCGAGCGGCGACCCGATGAGTTCCTCAAGGTTCTTGGGCAAGTGAGCCAGCTTCATGCCCGTCGAGGCGTCCAGGTTCAGCCCGGGGTCCGCGTCCTGCTGCCACACGCTGACGCGGAAGACGTCCTCGGCCTCGCCCTCAGGACCCTCACGCCGCTCCCGCAGCAGGAAGCTCCGCAGGTACTGGAACTCCCACCCGCCGCATCCGACCAGCAGCACGTGGATTTTGTCGTCGCACACGCGGAGCGCCGTCTCGGCCGCGTTGTCGTCAGCGTTGGCCTCGCCCGATTCGGGCTCCACGACCGCGCGGAAGACGAAGTCGCCCAACTCGCGTCCCAGAACGTCCGGCTGAACGAGCAGGTCCACCTTCTGCTCCGCCGGGTCGCCGGGGCCGGGGGCGTCCGCGGCGCCGGCGGCCGATTCCTCTGCGCTCAGCGTCACGGGGTCGCTGCGCATCACGTCCCGCCACGCTTCCTCGCCCGGGCGGCGGCGCTGGAGCTGGACCACGACGGTTCGTCCGTCCAGCAGGCTGTGCTGCAGGCGCACGGTGAACCGCACGCGCGACCCCCGGCGGACCCGGGCGGTTGGCGCGCGGAGCGGGCCGACTCCCAGGTTGCGGTGACGGCGAGTGGTGTCGCCGACGGCCACCGCGTACACGTCCGCTCGCCGCTCATCCGCGCGGGCGCGGGCGCCCGAGAGGGCCGCGCGCCCCTGCTCGCTCGTCACCTGCCCGTCGGTGACGATGACGACGGCCGCGAGGCGCTGGCCGACGGTCATGGCGAGGGCACCCTCGACGGCCGCGGCAAGGTCGGTCCGGCCGCCCGCGCCGGACAGGCCGGCGAGCGCCTTGCGGATCTCGCCCTCGGCCTCGCGGAATTGCCGCGGCGAGGCGTCGGTTCCGAGGGCCGGCAGATCGGCGAGGTGCCGCACGTAGTCGACGCCGCGAGCGTCTCCAGGGGGGGACTCCTCGGGAGCGAATCGCAGGAGGATCAGGTTGCTGGTATCGGCGAGCCCCGCGAGACCCTCGCGATCAGGGAGAAAGCGGCGGACCAAGTCGAGCCGGCTCAGTTCGGCGAGGGTATCGGGGGCGACCTCCAGCCGCCGGGCGACCTGCTCGCCATAGGCGGCGTCCGCGCCGCCGGCATACCGATCGCGCTGCGACATCGACTCGCTGTCGTCGAGCAGCACGGCCACCGTCGGATACACCGTCTCCGTGAACGAAAGCACCAGCCCCGGCCGCAGCAGGACGAGGAAGGCCAGCACGATCACCAGCAGGCGCAGGCCCGCCAGGAACGCCTTCGCCACGGGCGGCGCGTCGCCTTCGCGCCGGTAACTGCGGACGACGAGGTACAGCAGCAGCGCGAACGCGGCGATCATCGCCAGCTTCACGTAGTTGCCGTACTCGGCCACGAACGTCACGCGCCACCCGTCGCCGGCCGCGGCGTCCTCGGCGCTCAGGCCGAACAGTCTCTGGAAAGCATTGCTCATCCGAAGTTACGGGATCCTCTCGTAATGCCCAAACCGCTGGGCGAGGACGGTTTCGAGGCCGACCATGGCGAGCATCGCCGCCAGGGCCCACACCCAGTACTCCTTGCGCGGGCGCGTCCACAGCGCCTGCGGGTTGCCGTCGGGGTTCCGCCGCGTGTACAGGAAGCCCTCCGGCGCGACGGCCTCGACGGCCGACCGGCCGCCGGGCGTCAGGTCGCCCTCGGCGGGGTCGGCGTTGCGGGCGAAGACGGCGGCCGCCTCGCGCCCGCCGGAGGCGGTAACGGAAACTACGTAGGCCCCCGCCCGCCAGAGATCCTCGTGACGGATCCATTCGCCGGCGACGGGCCATTCGTGTTGGGGCTGGGCGTCGTGGAGCCGCCGCAGGGCGCCCCGCCCGTCGCGAAGCGCCGCAGGCACCCGCCACGCCACCGGCGTGCCGACCGGTCCGTTGCGTCCCGCCGGCTGGCCACGCGCCAGATGGCGGACCAGGTCGTTGACGGCGACGGCGAAGAAGTCGCCGTCTTTCACGCGCTGCCAGTCGGTCCACTGCGTGTTGGCGGTCGTGCAATAGAGGACCACCTCGCCCGCGCCGAGCCGCTTGAGGATGACAGCGGGGCTCCGCTCCGCGTCCGTGAAGCGAGCCAGCACCACCGGGCCCGCGGACGCCGACTCGCGCGCGGGCGTGTACGTGTAGAACGACAGCAGGTCGCCCACGGACACGCCGGCCGAGCGGGTGACTTCGGCGAACCGCATCAGATTCCCGGCGGCGGATCGCGCGGGCGCGTCGTCCACCAGATGCAGGTGAAACGGGTCGCGGAGGTCAGTGGCCGACTTCGGCGAGCCGACCGGCAGCGGCAGCAGCCCCTGCCCTCCGGCATAGAGGAAGCGGTTGTAGAAGGTGGGCTCGACGCGGTCGCCGGTGAAAACGGCCAGCCCGCCGCCCTCGCGAACGAAGCGTTCGATCGCCTCGACGGCCGGGGCGACGGGCGTTCCTTCGGCATCGCTCCCCACAGGGAATTCCGAGACGTTCAGCAGGATGGCCGCATCAAACGCGTCGAGATCGAGGTCGGGCAACTGGCGGGTGGCGGCCAGGACCGGGCGCACGCCGTACAAGCCGTCGCCGCGCGGATCCAGCGCCGGCATCAGGTAGAGCGTCTCGTCGCGGCGTCCGCCTGACGACGAGGGCATGTCGGCCACCAGCAGCACGCGAATCGCCTCGCGCACGTTGAGCGCCAGGAGGGAGCGGTCGTCGCCGGGCAACTCGTCCTCGCCCACCAGTTCGCCCTTCAGAACCGCGGGCCCCGCCGACGCGACCGACACGATGAACCGCGCCCGCAGGCTCTGGCCGGACGGGATCTCAGGAATGGTCTTCCGCAGTTCCCCGCTCCCCGCCCTGCCCGCCTCGGCGTCGACCGCGAACTCCGTACGAAGGGCGATTTCCACATCCCTCGCGGGCACCGGCCCCCGGTTGCGGACGGTGACCCCCACGGCGATCTCCCGCCCGGCGAGGACGACGTCGGCCCGACCCGGCTCGGCCTGGAGCAATTCCACGCCCTCGACGGTGAGGTTGTCCTCCGCGACCCGGCCGTAGTCGGCCGCGACAACGGCCACGCGGTCGTCCGCCAGCGATTCGAAAGCCTTGCGCAGGGCATCGCGCCGCGCCGGCTCCGCCACGTCGAGCCGCCGGAAATCGCTGAGCACGTACACCCGTTTGGCGCCGGGTTCCTCCTTGAGCAGCCGGCCGGCGGACTTGACCGCCTCCGCGAGGTCCGCCCGCCGGTCGGACAGGCGCTGGGCCTTCAGGTACGTCTCCACGGACGCCACGTCGGTGATCGCCTTCAGCGCCGGCGGCCCGCCCGACGCCGCCCCCGACGTGCGGACGATGGCGACGCGAGCGCCCTTGGGCAAGCGCTCGATCTGCTCGACGATCTCCGCCGCCACGAACGTGTGCAGGTTCCCGCCGGGCGTTCGCTGGCCCATGGAGTAGCTGTCGTCGAGGATGAACACGGCCGTCTCGGTCTCGGCGCCGCCGAGGGGCAGGGCCTCGAGCGCGGTGCATCCGACGAGCCGCCCGGCCGCCAGGGCGAGCAGGAACACGACGAGGCAGCGGACGGCGAGCAGGATGAGTTCCTCGATACGGAGGCGGCGGCGGTTCTGGCGGAGGGATTCGAGCAGGAACCGCATGGCGGCCCAGTCGCGCGTGCGAAACCGCCGGCGGTTGAGCAGGTGAATAATCACCGGCACGCTCACCGCCCCGGCCCCCGCCCAGAACACTATGGGATGCACAAACGGCATTGTTCTCACCACAGAGACGCAGAGGACACAGAGGTCACATCACAACCCTTTTGACTCCGTCCACCAGCCTCGCCGCCGCGAAGTTGATCAGCAGCCCGACTCGAACGCTGGCCGCCCGCATCGTGCTCATGATCTGAGCCATGTGCTGGTCCGTGAACTCGCTGACCGCCTTCAGCTCAACAACGGTCTTGCCTTCAACAAGAAGGTCCGCTCTGTGCTCGCCTACCGGCACGCCGTCGTAGTGAACCACGAGCACTTTCTGCCTCTCCACCCCGATTCCCTGCTTGTTCAGCTCGTGCGCCAAAGCGTTTTCGTACACCGCCTCGACGTAGCCGGCACGGAGTTCGCGATGCACCGCGATGGCGCACCCAATGATGCGCTCGGTGACATCCTTGTGCGGATACTCCCTGCGGGAACGCTCCGCACCACGGACCTCGGTCACGCCTTCCGGCAATCTCATTCCGTACCTTCTTGTCTCTGCGTTCTCTGCGTCTCTGTGGTCTAGCGCTTGGCTCCGGCTTTGCGGACGGCCGCGGCGCGGGCGGCCAGGAAGGCGCACAGCGCCGCGTCCAGGTGATCGGCCGTCGAGACCAGCTTGTAGTCGATCCGGCCCGCCACGCACCGGCGCTTCACGTCGCGGCAGAACCGCTCGACGGCCTGCAGGTATCCCTGGCGCAGCGCCCGCGGCTCGACGGTCACGCGGCCGGTGTCTTCCAGCCCGCGGAACATCGTGTTGCCCTCGAACGGGAACGTCAGCTCGTCGTGGTCCATCACGTGCAGGACCAGCACCTCGTGGTCGTAGTGGCGGAAGTGCTGAAGGCCGCGGAGCAGCCCGTCGGCATCGACGAACAGGTCGCTCACCAGGCAGATCAGCCCGCGGCGCGGAATCTTCTCGGCGAGCGCGTGGCAGATGGGCTCGAGCGAGGTCTTCTCGCGGCCGGCGCCGACGTCGATGGCGTGCACCAGTGTCTTGAGCCGGTTCTGGCTCGCCGACGGCAGCAGGTGCCTGCGGAGCTGATCGTCGAACAGGGCGAGCCCCACCGCATCCTGCTGCTGGAGCAGCAGAAACGCCAGCGACGCCGCCACGGCCCCGGCGTAGCCGTACTTGCTCATCCGCCCGTTGGTCGCCTTGCCCGACGGGTAATGCATCGACTCGCTGCAGTCGAGCAGGAAGGTGGCCTTGAGGTTCGTCTCCTCCTCGTACTGCTTGATGTACCAGCGGTCGGTGCGGGCCTGGACCTTCCAGTCGATGTGCTTGATGTCGTCGCCGGGGACGTACTCGCGGTGGCTGGCGAATTCCACGCTGAACCCGTGGAACGGGCTGCGGTGCAGGCCCGAGATGAATCCCTCCACCACCAGCCGGGCCTGGAGATCGAGCCGCGCGATCTTCGCCAGCACCTTCGGGTCGAGATATCTCTGAAGCTCGTCAGCCATCGCACCGTCTGTCCGTTAATGCCCGGGCGCCTGAGCTCGCGGATTCGCCGACCCCGTCCCCGCGCGGGGCCGCACGCACGCGTTCACGACGTCACCCCTCGACGGCTTTGCCCGTCGCCGGGTCCGAGGCGATCGCGCTGTCGTGTGCGGGCACCAGCGCCAGCAACGCCTCGACGATGCGGTCGGCCGTGAAGCCCTCCGCGTCGGCGTTGAAGTTCGTCACGATGCGATGCCGCAGCACCGGCCGGGCCACCGCCTGAATATCGTCCGTCGATACGTGGTAATGCCCGTGCAGCACCGCCCGCACCTTGCCGCCGAGGATGAGGTACTGGCACGCCCGCGGCCCGGCGCCCCACGAAACGTAATCGCGCACCACGTCCGGCAGCTTCGCCCCGTCCGGGCCCGTGCCGTCCGGGGCGGCCTCGTTCACCCGCGTCGCCCGCACCAGCCGCATGGCGTACTGGATCACATGGTCGGCCGCCGGCACGCGGCGGATGATCTCCTGCAGCCGCAGGATGGCCGGGCCGTCCAGCACGGGCGTCAGCTCGATCTGCTGCACGGCCGTGGTGAGCCGGACCACATCGAATTCCTCGTCCCACGTGGGGTACTTGACGAAGATTTTGAACATGAAGCGGTCCTGCTGGGCCTCGGGCAGCGGGTAGGTGCCCTCCTGCTCGATGGGGTTCTGCGTCGCGAGGACGAAGAACGGGTCGGGCACGGGCATGCGCCGTCCGCCGGCGGAGACCTGCCGCTCCTGCATGGCCTCGAGCAGCGCGGCCTGGGTCTTGGGCGGCGTGCGGTTGATTTCGTCGGCGAGGATGACGTTGTTGAAGATCGGGCCCTGGAGGAACTTGAACTCGCGGTCGCCGCTGGAACGGTCCTCCTGGATGACCTCCGTGCCGGTGATGTCGGAGGGCATCAGGTCCGGCGTGAACTGGATCCGCGCGAACTTCAGGTCCAGGCACTGCGCCAGCGACGAGACCATCATGGTCTTGGCGAGCCCCGGCACACCCTCGAGAATCGCGTGACCCCGTGCGAAGATGCACGTGAGCAACTGCTCGAGCACCTCCTCCTGCCCGACGATGGCCTTGGCCATTTCGCCGCGGATCGTCTCGTAGGCCTTGGTCAACTGCTCGACCGCCTGGATGTCTTCCCGACCCAGGTCCTGTGGGAGGGTCTTGTCAGTCACGTCTCGCTCCTTGGCGCTGCCCGAGGTCAGCCCCGGCCGCCGCTGCAATACTTAACGCTGATAGATGGGCAGGTGCCCGTACGGAAGTTGGAGCGACACGATCGCCATCGCCGTCCCGTACACGGTGCCCACGCCGTCGCCGTTCCAGCTCCCGTCCGGGGCCTGCATCTTCAGCAACCGGTCCCGCAGCCGGGGGTAGTAGTCTTCCCAGTCCTTGCCGCCGCGCTGGTACATCGCCTGCACGTAGTAGAACTGCGTGTAGAACCAATGTCCGCTGCCGCCGAGATTTGTGCCGACCGCCTTCTTGCAGTAGCGAACCAGCCGCTCGACCATCTCGGCCTCCTCCCCCTGCCCGCCGGTCGCCCGGTCATACACCCCGGCGGCGTAGAAGCACGCGATGGCGGCCGCCGAAATCGCGGGCCGGCTCGACCCACGACTTCTCGCCGAGTAGCAGATCCCCCCGTCGCTCTGCTGACAGTACTTGAGATACAGCACGGCACGCTCGATGGTGTTCTTGCTGACCTTGATGCCGGCATTTCGGCAGGCACGAAGGGCCTGCAACTGCGTGACGGTGACGCTTCCCTCGTCGTTATTGCCGGTGGGCGAGTAGTACCATCCGCCGGCGTGGCGCAGCGAGGGGTCGTTCATCTTGCGCGTCAGGTCGGATTGCGATGCGCTGGTCAGCTCCGCCGCCTTGGTCAGCACGTCGCGGAGTTCGCGGTTCTGCTCGCGGTCGGCGACCATCCCGTAGCACTGGCCCAGGAACAGCATGGCGAAGCCGTGCCCGTGCATGCTGCGCCCTTCGCTGCCGCCGGTCGCGATCAGACCGTCGTCGTGCACCTGCGCCGCCCGGACAAGGAACGTCACGGCCTTGCGAACATGGCGCGCGTGCGGACCTTCCTCGGGCGTGGAGCCCGCCGATAGCATCGCCAGGCCGGACAGCCCCGTCATCGCCGACGGGTAGGTCCCGAAGCGTCCGTTGCTCAGCCACCCCCCGTCCGCCCGCTGCATGTTGGCCAGGTACTTCAGCCCGAGCTGCACGGCCGCCACGGTTTTCGGCGTGACCATGTCCGGCAGCTTCGCCCGAGCGCCGTCCTGCGCGTCCTGCCCGCGTGCCGCAGGCGCGCACACGCCCATCATCGCCGCGATGATCACCGTTCCCGTCACTGCTCGATGCATCTCAGTCTCCGCCCAGAACCAGGAACCCCTCGCAGGACTCCACGCACAGGCGCCCTTCCGTCACGACGGCCGCCCCGATCGACTGGAGGCGTCTGGCGGCCTCCTCCGGCTGACGTCCCTCGCCGATCAGGTCGATCGCTTCGGCCGCCGGGCGGCCGGTCGGCCGTTCGAGAACGTGCGCCGTCGAAGCGATTTCGCGCGCGCCCCGCCGAATGCTCACGATCACATGATCGTCGCTCATCACGAGGGGAAGACAATGATGGTAACCGCGGGAATCGTTATCAATGACGCGCGTCCACGCCGCGCGCCCCGAGGGCAGATCGATCTTCTGCACGCTGAGCCCGCGCGACATGCACTGCCGACCGAACGTCGCCCCGGGCGTGCCCGCGCGCTGTATCGAGCAGACGACGTATAGCCCGTCGGGGGCCAGCCGCGCATCCACGGGCACGCCGTCCGACTGGCCGAACCCCCGCACCCGGACGGTCGCCAGCGGCTTGCCGTCGCCGGAGAGCGAACACACCTCAAGCTTCGGCCCGGATTCCGGCGCGATCACGATGCGTCCGTGGGCAACGTCGAGGATAGCGGCGCCCTCGCGGTTCCCGATCCTTCGCGCCCAAAGGGGCTGGGGAAGCCGGATTCGCCCGTCTTCGCCGCGCAGGGCCTCGCGGACGAAGAGCGTTCCCTTGCGAATCGTCACGAGCAGCCCCGCATCCGTCAGGCGAGCCTGGATCCGCCCGTTCGCCTGCCGATGGAGCAGCAGCCTGCCGGTCTCGAGGTCAAAACAGCTCAGACGTCGCTCGGAATGATGCAGAAAGGCGGCCAAGCCCGCCCTCAGCACCGGCGGCGGAACACCGCTTCGCCCCGGGCCCCGCAGCCTCGCCGTCCACTCGCGAAACGCCCCCGTGTCGATCTCCAGGCATCGGAACGTGCCGTCGGTGCTGCAGATCGCGATGACACCCTCTCCGCCGCCCAGGCTGAAGACGTTTTCGATCCCGGCCGCCTTCAGGTCGGTTCGCCAAACCACCCGCCCGGTCTCCGCGTCGAAGCCCCGCAGCTCCTTGCGCCCGCCGACCGCGACGGTACCGCCGTCGTCGCTCACGCCCGCGATGATGTGGTACCCCGCGCCCACCGGGCCCGACGAGAACGCCTCCCTTGCGCGGACCGGCGAGGCCCCGATCCACACGATGGCGTCGGACAGCGTGTCCGCCCCGGGATCGAGGCAGAGAATTCGATCGTCGCGCAGCACCAGCAGCCGTCCGCCCACCCGCACGGGACGACCCTCCTGATCGCGCAGCAGCAGCACCTCCTGCCCGTCCACCGAGAACCGCTTCTTCAGCGGCAAACGCAGCGACGCCGCCGGGTGACCACCACGGTCCAGCGGCCGCACCCCTTCACGCTCGGCGCGGTCCAGCAGGTTCTCGAACGCGTCGTCCACGTCCGCGAATCGCACCCGCGCCCGGGGGGCGTAGTCGGCATCGGTCCGCACGCGGGCACAACGGTCACCGGCGAAGACGAGCTTGCCTTCCTGCGCGTACAGCAGCGCCAGCACCGCGTTCGCCGCCAGTCGCAGCGGGCTGTGACGCATCTCGGCCAGCAGGGAAAGCTGTTCGCGCGCCCGGGTGAGATGCTGAACGGCCTCGTCGCCGTCGGCCCGTCGCGACCGAACGTAACGGGCTTCGGCCGCCCTGTAGAGCGCCTCGTCAGCCGCCGCGGCGTTGGGCCAACGGTCATGGACGCCGCACATCGCATCCGGATCGTCCGCCGCCACCGCGTTGGCGAGGGCCGATTCGGCTTCGCCGTCGAACCTGGCGTACACGTCGCGTCCGTGCCGCTCGATGAGCTGCCGGATCAGGTCCTGCCCCCGGCGGTAGCCCGTCTCGCGCGGGGCGTCAGCCTCGAACCGAACGGTCCCGTCGGCATCCGCGCCGATGGGGGGATCGACCAACTCCTCGCCGCCGTACGTCTCGCTGATCTCCTGCGCCAGGGCCGCCGCCCGGGCATAGTCGCCGCCCCGGGCCGCGCACTTCGCCAGCCGAATCGCCATGTGCGCCCGCTCCTGGTCGGTTTGGGCAAGCGCGGCCGCCTTGTCGAACATCGCCCACATGGCCTCCGCGTCATCGGCGGCGTTGCCCAGCGCGATGTACGTCGCGTACGTCCATGTTCGCACCTGCCCGGCGAGCACATGCAGACCGCCGGTCTGCGCCAGCGGCGCACACGCCCGCAAGTCCTTCAGGGCCAGGTCGTACTGCTCGGCTTGGAAAGCCAACTGCGCGCGGCCGAACAGCAGGCGGGCGCGTTGCTCGTCGCCGGCCGACGCCATCCGCTCGTCGAACTTCGACCGTGCCGTCTCGAAGTCGAAATACGCGCAGACGCCGGCCGAATTCGCCGCCACCAGCACGTCGTCGGCGCTCACCAGGTTGCCCAGCAGCCCGCGCGCATCCGGCGTCCGACGGAGCGCGTAGTCGGCCAGGTCGAGCTCGAACAGCACGCCCTCGCCGCACGCCAACACGCGTGTCGGCGTCACGGCCGGGCGGCCGATCACGCTGGTCGCCCCCATCGCGCGGTGCACCACCTTTCCGTCGCCCGATGACCGCACGACCAATCCGGGGGCACTGAGCAGCAGCCGGTCCTCGTCGATGAGCGCCAGGTCGGACTGCCCCTGTCGATCCGGCATGCGGCCCCAGACGGGCCGTCCCGAATCGGCCGCCACGGCCACGAGCTGGGACGAATCGGCCGGCAGACAGAACACCCGTCCGCGGGAAACGATAATCGGGTTGACGGAATCCAGCGGTCCGCTCGGCCGGGAGCGTCCGCCAACGCCGCGGTCGCTGGCATAGTGATACGCCCACAGCGGCCGACCGGTCCCGGCCTGGAACGCCACGAGCGCCCCGACGTTCGGCAGGACGAAGACCCGTCCGTCGGCGACGGCGGGCGGGCTTGCCCGGTCGAACAGCCATTCGAGCGATTCATACCCCGACCCGCCGGACACCGGCGGCGGCTGACAGACGGGCGTCTTCCACAGCAGTTCGCCGGTGGCGGCGTCGAGGCAGGCGAGGTAGTACCGCTCGACGTGAAGCACGATCACGTACAGACGCCCGTCCTGGTAGGTCGGCGGGGAAACGAACTTGCCGGCCCGAATGACATCGTCCTCGCCGCGTCCGCGCCCCGCGCGCCATACGACATGGCCGGGGCGATCCCTGGACAGCGACAGAGCGGCCAGGCCCGAATCGTCCACCAGCAGTTTGCCGAGCTTCGAGTCGCGGCGCAGAAGATAGGCGCGGTTCGGGATCGTCGGGGCGAAGTCGTACCGCAGGTACAGCCGCCCCCCGCCGGCGGTGACGTGATATCTGCCCGCGTCGCTGATGACGGGCAGGCTCGCCCCCCGGTACACCGAGCCGAAGTACGCGCCGCCATCCGGCACGGCGATGCTCCGTTTGATCGGCAGCGAATCCTGACGCCAGAGTTCGACGCCGGTCAGCAGGTCACATGCCGTCACGCCCTCGTCATCGCGGTAGATGACCTGCCCGTCGAGGACGACAGGATGGACCGCCGGGGCCAGCAGGCACCGCCCCTCGGAACTGCCTCGCTGGAACCACTCCGCAACCACCAGCCCCTTCTGGAGCTTGGGCACCGCCCAGGCATTCCCGCCGCGACGGAACAAGTCGAGCGATCCGGCGGCGATGAGCTTCGGCGAAAAGCCGGACCCGCCGCGGGTCTCCTCGTCGGGTCGGCGCCATCGCGCGGAAAGCACGATCCCGCCGCAATCGTCCATCACCGCGCGCCCGTCGGGCACGCCGCCCCATCCGGGCCAGATCCCCCGTCGGGCGACGGCGGCCGGGGGCTCGGCCTTCAGCATCTCCTCCACGAACCGGACGACGCCGCGCTGCCGCCCCCCCAGCCGGGCGGAGGACTCGGGCAGCCGGCTCCGCAACTCCCCCAGCGCCCGCTCCGCACCCACAGCATCGCCCCCGAGGTGACAGGCCGTCGCGATCCGTGCCAGCAGTTCCGCCCGGCGCTGCGGCGCCTCGGCGAGTTCCAGGGCCTGCCGCCACCAGTACGCCGCCTGGGCGAACCGCGCGCGGTCGTAGTGGGCGGCCGCCAGGTCCCAAACGGCCCGCTCGCCATGGGCCGTGTTCAAATACTGATACGCCACTTGCTGCAGGAGAGGGAGCTTCCCGAACCGGCGGGCCCGCTCGTAGAGCCGCTCGGCCTCGCCCTCATACAGCCCCCGGTAGAGCCGCAGCCCCTCCGGAGGCAGGCCGGCGATGACGCGGGCAGCCCGGATACCCAACCCCACGTAGCGGTTCTCGCCGACGGAGACGAACCCCCCGCGGCCGCGCTGGATCAGCGCCTGGAGGATCTCGATGGCCTGATCGTGCACCCCCTGCTCGATCAAGCGTTCGGCCTGGGCCAGGTAGCCCGCCAGTTCCTCGTCCGCCTCCACTAGAGGAAGCGGCTTGGGATCGGCCTGCTTCCGCGCGTCTCCCGTCTCTTGCGGCCCCCCCCGCTGGATAAAGACCACCTGCCCATTCCGCACGACAACGCGATCCGCCGACCCGGGCTGCACCGGGACGAGCAAGGTCGCCCAGGCCAGGCAGCCCGCCACGCACCGCACTGCGCGGCGCACTGCCCCGCCCATGGCTGCCGGCATCGCGTTGACGGTCTTCGAGGACAGTGCTCTCTCCTCGGCCTCTGTGTGCACCCAGTCCCCGGCCCCGGAAGAACCGCGATCCCACGGTCCAGACGGCCGCCGTTCGGGGCCGAACGCGTCCATCCTATCAGCGGGCCCTTGCCGGAACAAGCCGGGCGGCGCTCGGACGCCCTACGTTAGACGCATCGCCGGTAATCGGGTTCCGCTCCGGGCCGATTTTCGAGTGGCGAAGGCCCGGATTCGGGAACGGAAGCGGGATTTCGCTTGTGGCCGGGGGCGGCCGGAGCTATCATACAGGTAGGTCATGTGAGGCCCTGGCGGGCTTCGCGCCACGGAACCGAATTCATCCTTCCGTCATCTCCGACAGGCGCGAACGCCGCACCAAGAGTGCTTCTTGCTTCGGCGCTGTGTATGCGCGAATGGGCGTGCGCGCCAACCGATCCGCAGCCCCGCTGACGTAAGGATGGTGTGCTATGCGCACGGAAACGGCCGACCCCGTCGAAGCCCCCGCCGTAATCCAGGCCTCCGCGTTTGTTCCCGAGCCCGCTCCACCCGCGCAGCCCGGCCCCGAGGGCGGAAACGGTGACGGGCGGCAGCCGCCGGTCGGCGACCCGACAGCGCGGGCGCTGGCCGACTTGCGCAAGGCGGCCGTCAAGCGCAACCCCGAGGAGATCTGCACCGCCTACCAGACGCTTCGGAAGGTGCTGCGCGGCGCGAAGCTCCGCGAGGTGTTCGAGCGGATTCGGCAGGTGCTGGGCGAGGCCGCGATGGACTTGGTCGTTTCGGCCTATGTCCACCGCAAATGCTTCATGTGCAAAGAGGGGGTGATCACATGCGATTCGTGCGCCGGCAGCGGGTACATCGAGGAGGGACGCCCCTGCCCGCACTGCGACGGGCTGGGCGTTTCGCCCTGCGGCTTCTGCCGCGGCACCGGCTGGGCCGACGCCGACCTGGCGCCCTCCGAGCTGCAAAAGGCCGTGGCACTTCGGAAACTCGCCCACATCCGCAAGGACCTGAAGCGCCTGACCCAGGTGTTTCAGGATACCCCGCACGAACGGTTGGAAGCCCTGGGTCAACGAGAACGCAAGGAGCTCGCCCTGCGGCTGATGCGCGTGCAGGCCCGGCTCCGCGTCATGGCCGAGAGCCCGCAGGAAGGCGATGCCGACGAGAGTCGGCGGCTGCTCGACGCGGCCGGGCGGCTGGACGCCTACCTCAACGCCCTTGGCGTGTCGGCCTGGACGACCGAGAGCGAGGAAGACGACGACACGATGCTGTCGTCCGAGGCCGACGAGCCGGAAGGGGACGCCGAGCAGCCGGCGGCCGGCGACAGCGCGACCGGCGAGTACCACATTGCCGAGGAATAGGGAGTAGGTTGTGCGCTATCGCGCCAACGCGCAGAGGCCCGATTGCGGGGAACCGGCGGTTCTAACCACCCACCAAGACCCCGTTCTGCACGAGCAGGTCGTGGTACTTCACCATGAGGTCCATGGCCCGGGGGCGTCGGGGCGGGAAGACAGCCCGCGCAATGGAAGCTACTCCCCCGGCCAACAACACCCCCAGCATGGCGCCATATAAAGCTGTTTCACGAATAGATGGTCGGAACCACGAACCGGAAGCCGAAGACAGCCAGCGCACGAGTGGCCTGGCAACCCACACGCCGCCAACGAAACCGGCGAGCAGCAATACCCCAAATCCCAGGCTTACCAGCCGCCACCCCAAATGCCTCCGACGGGTCAGCCTATCACGCCCCTGGCGAACAAGGGCGACATATTCCGGGTCTGGGATAGGCTGTGCGCGCCATCGCATCTGCATCTCCTTCCCTACATAGGCGGCCTTTTGCCGCCCAGTGGGCGGCCAACCGCAACAATCCGTCTAGCCAATCGTCATTCGTAAATCGACAGTCACGCGAGCGTCATGTAATCCCTGTGGATGACCTCGTCGTACGGCTTGTCACCAAGGGCCTTGGCGATCTGCGAACTGCGCAATCCCTTGATTCGCTCCACCTGCTCGGCCGAGTAGTTCGACAACCCCCGTGCGATCTCCTTACCGTCCGGGGCAACGACCGAAACCGTCGCGCCCTTGGCAAACCGTCCCGCGACAGCCGTGACGCCGCTGGGCAACAGGCTCTTGCCGCGTTCGAGCACGGCCTTCGCCGCGCCTTCATCGACGAACAGCTTGCCGGCCGGGCGCGCGGCGTGGCCGATCCATCGCCGGCGGCTGGAGAGGCGCCGCTTCGCGGGCAGGAACACGGTGCCCACGCGCTCGCCGGCCAGCAGCCTCAGCAGCACGTCCGGCGTGCGGGCGCCGGCGATGACGGCGACCTCGCCGGCGCGGGTGACGATGCGGGCGGCCTCGAGCTTGCTGGCCATGCCGCCGGAGCCGAACCGGCTGCGCGCGCCGCTGTCAAGCGCCCAGGCCGCTTCGTCGACCTGCTCGATCACGTCCAGCGCCTCCCCGTTCTTCAGAACGCCCTCGACGGTACTCAGCAGGATCAGGGCGTCAGCGCCGGTGACGCTCGCGACGAGGGCCGCGAGCACGTCGTTCTCCCCGAAGCGAATCTCATCGACGGCGATGGTGTCGTTCTCGTTGACGATGGCGACGGCGCCGTATTCCTCGAGCGCCCGCAGCGTGTTGCGGATGTTCAGGTACCGCGTGCGGTCCTCGAAATCGTCGCGCGTGAGCAGCACCTGGCCCACGCGGACGCCGTGGGCGGCGAAGGCGTCGTGGAAGGCCCGCATGAGCTGCCCCTGCCCCACGGCGGCCGTCGCCTGAAGCTGCGGCATCGTCCTGGGGCGCTCCGGCAGCGCCAGTTCGCCGATCCCCGCGCCGATGGCGCCGCTGGCGACGAGCGTGACGGATACGCCGCGCTCGCGCAGGGCGACAAGCTGCCGGGCGATATCGGCAATCTGCCCGTCGTCCGGCCGGCCCGCGTCGTCGCACAGGCCGTTCGTGCCGACCTTCACCACGACGCGACGGGCCGCGCTGAGGATCTCCTGTCTGACAGCTCTATCCGGCACTTCCTGTATCTCCGCCCCCGGTCGCCCCGAATCATCCCGTGAATCCTGTAATCCTGTCAAATGCTTCCCGTCTTCGGCACCTGGTCGGTAGCGATGCCGCCCGACGACGCGGCCGGCACTCGCCCCAGCACGCGACAGATCATCTCGACGTTGCGGCGGGAGGCGCCCTGTTGGCTTCGGACGTATTGCTGGGCCCGCCGCCCGGCCTCGCGGGCTGCGGACGGGTCGGAAAGCCACGCGTCAAGCTGCCGCTCCAGGCCGGCCGGGTCGGCCACACGCTCGCAGCCGTGCTCGGCGAGCGCATCCGCCTGCGGGAAGTTGAACGTGTGCGGGCCAAAGCAGGCGGGTTTGCCGAGGGCGGCCGCCTCGATCATGTCCGAGCCGCCCATGGGCACGAGCGACCGCCCGACGAAGATGCACGCGGCCAGTGCGTAGAACTTGCGCAGCTCGCCCATCGTGTCGCCGAGGAGAACGGCATCCCGCTCCCCCCTCAGGGGCAGGCTCGCGGTCGCCGCTCGCGGACCAGCACTTGCTGGGTGCCCCGCCTTGCTCGCAAGGCGTGCATCATCGTCCGAACATTCGCTCCGGCGAACAACCTTGAAGCCCCGGGCGGAGGTGAGCTTCGCCGCCTCCTCGAACCGCTCCGGCTTACGCGGCACGATCGCCAGCCGCGCGGCCCCGTGCTTCTGCCGCAGCTGTCCGTACACATCGAGCAGCATCGCCTCCTCGCCCGGCCCCGTCCCGCCGGCGACAATGAGTCGATCTTCCTCTGAGACGCCCATCGCGGCCGCCAGCTCGTCCTGACCGTCCAGCCGGTCGGCGATCTCGGCCGTGTCGAACTTCATCATCCCCGTCACGTGCAGTTTCTCCGGCCGGGTGCCCAGCGAGCGGAACCGCTCGGCATACGACTCGTCCTGAACGCCGATCGCGGTCAGGCGGTTGAACAGCCGCCCGGCGACAGGCCCCAGCCGCTTGTAGCCGGGGTAGCCCCTATCGGCGCTCATCCGCCCGTTGACGACGACGACGGGCACGTCGCGGCGGTTGCACGCGGCGAGGAAGTTCGGCCAGATTTCGCCTTCCATCAGGACGACGATCGCGGGGCGGATGCGGCTGATCGCCCGGCGGACGGCGAAGGTGAAATCGAGCGGGAAGCGGAAGACCATGTGGTCGGGCGAGTAGAGCCGCCGGGCGGCCGCCATGCCGGTGTCGGTCGTCGTCGAGATCACCACCCGGAAGTCGGGCAACTGCCCGTGCAGCTCGCGGACGAGCGTGCGGGCGGCGTTGACCTCGCCGAGGCTGACGGCGTGGACCCAGATCGTCGGCTGGAGCCCGTACCGCACCGGCACGGCCCCGAACCGCTGGCCGAGGTCCTCGCGATAGCGCCCGTGGCGCACCATGCGGTAGAGCCACACGGGGCTCGTGCCGACCAAGCCGAGCGCATAGAGGCCGTCGAGAAGGATTCCCATGCGTGAAAGTATCCTCGGAACCGTTGCGGCTGTCTAACGTGAATGGCGAATGCCGAATCAATGAAGAAGTCCGAATGGCAAATGGGCGCCGAAGGCGGCTTGGCGATTCGTCATTGATTCCTCATTCGGGCTTCCTCATTCGTCACTTGAAGCCGTTGACTCCCCTCACCGTGTACTTCTCAATCGCCGCCTCGAGATCGACATCGTTAATGTTCGCCAGCGTGCACAACCACGCGAAGACGTCGGCGAATTCTTCGGCCTTGTTCGCCGCGTCGTCGCCGGCCAGCGCCGAGGCCAGCTCGCCCACCTCCTCCGCGAACCACAGGAACGTGCCCGGCGTGCCGCGCTCGCTGTCTCGGGCATAGTACTGGCGACGGATGAAGTCCTGGAATTCCCGAATCGTCATGTGCCGCTCCTCACGCGAATCACCTGACCGTCACTCGCCGTCCTCGCCCAGCGCCCGGTCGATCTGCCGCTTGACGCGGAGCGCCGTCGAGAAGTCGCGCTGGATCTCCAGCGCCTTGTCGGCCGCCTCCCGGGCCTCCAACAACAGTGCGCGGTCCTCCGACGAACGTCCCCAGTGGTACTTCGCCACCGCCAGATACGACCACGATTCCGGCGAGTCGCCCTGAACGAGCGTCATGTTCTCGGCCGCCTCGACGGCCTGCTCGAACCGCCCCAGGTTGATGCACACGCCCGTCGCCGCCCGGTAGGCGCTCGCCTCGTACGGATTCACGTACGCCACCTGCCGCCAATACTCCAGCGACCGCTCCGGCAGGTTCAACTGGTCGCGGTGGATCTCGGCCGCCTGGCGGGCATATTGGGGGTCGGTCATCGTGCGGCGGTGCAGTTCGATCAGGTTGGGCGCCGCGAGCTTCGGCTGCCCAAGTTGCGTGTAGAGCTTGGCGAGCTGCTCGTACGGGTACGGGTCGAACGGCTTGCGGGCCTTGAGCGTCTCCAGCGCGTCGATGGCCTCGGCGTAACGCTGCGTCGCGAGGTAGCAGCGCGAGAGCACCTCCGGCGCCGTCCGCGACGTGTGGTCAAGCTCCTCCAGTCGCTTCGCGCGGCGAATCGCCTCGTCGTGTTTATCCTGTTTCGTCAGCACGCGGGCGAGCACCGCCAGCGCCATCGTGTTCGTCTCGTCGAGTTCGAGGGTAGCCCGCGCCGCCTCCTCGGCGGGGCCGAGCCCGCCGCGGTAGTAGTACGCGGCCGCGAGCCTGGCCTGCACTTCGGCGTCTTCCGGATGCTTCTTCGCCGCCGCCCTCGCCTTGCGCAGGTCCGGTGGCGGCTCGTCGGGGTAGCCCCAGGCCGCGATCTGCTCTCTGGCCCAGGCGCGGAACCCCTTGTCGAACTCGGCCTCGGTCATGCCGAGGACCTTCTTGAACACTTCGTCCTGCGTAAGCCCGTCGCGGAAGCCGCGGAGCATCTCGCCGACGGTGGCGTAGCCCTTGGGCCCCCTGGCGATGAGGTATTCGAGAATCCACTCCGCCTGCGCGTAGGCGAGCGACCGGTCCGCCCGGCGCTTCGGGCGGATGAAGCCCCAGTCGAGCCGGCGGACGGGGAACAGCTTGCCGTGCTGCGTGGCGGCGACGAGCACCTGCACGGCCTCGTAGTTTCGGCGGTCGGGTTGCTCCCACACGGCGCACGCCTCGGTGAACCAGTGCGGGATGCGGTTGCGCGTGGCCGACAGCGTCACCGTGTGGGCGAACTCGTGGCGGATGACCGTCGCCCAGTTGTACGTGCCGAACTGACTGCGCTCGCGGTGGGGCGCGACCATCACGATCACCCGCCCCGTCGAGGCGCCGACCGTGCCGATCCACCCCTTGCCCGAGATCCGCACCGAGAACTGCGAATGCGTCGGGAAGACCTCGATGATCGTCCTCTCGTCCGGCTCGTGGTCGAAGTCGCCACAGACCTCCACGTACATCTCTTCCGCGTACCGCGCCACCTGGTTGAGCAGCACGGCGTCGTGCTCCGGATGGACGCGGATGATGAAGTGCTCCGTCTCCCGGACGGCGAACTCCTCCAGCCGCTCGAGCAGCCGCAGGTAGTTGAACACATCCTCCCGGAAATCGTCGATCCGCCGCGCCTTGGCGAGCACCTCACGGGCCTGGTCCTCGTCGCCCGTCTGCATGTGCAGCAGCCCCAGGCCAGCGACCGGGCCGGCCGCCTCGGGCGCAAGCTCGATGGCCCGCTTGTAGTACCGCTCGGCCTCGTCAAACTGCCTCGCGGCCGCCAGCCATTCGGCGACGGCCTCGGGCAGGCCGGCATACGTCGGGTCCACCTGCCTGACGCGCTCGATGTACGGCTCGGCCTTGTCCGGTTCGGCGAGGCGGATGTGCCTCGCGGCCGCCAGACTCAGCGCGTCGAGGTGATTCGGATTCGTCTTAAGGATCCGCTCAAGGACAGCCGGGACCTGCTCGTACTTGCGCCATTGCATGAGGCAGTACGCCTTGAGCAGCAGCGCGTCGGCGTGCTTCGGGTTGAACTTGAGGGCCATGTCGGCCGCTCGCAGGCACGTCTCGAAGTTCCACTCGCCCAACTGGATCACCCCCACGCCGACGTGGACATCGGGCACGCGCGGGTTGGCCTTCGCCGCCAGCTTGAACTCCTCCATCGCCGCCTTGGGCTTGTGCTTCGACAACAGGAACACCCCGGCGGCCACGTTCGCCGGCCAGTAGTCGCGATCCACCTCCTGGTACGCGAGCTGGAAGTAGTTGTGCAGAATGTTGGCCGCCTGCTCGCTCGCCCGCCGCCCGGTCAGCACGGCGTAGCGGTCGAGGACCTGCCCCAACGCCGTCAGCGAACGCGCGTCCTTGCGATACGCGTCGCCGGAAACCACCCGCTCCATCGACTCGTATGCGGCGATGGCGTCCTTCTTGCGGCCGAGCGTTTCCAGGGCAGTCCCGCACGCCAGGATCGTCGGCGCCCAATCCGGCCGCAGGCGATTCGCCGCGACGGCCGCCGCCAGGGCGTCTTCGTATCGCCCGACCGCCCGCAGGACCTGCGAGCGGACGAGGTGCCACTCGGCGCTTGTTTCCGCCTCCTCGCCGACGGCGTCGAGCGCCCCCATCGCCTCGCCGTACTTGCCCTGCATCGCCAGCGTCTCGGCGAGACCCACCGACGCGGCGACCTGCAGCGCCTCCTGCGATGCGAGTTTCTCATACCCCCTCGCGGCCGCGGCGTACTTGCCACGCATGAACAGCTCGCGCGCATCCTCCAAGCCGGCCGGGCGCGTCGTCGGGCGCGTGTCCGCCTCTGGCACCGGGCGAGTCGCCGGGCGGGGACGCTCCGCAGGGCGTGTCCGGGCCGCGCCCTCGGCCGGTCGCGTCTCCTGCGCGAAGCAGCGCAGCCCGCCGGCCGGCCCGACCGCGAGGCTCAGCGCCAGCGTCACAGCGGCCGCGAGATGTCGAATGCTCTTGGTCAAAGCTCTCCGCGCGGTCCCTCCCGCTCCATCTTAAACGCTCGAACGGACCGGAAGTTCACGCATTTCGCCGGGCTTCGCTCGGCGCGCGCAAAAGGGCAGGCCGGCAGCGCCCGACCTGCCCTCTATCGTCCGGTTTCCTGCGACGGCTTGCGGCGCTATTCGGCCTCGACGATCGCGCCGGCCGGGCACGTGTCCACGCATGCGCCGCAGTCAATGCACAGATCGGGGTCGATGACGAACTTCGGATCGCCCTCGGAGATCGCCTCGGCCGGGCAGACATCCTTGCACGACCCGCACTTGGTGCAGTCATCGGTGATCTTGTACGCCATGCTTTTCTCCTTGCGAAGTCTGTGAGGTTTGCCCGTCCCGCGAGGACTCCTCCTCCGGAACGTCCCAGTCACGACCGATGGTACGAACTCCCGCCCCGAACGTTCAAGCCCCCGCCGGGCGATTTTCGCCGTCAGCCGCTCGTGTCGGCGTCAAACGGGCTTGGCGGGTGGGGACGGGCGGGGTAGAATGCCGGGCTTTCGCACCCCCCCCTCGGCGGTGTATGGTACGTCGGCCGGGGGCGGGAACGTTTACGCGATGAAGAGCAGCCAGACAATCCGCAACGAGTTCATCCGTTTCTTCGAGGAGCGCGGCCACACGTTCGTGCCGAGCAGCCCGCTGCTGCCCGCGGAGGATCCGACGCTGCTGTTCACGAACGCGGGGATGAACCAGTTCAAGGACATCTTCCTCGGGCGCGAGACGCGGGACTACGCCCGGGCGGTCAACACGCAGAAGTGCATCCGCGCCGGCGGCAAGCACAACGACCTCGAGGACGTCGGCCACGACACCTACCACCACACGTTCTTCGAGATGCTGGGCAACTGGAGCTTCGGCGACTACTACAAGGCCGAGGCCATCGAGTGGGCGTGGGAGCTGTTGACGGGCGTGTGGGGACTCGACCCGGATCGGCTGCACGTGACGGTGTTCGAGGGCGACCCGGCCGAGGGGCTGGAGCCGGATGACGAGTCGGCCGAGCTGTGGCGGACGAAGACGCCCATCGACCCGTCGCACATTCACAAGGGCAACAAGAAGGACAACTTCTGGGAGATGGGCGAGACGGGCCCGTGCGGCCCGAACAGCGAGATTCACATCGACCTGACGACGGATGCGTCGGGGGCGCAGCTCGTCAACGCGGGCGACCCGCGGGTGATCGAGATCTGGAACCTCGTGTTCATCCAGTACAACCGCGACGACGCGGGCACGCTGAGTCCCCTGCCCGCGAAGCACGTCGATACGGGCATGGGCTTCGAGCGGATCTGCGCCGTCCTGCGGGGCAAGAAGTCGAACTACGCCACCGACCTGTTCGTGCCGCTGATTGAGGAAATCGAGGGGCTCACCAGCCACCGGTATGGTTCGGCCGCCGGCGCGGGCGACAGATTCGACACGTCCGACATGGACAATATGGGCGACGTGGCGTGCCGCGTCGTCGCCGACCACGCCCGCACGCTCGCCTTCGCCATCACCGACGGCATCCTGCCCAGCAACGAGGGCCGCGGCTACGTGCTGCGGCGGATCCTCCGCCGGGCCGCCCGCTACGGCCGGCAGTACCTCGGCATCGAAGGCCCGTTCCTCTGCAAGCTCGTGCCGAAGGTCGTGGAGCTGATGGGCGGGTTCTTCACGGAACTCAAGGACCGGCGGGACTACGTCATCGAGACGATCCGCGACGAGGAGGAATCCTTCGGCCGGACGCTCGACCGCGGGCTGGAGATCTTCCGGAAGCAGGCGGACCGGATCTCCGAGGCCGGCCGGCAGAAACTGCCCGGCGACGTCGCCTTTGACCTGTACGCCACGTATGGCTTCCCGGTGGACTTAACGCAACTCATGGCGGCCGAGCGTGGAATGACGGTCGACATGGACGGCTTCGACGCTCAGATGGCGAGGCACCGCGAAATCAGCGCGTCGGAAGGCAAGTTCAAGGCCGCCGAAATCCCCGACCTGCCGCCCACGGACGACTCGGCGAAGTACGCGCTGGAGCCGGTCGAGGCGAAGGTGCTCGGCTGGGTGCGCGACGGGGAATTCGAGACGACGGGGGCGCTCGAGGCCGGCGACGAGGCGGCCGTCTTGCTTGACCGGACGAACTTCTATGCGGAGCAAGGCGGGCAGGTCGGCGATGCCGGGCATCTGACGGCCGAGGGCGTCCGGTTCGCCGTTCGCGACACGCAGCTCGCCGGCGGCGGCGTCCTGCACGTGGGAATCGTCGAGGCGGGCGCGCTGCGGGTCGGCCAGACGGTCCGCTGCGAGGTGGATGCCTCGCGCCGCGACACCATGCGCAACCACACCGCGACGCACCTGCTCAACTGGGCGCTGCGCGAGGTGCTCGGCGAGCACGTCAACCAAGCCGGCAGCGTCGTCGCCCCCGACCGGCTGCGGTTCGACTTCTCCCACAACCAGGCACTGACGGCCGAGCAGCTTGCCGATGTCGAGCGGCGGGTCAACGAGCGCGTGCTGGCGGATGAGCCGGTCGAGACGGCCGAGATGCCGCTGGCCAAAGCCCGGAAGATCCCCGGCGTGCGGGCGGTCTTCGGCGAAAAGTACGGCGAGCGGGTCCGCGTGCTCGCGATCGGCGGAATCCCCGAGGCGAAGGCTGAAGGCGAAGCTGAGATTTCAGACTTCCAATCTGAGATTCCGGATTTGGGATTTCAGATACCAGCTTTCGGGTCGGCCGTGGAATTCTGCGGCGGGACGCACCTGGCCCGCACCAGTCAGGTTGGCTTGTTCAAGATCCTCAGCGAGGAATCCGTCGCCAAGGGCGTGCGGCGGATCACGGCCGTCACGGGCCGGGGGGCCGTCGAGTACGTGCAACGGACTGACGCGGTGGTCCGTGAGACAGCGGCCGCGCTCAAGGTGGCCGTTGAGGAAGTACCCGACCGAATCACCGCCATGCAGAAGGAACTCAAGAAGCTCCGCAAAGGCGGCGGCAAACCGAAGGCGGCGGCCAGCGGCGATCTCAAGCCCGAGGCCGTGGCCGAGCTGCCCGAAGGCAAGGTGCTCGTCGGGCGGGTGGACCCGTGCGACGCGGGCGCGATGCGCGGGCTGTGCGACGTGCATCGCCAGCGCGGGGCGGCCGGCCTGCTGGTCGCCGGCGCCGACGGCAAGAAGGTCATCCTGATCGCCATGGTCGCCGAGGACGTGGCGAAGCAGGGCAAGCTGAAGGCAAACGAGTGGGTGCAGGCCGCGGCGGCGGCGGTCGGCGGCAGCGGCGGCGGCAAGCCGACGATGGCCCAGGCGGGCGGCAAGTCGCCCGAGAAGCTCGACGACGCGCTCAAGGCGGCGGGCGAGTGGGCAAGGGAGCGCCTGGCGTAGCGTGAGAGAGAAGAACCCCGCCGGCACAGTCGGCAGGTATTTGGTGACGAAATCGTTTTTGCTTGACACGAACATAACCCGGTCCTAACTATCCGACGAATTCGGCCTACGCACACCGGATTCGCCGCAGACAAACGAGGTGTTGAATCATGCTGCCCAAGCAGAAGACTTCCCGGACCCGGACGCGCAAGCGCAGAAGCCACTTGGCAATGCGTCCGGTCAACTACTCCGACTGCCCCCGCTGCAACCACCCGAAGCTGCCGCACGCCGCGTGCGACAACTGCGGGTACGTCCGTCCCGGCCTGAGCATGAAGGTCGAACAGGAGAGCTAGCGGATGCGGATCGGCATCGACGCCATGGGCGGCGACCTGGCCCCCGCAGAGCAGGTCAAGGGGGCGCTGCTCGCGCGCAGCCTGCTCGGGCCGCGCGACCGGATCGTCCTGATCGGCGACGAGCGACGCATCCTCCCGCTCCTCCCCGGGCCGCGCAAGTGGCAGGACTACATCGACGTCCGCCACGCGCCCCAAGTCATCGGCATGGACGAGCCTCCGGTCGAGAGCCTTCGTGCCAAGCCCGAAAGCTCCCTCGCGGTCATGGCCGAGATGCACCGCGACGGTGCGCTGGATGCCTGCATCTCCGCCGGCAACACGGGGGCGTTCGTGGCGGCCGCCCAGATGCGCCTGCGGCGGCTCCGCGGCGTGCACCGCCCCGGCATCGTCATCATCACCCCCACGTTCAAGGGCCCGGTCGCGCTGTGCGACGTGGGCTCGAACGTGAACTGCCGTCCCCAGCACCTGCATCAGTACGCGGTCATGGCCGGCATCTACGTGCAGACCGTGTGCCACATCTCGCAGCCGCGCGTGGGGCTGCTGAGCGTCGGGCAGGAGAACGCCAAGGGCAACCCGCTGGTGCGTGGAACACACGAGCTGCTCCGCAAGGACCCGGGGATCAACTTCGTCGGGAACGTGGAGGGGCGCGACCTGTTCCGCGGCATCTGCGATCTGATCCTGTGCGACGGGTTCGTCGGCAACGTAGTGCTGAAGCTGGTGGAAGGCATGGCCGAGGGCGTCATCAACGGGCTCGTCCGCGAGCTAACCGCCAATCTGACGGGGGCGTGGGGCCTGCTGGGCTCGAAGATCAAGAAAACGGCGAAGACGATTTTGAACAACTACGACTTCAACGAATACGGCGGCGCCCCCCTGCTGGGCGTCAACGGTATCTGCGTGATCTGCCACGGAGTGACCGATTACCGCGGAATCATGAACGCGGTCCGCGGGGCGATGGTCTTCGCCGAGAAGCGGATCAACGACCGCATCATGGAGATGCTGGCCGCAACGCGAGGAGCAGCGCATGTCTGACGCAGTGCGGGCGGCGATTACAGGCCTTGGCGTGGCCGTCCCGGACCGCGTCATGACGAACGCCGACTTCGAGAAGATCGTCGATACGTCGGATGAGTGGATCGTCAAGCGCACGGGCATCCGCGAGCGGCATATCGCCTCCGAGGGCGAGAGCACCTCGACCCTCGCGACCGAGGCCGCCCGGCGGGCGCTCGATGACGCCGGCGTGAAGCCCACCGACCTCGACCTGATCATCTGCGCGACCATCACCCCCGACATGCTGTGTCCGGCGACGGCCTGCTTCATCCAGGAAGCACTGGGCGCGACGGATGTCGCGGCGTTTGACCTCGCGGGCGCGTGCAGCGGGTTCCTCTACGGCGTCTCCATCGCCAGCAAGTTCATCGAGACCCGAACCTACAAGCGAATCCTCGTGATCGGGGCCGAGACCCTCAGCCGCTTCACCGACTACACCGACCGGTCGAGTTGCGTGATCTTCGGCGACGGCGCCGGCGCGGTGGTGCTGGAGCCGACGGCCGACCCCGGCCGTGGCGTACAGTACACGGTAATGCACGCGGACGGGACCGGGTGGGACTTCATCCGCACGCCCGCGGGCGGCTCGCGCAAGCCCGCCACGGCCGAGACGGTCGCCAACCGGGAGCACTTCCTCAAGATGCGCGGGCGGGACGTGTATAAGTTCGCCGTCGAGAAAATGCAGTGGCTGCTGGGCGACTGCATGGCGCAGTGCGGACTGACGCCGGACGACGTGGACCTGGTGGTGCCGCATCAGGTCAACGTGCGGATCATCGAGTCGGCGACGGCGAAGTACGGCTTCCCGATGGACAAGGTGTACGTCAACATCAACCGGTACGGCAACACGTCGGCGGCGTCGATCCCGCTGGCGATGGCCGACGCTCGCGAGGACGGCTCCATCGGGCCCGGATCGACGCTGATGCTGGTCGCCTTTGGCGCGGGGCTGACCTGGGCCGGCGTCGTGGTGAGGCTATGACGGACGCGACGGGCGACCCCAACACGGCGTTCCTGTTCCCGGGGCAGGGCGCGCAACACGTGGGCATGGGCAAGGATCTGTACGAGTCCAGCCCGGCCGCGAAGCGCGTGTTCGAACTCGCCGAGGACGTGTGCGGACTGCCGCTGCGGGAGTTCTGCTTCGAAGGCCCCGAGGGGGAGCTGTCGCGGACGAACGTCGCCCAGCCGGCGATCTTCACCGCGTCGGCGGCCACACTGGCCGCGATGGACGAGACGCTGCCGCCGGAGCGGATGAACGCCCTGCGGCCGGGGTTCGCCGCGGGGCTGAGCCTTGGCGAATACACGGCGCTGTACGCCGCCGACGCCATCGATCTGGAGCCCGCCTTGGAGCTGGTGACGCGCCGCGGGGCGCTGATGCAGGAGGCGGCAACCGCCGTCCCCAGTGGGATGGTCAGCGTGCTCGGCCTCGACCCCTCGGGGGCGGAGAAGCTCTGCGAGGCCGCCCGGCAGGACCAGGTGCTGGTCTGTGCGAACTTCAACTGCCCGGGGCAGGTGGTGCTCTCCGGCGAGATCGACGCCTGCAAGCGGGCCGAGGAGATGGCCAAAGACTTCGGCGCCGCGGGCGCGGTCCCGCTTAAGGTCGCCGGGGCATTCCATTCGAAGCTGATGGCGCCGGCGGCCGCCAAGCTCGCCGAGGCCCTCAAGGGCGTGATCTTCCGCCCGCCGAAGACGGCCGTCCTGTCCAACGTGACCGCCCAGGAAGCCTCCGACCCGGAGCAGATCAAGCAGAACCTGCTCGACCAGCTCATCTCCCCGGTCCGCTGGCAGCAGTCGATGGAGAATCTTCTTGCCCAAGACGTAACGAGCTTCTACGAGATAGGACCCGGACGTGTGCTGGCCGGGCTGATGCGGCGGATTCACCGAAAGACGAAGGTAACCTGCGTGAACTCGCGCGAGGCCGTGGCCGCCCTGTCAGGCGAGTGAGCCCCAAGGAACGGACGCAATGGCGAAGTCGAAAGCGGTCCCCGACAACGAGAAGGTCGCGATGGTCACCGGCGGGGCCCGAGGCATCGGGCTGGAAATTGGCCGCGAGTTGCTGGGCTTGGGGATGACCGTGCTGGCGGTGGACATCAACGAGGAGGCCCTGGCCCAAGCGCCGGAGGCCCTGGGCAGCCCCGAGCAGTTCGAGACGGCGGTCCTGGACGTGACGGACGGTGCGGCCGTCGAGAAGGCCGTCGGCGAACTGGTCCAGCGGCACGGGCGGCTGGACGTGATGGTGAACAACGCCGGAATCACGCGGGACCAGATTCTGGTGATGATGTCGGATGAAGACTGGGACCTGGTGCTGAAGGTGAACCTGCGGAGCGCGTTTCTGGGAACGCGCGAGGCGTCGAAGGTGATGATGCGTCAGCGGTGCGGGTCGATCGTGAACATGGCGAGCTACAGCGGCGTGGAGGGCAACCGCGGACAGGCGAACTACGCCGCGAGCAAGGCAGGCATGATCGGCATGAGCAAGTCAGCGGCCAAGGAACTCGCCAAGCGGAACGTTCGCGTCAACTGCATCGCGCCGGGCTTCATTCAGACGCACATGACGGATGTGCTGCCGCAGGAGGCCAAACACATGGCCCTGGCGCAGATCCCGATGCAGCGGTTCGGGCAGCCCTCGGACATCGCGAAGGCCGCGGCGTTCCTGGCGTCCGAGGCGTCCAGCTACATCACCGGACAGGTGATCAGCGTGGACGGCGGCATGCACATGTAGCGGAAGTGTTTTTCCGGCCGGACCGCGGCTTCGGCCTCGACCGGCGCCTTCGCGAGTTCGCGGCGCCGGGCGAAACGAGGTTGCACGGCCTGGGCGCCGCGGATATAGTACCGCGGCTTCGTCGAGGAACGGATTCGCACGGGCGAGTCAAGGAAACGGTTCTGGGAGACTACGGACGTGGCAGAGGAAACCGAACAGAAGGTCATCGAGATTGTGGCGGAGCAGATGGGCGTGGACAAGAGCGAGATCACGCGCGAGACGTCGTTCGTGAACGACCTCAACGCGGATTCGCTCGATACGGTCGAACTGGTCATGGAGTTCGAGGACGAGTTCGAGCTGAGCATTCCCGACGAGGAGGCCGAGAAGATCCAGACCGTCGGGCAGGCCATCGACTACATCAAAGAGCACTGCTCGAAGGCCTAGCGACCCCCCGCCGAGGACATTCGCGATGCCCAAACGCCGCGTGGTCGTGACCGGTCTGGGGACCGTCAACTCCCTGGGCCAGACCGTGGAGGAGTTCTGGACCGGCCTGATGGAGGGCCGCTCCGGCATCCGTCGGATTGAGCGATTCGACGCCAGTCCCTTTACGTCGCAGATCGGCGGAGAGGTGTGGGGATGGCAGGGAGTTCCCGCGGACATGATCGACGCCCGCGAGAACAAGCGGATGGACCGCTTCTCGCAGTTCGCCGTCTGCGCCGCCGTCCAGGCCGTCCGCGATACCGGCATCGACCTGGACAAGTTCGACCGCGACCGCTGTGGCGTCATTATCGGCACGGGAATCGGCGGGCTGGAAACCCTCGAGCTTCAGCACAAGCGGATGCTCCGCGACGGGCCCGCTCGCACGAGCCCCTTCACCGTCCCCAAGCTGATGGCCAACGCCGCCAGCGGCACCGTTTCCATCCTGTGGCACCTGCGCGGGCCGAACTTCGCGGTCGCCACGGCCTGCGCTTCGGCCGCCAACTCCATCGGCGAGGCGATGAAGGTCATCAGCCGCAACGAGGCCGACATGATGATCTCCGGCGGCTCCGAGGCGGCGCTGACGCCCATCGGGCTGGCGAGCTTCTGCGCGCTGAAGGGCCTCTCCACCCGCAACGACGACCCGCAGCACGCCAGCCGCCCGTGGGACCGCGGGCGCGACGGGTTCCTCCTCTCGGAAGGCTCCGGCGTGATCATCCTCGAATCGCTGGAGCACGCTCGGGCGCGGAGCGCGCGGATCTACGCCGAGTTGGTCGGCTACGGTGCATCGGCGGATGGGCATCACATCTCGGCGCCGGACCCCTCCGGCGAGGGCCCCTCGCTGGCGATGCGCCAGGCGCTGGCCGACGGCGGCGCGGCCCCCGAGGACGTGCAGTACATCAACGCCCACGGCACCAGCACGCAATTGGGCGACCTCGCCGAGGTACGGGCCCTCAAGCGATCTTTCGGAGACTACGCCAGGAACGGGCTGGTGGTCTCCTCGACGAAGGGCGCCACCGGCCACATGCTCGGCGCCACCGGCGGTGTCGAGGCCATCGCCACGGCCTTGGCGATCCACCGCGGCGTCCTGCCCCCCACGCTGAACCTCGAAGACACCGACGACGAGTGCGACCTCGACTTCATCCCCCACGAACCGCGCGAGGCAAAGGTCGATCTGGCGCTGTCGAACAGCTTCGGCTTCGGCGGGCACAACGCCTGCCTGCTCTTCAAGCGCTTCGCCGACTAGCCCGCCGGCCTGCGGCCGCCCGACCCGCTCCTTCCGGGCGCCCCGGCCCCCTCCCGCGCTGTATAATCCCCGGTCGCCGACTGACCAATCGGCCGGGCTGGTCGCCGGAGGGCGGCGACCAGCCCGAGGCTGATCTGCCCTCCACAGGGGTTCCGCCGTGCGCTACCTGAACGTCGCCCTCTCGGGGCTGCTCGCCATCGCGTTCGTCTCGCCCGCCGCGGCCGACGGAGATGTGCCGTCTCCCCCGCCGCCGGCCGCCCCCGAGCCGCCGCCGTGGGAGATGAAGCACCTGTTCATGGGCGGGTGGAGCGAGTTGGTGGAACTGGCCAAGCTGCCGGCCGTGAAGCAGGATCGGCTCAAGGCGGTTCTGGACGAATGCGACCAAGCGCTGGCGGCGTGGGACAGAGCCAAACTGGACCGGATGATGCAGGCCCAGCAGGCTTTGACGGAGGCGGACAACAAGGACCAGAAGGCGCAGATTCAGCGCGCCATCCAGGCGATGCAGGCGCAGCGCCGGGCGATCGTCGCCCGGGCCGAAGCACAAGGGCTGGCGCTCCTCCCGCCCAGGGCCCGCGGGGAGTACTTCGGCCCCCGCCTGCAGGAGTTCGTCCTCGCGAAGCTCCCCAGTGTGATGCTGAGCGAGAAGCAGGCCCAGGCCGTGACGAGCCTGTGCGCGGCGGCCGGGCAACAGGTGCGGCGAATGCAGCTCGACCCCGGAAGCGACAAAGCCAAGGACGAGAACGACGGCGACCCGGCGCTGAGGGCCATGCTGAAGCGGATACACGGCACGATCGTCGCGCGCATTCTGACGCCCGAGCAGCGGAAGTCCTTGAAGCCGCCAAAGAAGAACAAGAAGAAATGATACGGGCGGGGGCGAGGCGCCCTCTCGTTTGACAGCCGGGCGCGGCCGGAGCATAATCGCCGGGCATGAACGAGCGACGCACGGCGCTGGTGACGGGGGCGGCCCGGGGGATCGGGCGGGCTATCGCCATTGAGCTGGCCCGCGGCGGCTGGGACGTGGCGCTGTTCGACGTGGCGCCCGCGAGCGAGACGGCAGCGGCGGTTGAGGCGGCCGGGGCGAAGGCGCTTGCCGTTGAAGGAGATATCACCAACGCGGCCGACCGCGCGGCGTGCGTCAAGCAGATCGACGACGCCTGGGAACGGCTCGACGTCCTCGTCAATAACGCGGGCGTTGCCCCGAAGGTGCGTTCCGACCTGCTGGAGGCCACGGAGGAAAGCTACGACCGCGTGATGACGGTCAACCTACGGGGGCCCTACTTCCTCACGCAGGCCGTCGCCAACTGGATGCTCCGCCAGCGCCGCGCCCGACCCGACGACTGGATGTGCATCGTCAACATCTCGTCGATGAGCGCCTATACCGCGAGTGTCTCGCGCGGCGAGTATTGCCTGAGCAAGGCGGGCGTCTCAATGGCGACGAAGCTGTTCGCCGCCCGGCTGGCCGGGGACGGCGTCGGCGTGTACGAGGTCCGCCCCGGCATCATCGCCACCGACATGACCGCCGGCGTGAGGGGCAAGTACGACCGGCTCATTGCCGACGGCCTCACGCCGATTCGCCGCTGGGGCGAGCCGGCGGACGTGGCGACCGCCGTCGCCGCCTGCGCCCGCGGCGACCTGCGGTTCTCCACCGGCGAGGTCATCAACGTGGACGGCGGCTTCCATCTGCGAACGCTGTGAGCGGTGCCGTGACCGATACTCCTCACAACATCCCGCTGACCCCGGCCAGCACGGTCATCGTGGGCGCGGGAGCGGCGGGAATGGCGTGCGCGGTGCAACTCGTCCGCCAGTGGCGCCAGCGCGACGTCGAAGACCCCGCCTCGCGCGTGCTCGTCGTCACGGCCGGGCTGCCGCTGGGCGCCTCGCGGATGAGCGGCTCCGACAAGCAGACCTACTACAAGCTCGGCACGTCGCCGCGCGTGGCCGACACGGCCGAGGATTTCGCCCGGGCACTCACCGCCTTCGGCTGCTGCCACGGCGACCTGGCGCTCGTCGAGGGGCTCGGATCGCTTCGCGGCTTCCACAACCTGATCGAGGCCGGCGTGCCGTTCCCCCACGACGCGGACGGGGCGTTCATCGGCTACAAGACCGACCACGACCCCTACGAGCGGGCGACCTCGGCCGGGCCGAAGACTTCCCGCTTCATGGCCGAGTGCCTCGAGCGCCAAGCCCGCGAACTCGGCGTGCGGATCATCGACCGCCACCCGGTCATCGACTTCGTCTGCGAGGGCGAGGGCGACGCCCGGCGGATCGTCGCGATGGTCTGCTTCGACCTTTCGCGCCGCGGCCGAGAGGGCGAAGCCCTGCACGCCTTCGCGGCCGAAAACTGGGTGCTCGCCGCCGGCGGGTCGGGCGGAATCTACCGCGACACCGTCTATCCGCCCGGCCAGACCGGCCTGCACGGGGCCGCCCTGCTCGCCGGGCTGGAGGCGTGCAACCTGAGCGAGAGCCAGTTCGGCCTGGCGAGCATTTCGCGCGACGACCCCGCCACCGGGCGCACGACGGGCTTCCGCTGGAACGTCTCCGGCACGTACATGCAGGCGATCCCGCGGATCTTCTCGACCGACGCCGCCGGCCGCGACGAGCGCGAGTTCCTCACCGAGTACTTCCCCGACATGCCCACGCTCGCGACGGCGATCTTCCTGAAGGGCTACCAGTGGCCGTTCGACGCCGAGCGGATCGTCGGGCACGGTTCGTCGCTGATCGACATGGCCGTGCATCAGGAGACGGTCGTCCGCGGGCGGCGCGTGTGGATGGACTTCCGGGCGAACCCCGTCGGCCCGGCGGGCGAGGCCGACGGCGACTGGGAAGAGTTCCACCGGAACCGCCTCGGCGACGAGGCCGTGGCGTATCTGGACAAGACAGGCGCCTTGCAGGCGACGCCGATCGAGCGCCTGCGGCACATGAACCCGCCAGCCGTCGAGATCTACGCCGAGCACGGCATCGACCTCACGCGCGAGCCGCTGGAAATCGCCCTCTGCGCCCAGCACATGAACGGCGGCTTCGCCGTGGACAAATGGTGGCGAGGCAGCATCCCCGGCGTGCACGTCATCGGCGAGATGGCCGGCACGCACGGCGTGAAGCGCCCCGGCGGCTCGGCGCTCAACGCCGGCCAAGTCGGTGCGATGCGGGCGGCCGAGTTCATCGCAAACGCACGCCCGGCGGAGGCGCCCGACACCGCGCACGCGGCCGAGCGGTTCGCCGCCCACGAGCAGGCAAGCCCCCTGTTCGCGGCGGCCGGCGGCGGCGCGAAGGACACGCAGGCCCCCGCGCCAAGCGAGGCGATGGCGGAGATTCGCGAGCGCATGACGCGATTCGGCGCTCACCTGCGTTCGGAGGCGGGCGTGCGGGACGCGCTCGAAGCGGCCGTCGCGCAATACCGCCAGCTGGTCGGGGGCGGGCTGCGGATCGACTCGCCCCGTGAGCGTCCGGCGGCCGTCGCGGCCGTCCAGCAGTGCCTCACGCACGCCGCCATCCTGCACGCAATCGCCGCCCTGCTGGAGCGCGGCGGCGGCAGCCGCGGCAGCTACTGCGTCCTCGACGACGCCGGCATCGAGATGCATCCGCGGCTCATCGACCCCTCCACGCACGCCCCCTACCGCTTCCGGCCGGAGAACGAGACCCTGCGCCGCGAAATCCTCCACCTGCGCCTCGACCCCTCGGCCGGCCCGGCCGCGGCGGCGTTCACCGTCCGCGTCGAACCTCCGCGCCCCATCCCCCACCGCGACGCGGCCTTCGAAGTCGCCTGGGCCGACTTCCGCGCTGGACGAATCTACGAGATCTAGCCGTCGCTCACTGCGCGATGCGGAGTGGATGTGTGAGAGGCCCCGGGAAGACATCCGGTCCGAGGTGGAGAGGAGCCCTAGGCCCCAGTCGCACTCATGTCGGTATTCGCCAGAACTTTCTGCGCCGGCGAACGTTTCATTCGTCATATTGCGAAGCCCGGATCCAGTGATTCGCGCCCCGCACACGGCTTCGCCAAGCAAGGCCACCAAGCTGCCACGAGGAGAACCCCCATGAAGCATCGGCCCCCGGCGAGTCTGACCATCGCGGCTCTTGCCCTCTTTGCCTCGTCGACGGTCGCGCGCGCCGGTCTGCACGGACCGCCACCGATGGAGACCAGCGCACCCGCCCCCACCGACCACGACACGCCGGCGCACGCTCCCGACTTCCAGAACAAGAAGCTCTGGCCACATTTCACGGGGAAGGAGGAGTACGCCAGGCAGGAATGGCCGAAGGCGCGGCTGCTCGTGTGGTCGGGCGGACACGGCAAGTGGACCGACGCCGGCAAATGGCTGGAGAACGGCAAGCCGGCGGAGACCCCCCCGGACCGCAACACCGATGTGATCCTGCCCGCCGCCGATACGTTCTACGCCGTGAAGGCGGCCAAGTGCCATGTACGCCATGTCACCGTGGGCCGCAACGGCAGCATTGAGGCCGGCAAGGGCGGCCCTGCCAACCACTTCAACATCTGGGGCAACTGCTGGATCAAGGAAGGCGGGCGCATCTTCTTCATCAGCCCGGTGGGCGTGTGGAACACGTTCGTCCGCCGCGACGGCGCCCTGAAGCCCCCGCCGAAGAAGGACGGCCTGCCGCCGTTCGACTACGGCATCGGCGACAAGATGACCATCACGAAGTACCGGGGCGCATCGGTGGAGTTCCTCGGCGTGGTGGGCACGTGCGACGAGGTGTACGTGGCCGCGGGCAAGACGATCATCGGCCCGTACAGCGAGTTCCGCTACAACGCCAAAACGAACAACGGCATCTTCGAAGTGCACGACGGGGCGACGCTGGAGATGCAGTCCGGCTCATCGCTGACGATCGACCGGGGCACCGTGCACCGCAGCGTGTCGGTATACCCGGGCGGCACGTTGCAGGCCGGCTCGCCGGACCGTCCGATCTCGAAGGACGCGATTATCCGCCTGCATACCAGCGGCGGGCCGGGCTTCATCTGTTGCACGCGCGCCAAGATGCGCGTGTACAGCCAGGACCCGACCAAGGCCCGGCTCGTGTTCACCTCCCGCACTCCCAAGAAAACGTTGACGGGTGGCGCACGCGGCATCATCGCGACCATCGGCGGGGATGTCGAACTCAACGGCGTCGTGTTCGACTACTTCGGCAAGGGCGGCGTGCAGCTCACCGACATGGCCATGCGCCGCCAATGGAAGAACGTCACCCTCGGGCCCCACAATTCGGTCAAGGGCGAGGAGATCTTCGCCCAGGCCGGGGGCGCGAGCTACAACCGCGCCTCCAAGTTCCGCATCTACATCAAGCCGGCCCTGGGGATGATGAAGAAGTTCGAGGACACCGAGCGCAAGCCAGGAGAGGAGTAGCTTCCCTGCGAACCGTTCAGCGAACCAGGGGGAACCGGGGGGACTCAAAGGTGTGGGCTTCGGGCTTCCCCGGGAACGGTGGGCGCGCCGGAGGGCAGAATGGCCCTCAGGAAGGAGCCTTGGATGGCGCGACGGGAGTTCACACGGGAGTTCAAGGTCTCCGCGGTCAAGCTGGTCACGGAACAGGACCGTATGCCGTCCGAAGCGGGACGAAACCTGGGCGTCGATCCGGCAGATAGGGATCCCGCTCCCTGACGGTCGCGGCTCGCCCCCGGGGGCCACCCCCGTTCGTCCCATTCGTGAAATCTCCAGGGGACAGGTTCGTGGACAGTACTATCTGGGGCATCTCCGGAATCCGCGGTTACTCGCCGGACACGCCCGGTAGAATCGCCCCCGGAGGCCGGACGAATGCATGGGCTGAAAGTGCTGGCGCTGGCGGTTGGGCTGGGCATGGACGCGATGAGCGTCTGCATGGCCGTGGGCGTGCGCTGGCACGGCCGGCGGCAGCGGCGGCGCCTAGCGGCGCACATGGGGCTGTTCCAGTTCGCCATGCCGGTGGCGGGGTACTTCCTCGGCCGGCCGCTTGCGGCCGGACTCGCGGGCGTGGGACACTGGGTAGCCGCCGTTCTCGTCTTCGCCGTCGGCGTCAAGATGCTCTTCGAGGCCCTGCGTTCGCATCCCGGCGCCGTCGCGGAGGGGGCCGAGCACGCGGCCGAGGAAGCGCTGCACCTTCACCCGAGGGACCCGACCCGCGGCTGGTCGCTGATCGGGCTGTCCGTCGCGACGAGCATCGACGCCCTGGTGGCCGGCTTCTCGATGGGGCTCAAGGGCACCGGCGGCATCTGGTGGTCCAGCCTGGTGATCGGCGTGGCGGCGGGCGCGATGGCGCTGGCGGGCGTCGCCATCGGGCGGCGCGCGGGGCGGGCCTTCGGCAAGGCGGCGGAGATCGCCGGGGCGGTGGTGCTGATGGGCCTGGGCGTCAGCTTCGTCTGGCTCTGACGCCCCGCCGCGCGAGCAGCGCGCCCGCGCCCAGCAGGACCAGCGCGGCCGACGCGGGCTCGGGCACGTCCGGCCCGCGCGGCGGGTCGGGCTCGCCCGGGTCGGACGGACCGTCGTCGAGCCCCGCCGGCCAGTACGTGCCGCCCTCGGGTGGCACCCATCCGGTGTCGAGCGAGGCGTTGACCACGATGTCGGTCGCCAGCAGCCCGCCCATCCCGATTCGGACGTTCTTGCGCCAGTGGGCGAAGTGCAGCACGACATAGCCGAGCGGGTTAACGTCTTCGGTCCGCGTGTCCACCCAGCCGTCCTTATCAATGTCAACATACGTGCCGCGGTAGGTCAGGACCTTCCGGACGGGGTTTTCGCTGAAGCGGTGAAGCGGCACGTAGCGGCCGCCGGCGAGAGGCGCAGCAGACGGGGCCGGCTCCCCGTGGATCATGGTGGCGTGGGCGGCGACGGCCGGGATGGCCGCGGCGAGCAGTGCGAGGTACATGCGAGGCATCCTGTATCTCCTCCGGTCGGCGCCCGGCTCAGGGCTGTAGCCCGGGCACATCGATCGCGCCCGGACGGCGGAACTCTCTGGTGAACCGAACCACTCATAGGAGAAGATACGATGCGAAACGGGGCGGGGCGCATCCGGGCGGGCGAGCATGCCCGCTAAGTGATGTGGACAGCGTTGCCCTCGATGTGCAGCCGGCCCGCCGCGAACAGGCGAATGGCCTCGGGATACGCCTCGCACTCCTGCGCGAACACGCGGGCCGCCAGCGTGTCGGGGTCGTCCCCCTCCTCCACCGCCACGCACCGCTGCACGATGATCGGCCCGCTGTCGTACTCGTTCGTGGCGAAATGCACCGTGCAGCCGGACACCTTGCAGCCGGCGGCCAACACCGACTCGTGCACGCGTTCCCCGTACATGCCCTTACCGCCGAACATCGGCAGCAGCGCCGGGTGGATGTTCATCACGCGGCCGCAGTAGCGTTCGGGGATCTGCCACAGCGACAGGAAGCCGCCCTGGACGACGAGATCCGCCTCGGCCTCGTCGAGCCACCGTGCGAGGGCCGTCGAGTAGCCGGGCGTGTCGGCAACGCCGTCGTGCACAAACGACTTGTACGGAACGAGACGCACGTCGAGGCCGGCCTGCTCGCAGCGCTCGATGCCGCTGCACTGGCGCGAGGCGACGACGGTGACGAGTTCGGCGTTCAGCCGCCCGTCCTCGATGCGGTCGAGCAGGTTGAGCAGTGTGCGCCCGCCGCCGGAGATCAACCCCCCGAGGCGGGTCGATTTGGCGATTCCGGGGTCCATGGCCCGGCATTATACCGGGCGCCGTGCCCGGCGACAGCCTGCAGAAAAACGAGGCTTCGGGATCCGCGGACCGTTTACTTACAATGATGGCCATGAAGCATGCGGGATCCATTCTCGGCTGGGGCTTGACGCTCGCGGCAACGCTTCCGGCCGCGGCGGCGGGACGCATCGAAGACGCCTGGCTCAGCGAGGCCATCTTCGCCGAGCTTGAGCAGACTGCGACACCGGAGTCCGCCCGGCTC
>Ga0272441_10002464_pt1 | contig 37193 bp, 38 predicted proteins | sample SSMProp6N_FD_193582 | JGI IMG/M metagenome (GOLD analysis project Ga0272441, IMG submission 193582) | Marine sediment archaeal communities from Little Sippewissett salt marsh, Falmouth, MA, United States - SSM-Prop-6N | ecosystem: Environmental > Aquatic > Marine > Wetlands > Sediment ...
GTATCAAAGTTCCAAAATCGCTGTCTGATCGGGTTCATGAATGTCCACAGTGTGGGTTGGTAATGGATCGAGATGAGAATGCGGCGATCAATATTTTGAGACTGGGGCTACAGTCTTTGGCAAAAGCCTAGATGCCCCCGACTTTAGTCGGGGGAGTAGTCACCCAATTCATGCGCATGATTTCTATTGATGGCTTGTGAAAAGGTGAAGGATAGAAGGCCTGAAAAGATGGCGACCCGCCCTCCTGGCTTTAAACCTCGCACTGGTAATGATCTCACCTGTGAAGAGGTGACTTGCGGGATAATGAAGCTGGCAGAGACATCATTGGCTGAGTTTCTCGAAGCGGTGCCGGACATCTATACATTAAAAGACTTGAATATCAGATACAAGTGAAGGAGATAACCTTGAGCGAGCAAACCAAACGGGGAAAAAATCGTTCTCGTTCCGTTATTTGTGTTTGAAATGAAGAGCAAAAATGTGATATTCCGCGTACATGCGGTGCAGCGGATGTTCGAGCGGAATATCAGCGTGGAGGATTTACGCAAAGTTCTGTTGGATGGAGTCGTCATAGAAGACTATCCTGATGACACGCCCTACCCAAGCTGCTTGATGCTCGGGTGGTGCGACGGCCGCCCAATTCACGTGGTAGTTGCCCATAATGCAAAGGACGATTCCATTATTGTGGTGACCGTTTATGAGCCCGACCCGGATCAGTGGGAGTCGAATTTGTCGAGGAGAAAAACATGAAATGCCTCATTTGTAAAAAAGGCTCGATCGAGCCTGGCACGACAACAGTTACCTTGGAGCGGGGCGGTTTGATCATGGTGATCAAGGGCGTACCCGCCAAGGTATGCAAGAACTGCGGTGAAGCTTACGTCGATGAAAAGGTCGCGTCGGAACTTTTGATATCGGCGGAGCAGGCGGCAAGAACAGGTGCCCAAGTCGAAATACGCGAGTATGTGACCGCGTAGGACTCTACCCAACGATCCCGGTGTTCAATCCGACCGGTGCGCCGGTCGGCGCTGGCCATTCGAGCCCGAGAGGTTCGGCCTTCACCCAAGACTCGCCTCGACGATCATGATCTCCTCGTCGGTGAGGCTGTAGAGCTTGTAGACGACCGCATCGATCAGGCGGTCGGTCTCCTCGATCCTCGCAAGAAGAGGCGCGAGCTTTCCCATCGAGTCCAGGAATTCCTGCCTCAGATCCTCCTGGAAGCCTCGCCTGGCAGGATCGGCGCCGAGCTTCCTCTTGTTCTTCTTGAGGACGGCCAGGAGGTCCTTGAACTCCAGCTCGTAGTAGGCCCGGATCTTGGTCTTGTTCGTTAGCGCCTCGACCTCTGCGCCGATGTAGTCTTCCAGCCAGAGGAGAAATCCCTTTGTCTCCTCTTGCTTCTGTTTATTCATATCGATCATCTTTTCAGCCAGGAAGGCGAGAAGATCGTGGACGACGTCCGACTTTTCGCCCTCGGCGCTTTCGGGCAGGCAACTTTCCACGCGCCTGAGAACTCCATCGAAGTCCTGGGTGGCGTAGAGGTCCTTCAGCTCGGAAACGAGCCGGGCGCGTTCGTCTTCGGGCGTGGTGAAATTGATGCAATGGATGGGGATTTGTTGGACGTACATGGGCTTGTATTCGAAATAACCACCTCTTTTTGTGGATGAAACGAAATAAATCACGAAATCAGCTATTTTTGAGTTTAATATGTCGAGTAAATACAAGTCGTCATTTGGGATGATCGAAGTTTTATCATTTGAATAATAATTTCTGCAATCATATCCATAAGATGCCTTCTGAACTATGGCGGGAACAATGATCTTCGGTTTCTCGAACTCCTCATAGTAATCGATCGTATCTTGAATCTCGTACCACTGATATGACCCTGGCTTTCTTCCATTCCACTTGCCGCCTTTCCAGTCTTTGGGCTTTGGCATGAGCTGCCCTTTGAATTGCGCCAAATGGCGCTCGATTGCCGGGTAATTCTCAATTTTCACGCCTCGCGAGGCCGTCCAGCAATCCAAAACTGAGTGATGAAGAAGGCCAAATAGGGCTTTAAATCCGAAAAGAACGATGATTTCCAGCGTCAAAGTCAATTGTGAGACAGCCTCTCGCCTTGTGAAAATCAGATACTGTTTGCACTCCGGCGGCTCGTACCTCTTGATGTCCCGGCCTGCCAGAAACGGCTTGATCAGTTCTGCGCTTCTGGGATCTTCGGCAATCAAACGAGCGCGGGTCTCTTCGTCGATCACGAAGGCTTCGTTCAGCCCGGTCTTGATCCCGTAGTAGATCTTCCCTTCCACGTAATCGCCCAGAGGCTCGCCCACTCGGCGCAACTTTTCCAGGAGTGCCTGGACGTCTTCGCTCACCAGCGACCAGCCGGAATCTTCCAGGCCGGATTGGTTGACGGTGTAGCCGTTCTCGCTGACGTAACTTTCCAGGCTGGAGAAGTCCAACGTTTCGACTTCGGCGGCTCTGAAGCTCGACTCGGGATTATCGCCGCATAATCGCAGGACGCAAGGGTAAGTTGTGGCCTCCGGAAACACTGGAAGGTCGCCAAAGTCCACGATCTCTTCGATCCGCTGGCTTTTCATCCAAGTTCGAAGCGGCTCGCCGTAGTTGGCCCTCATCCACTTGTTTGCAATAATGTAGGAGAAAAAGCCGCCCTTCCCGAGCAAATCCATTCCCAGCTCCACGAAGTAAACGTAGAGGTCGGCGACCCCGTGATAGACGCGGAACTTCTGCTCGAAGTAACCTTTCAGATCGCCCAGAGTCTCCTGCCGAACGTACGGCGGATTTCCCACCACGGCGTCCCAGCCTGGATTCTCCTTCACCGCGCCGCCCTCGAAAAAGATCTCAGGAAACTCAAGCTGCCAGTGAAAAAAGCTCCTCTCCCCAGCGCTGTCCTGAGCCTCCCGGAACCAGGGCGGCGAGGTCTTGCGCCTCCACTCCCGATCATTGCCTCCCACGGCCCAGAAGAGGTCGTGGTAGACATCCTCTCCAGTCTTTGTGCCTCCGGGCGTAGCTCTGGGTGAGACTGTGTTTCCAAAGAAGATCGATGTGTGAACGTCGGCGATCGCCCTCGCTTTTCTGTACTCGGGCAGGGCCTTGAACTCCTCGAAGACCTTCTCCTTTTCTTTAATCTCTGCGAGTGAATCGTCGCCGATCCGCTCCAGTTCTTTGATCTTCTCTATGAGGTGCCGGATGAATCTGTCTGAGACGAAAGACGGCAGAGTCACCTGTTCTTTGACCTTCTTCACTCCACCTGGATAATGGACAATTTCAGAGAGCATACCGCCGACCAGGCTGTTTCCCTGCTTGAGCCGATGGTCCAAAAAGCTCAGTGGCTTGTCCTTTGCAATCGTTGTGAGCCACAAGGAGACTTTCGCAAGCTCTACCGCAAGCTCGTTCAAATCGACGCCGTAGACACAGTGAGAAACCGCTTCCCTCTTGGCCCACTCGTTGGTGAACTGGCCTTGATCCTCGATCCATCCCCACTCGATGTCCCTTTCTGCGGCCCGCATCAGCTTTCCTGCCAGAAACTCCACGGCGCCCACGAGAAAGTGGCCACTTCCCATCGCAGGGTCCAGGACCTTGACGGAAAGGGTGGCTTCGATCAGGTTCTGACTTTTGAGCAAGGCCTCTTTCCACCGCTCCTCAATGATAGGCCCCACCGTCTTTTCCACGATGTAGTTTACGATGTAGTCTGGCGTGTAGTACGAGCCCGTGGCCTTCCGATCGCCCTTGTCCGTGGTGAGATAAAGCTCGCCCGCCTTCACACGGTCGAACTCGCCGAACTCCTCGAAGGATTTCTCTTTCTTCTTGCCCTGGTTGAACTCGGCGAGACTGAGCCATTTCCTGTCTTTTCCGCCGGATACGACCAGATCCTCTTCTGCCACCGCTAGCTTGTATTCGAGAAGACCCTCGTAGATCGAGCCCAGATGTCTGATCTCCAGGGTGGAATAATCCACAAAACCCTTGGTGCCCTTCATGTCCTTTGCACTTTTGGCGCCTTTCGCACCGTTTGCGCCGCCCGGAGCCTCGCTCCTGGAAAGGAGATCGACGGCCTCGGCAAGGTAAGAGTCGCCGATGGTCCACTCCTCCAAGCGAGGATGCTTCTCAGAATCGAAGAGCCCGCCGTTGTAGGCGGGAACGTGAATCTCTTCTTCGATCCCAAGCGCGTGGCTTCCCTTGTTGATCAGCCTGAAAAGATCTCCAAGATCGCCCCAAAGCGAGGTCCGAGTGGATGGGTAGTGCCCTTTCTCTGGGCCGTCTGCCCTTTCTGCCACCTTCTTCTTGATCCGATCGAAACTGTAAAACTCCTTGTACTGCTCGTCCCTCAGGTCAAGAAGCGACTTTCCCTCAGCATAGAGTAGGAAAAGGAACCTATAGAGAAGAATCATCGTGTTCTTCTGAACCTCTGCCCTGGTATCGAGATCCTTGGAATCAAGGCCGTTCTCGGGCCATGCGAAGAACCCCTCCGAGATCTTTTTCATCGCCCGATAGACGTTCTCCTTCAGGTTGACCCCGATCTCCTGGGCGTAATCTGCAGACCTTTTCAAAACTCCTTCTAAGAATACCTCGCCCTTTTCGTTTGGAAGAAATGCGGCGTTCCTAAAGAAGTAATAAAAGTATCTGAAGCCTTCCAGGTCCCCCTTCTCCAGGATCGCTGCGAGGTCCACTTCATAGTAAACGTCCAGCGTTTTGTCTTGATGATAGAGCCGCCACTTGCGACCATTGGATAGAACCCCCCACTCAGGCTCAGTGTCGTGAAGGTAGAGCCAGATCTGAAAGCTTGGGTTTCTCCTCTTGTCGTGCCGGTTCTTCCCGAACCGGTCCAGCTCCACATCCCACCTCTTGACCTCGCCGATTGCATAGGCCTCCTTGAAAAAGGTGCCAGTGTCCTTGTGGCTCTGTGCCCGATCTCGGGAAGACTGATCAGGGAAGAACGCGTAATCCGGAAACTCTTTTGTTTTGGTGACCCCCTGGACCTCGTAGTGGGGAAGAAGCGTCTTGAAGATCGCCCTGAAAAACCGCTCTTCAAGCTGCGACTCGTTTAGGCCCTCGACGAAGGCAAACTCCCTGTCGTATATTCTTTTGATATCTTCGAAGGCGGACACATGATCCTCTTCTTCCCACTCCTGGGTCGACTTGATCTGGTTTTCGAGATAATGGTTGGAGAAAAGGTTCTTGTTGTTCACGAAGTCGAGAGCGTCCAAGAGATCACCAGGCCTGGAAAGCTTCTACCTTGCGATAAATCTATCGTTTGCGCCCAGATGAGGCCTTTTGGAGATTCGCGCTGCAATTTGATCCAAGACCAAAACATACGAAGTTATTATATACCTCGGAACTGTAATTATATCTAAGATGTTTGGGGCCGCCAACCCCCACAATAGTAAAGACGAAAATTAGCATGAGCGGCGTCCTGGAAACTTTGGCGTCTAGAATAGTTTCGTCGAATCACCGTTTCTGCGAAGGAGGTGGACCGAAGATGAACGAATTTTCCGTTCTGGTTGGAGGTCGGGCAGGCGACGGCATAAACGAGGCCGGAATGGTAATCGCCCGCATATTTAACCAGCTCGGTTACCATCTGTACCAATATTATGACTACCCGTCCCTTGTAAGAGGTGGACACAACTTTTCCATAATCAGAGCCTCCAAGAACAAAATAGGAGCTCACTGCGACAGTGTGGATTTTCTGCTCGCCCTAAATCAGGAGACCATCGATCGGCATAGAGATCGGATGAACGAAAAGGCGCTTTTGATCTATGACAGCGACGAAGTCAAGTCAGAAGTTCCAGGTGGACTTGGCTTTCCACTAAAAGAGATCGTGACGGAAGCTGGCGCCCCTGCCATCGCTCGAAATACTTGTCTCATCGGGGCGTTTTCGAAGGCTGCAGGAATCGAGTGGAACGTCCTAGAAAAGGTACTTCGAAAGGAGATCCCAACGGATATTGAAGCAAACATCGAGGTTGCGCGGCAAGGCTATGACGAAGCCGAAGAGCTGGTAAAAGCAGAACGGTTCGATCGACCTTGCTGCCCCGTGATCACGGGAAACGAGATAATTGGCCTTGGGCTAGTCAAAGGAGGCCTTGACGCCTATGTTTCCTATCCCATGACGCCATCTTCTAGCATTCTTCATTTCCTCGCAAAGATGGCCGAAGACTTTTCGATCAAAGTGGTCCACCCCGAAAACGAGATCGCAGCTATCCTCATGGCCTTGGGGTTTGCATACGCCGGAAAACGGGTGGCTTCAGGAACTTCTGGTGGTGGTTTCTGCCTGATGAACGAAGGGTTCAGCCTTGCAGGGATGGCAGAACTTCCGATAGTAGTGGTGATGGCCCAGCGACCAGGACCGAGCACTGGAGTTCCCACATATACCACGCAGTCAGACCTCCATTTCGTCATGAACGCAGGTCAAGGCGAGTTCACAAGACTTGTGATTGCGCCAGGCGATGCCGAACAGGCGTATTTCTGGTCGGCAGCCGCTTTGAACCTCGCCTGGGAATACCAGGTCCCCACCGTCTTGTTGACTGACAAAAATCTGGGCGAAAGCGCTTACAGCTTGGAGATGGACGAAATCGGCGAGATAGAAAAGGTTGAACCGTCTCTTTGGGATGGTGTCAGCCATTACAAGAGATACGCTTCCGCCGAGACTGGAGTTTCACCGATGGCGTTTCCGCCAATCTCTGGTGAGACTGTTAAGGCAAACAGTTACGCTCATCTGGATTCTGGCATAACCACTGAAGAACCGATCGAAGTTACCAAAAACCAGGACAAACTGCTCATCAAAGAAGAGTACCTGAAAATTGGCCTGGAAGATTATCCTGTGGTAGATATTTACGGCGACGAGATGGCATCTATCGCCCTTCTTTGCTGGGGCTCGACCAAAGCCGTCTGCGCTGAGATGGCAGAGAAACATGGGTTGAAAATGATTCAGCCAGTAGTCCTCAACCCCTTCCCGCTAGAAAGTTTCTGGGATGCGCTCGATGGCGTAGATCGGGTCATCTGCGTTGAAACAAATTCCACAGGACAGCTGGCAAAGTTGGTCGGAAATTATGGGATCTTTGTCGATGAGATGATTCTAAAGTACGATGGAAGGCCCATATCCGTCGAGGATCTGGAAAGAGAGTTAGAAGAGGTGATCTGATGACTTCACAAAAGTTGGGCACGGATGCTCCGATTACGTGGTGTCCTGGATGCGGCAATTTCGCCATTTTGAACTCGATAAGGCCCATCCTTCTGGAACTTGATGAAGAAGGAATTCTTCCTCTAGAGAACGTCGTCTTGGTCTCGGGAATTGGGTGTCATGCCAAGATTGCAGATTACATCGGCATCAACAGTTTCTATTCCATCCACGGAAGAACAATCCCGGTTGCGACAGGAATTAAGCTTGCAAACCCCGAACTTAATGTGATATGTTTTGCAGGGGATGGAGACGCTTATGCAGAAGGGCTCAGTCATCTTATCTTTGCTGCAAAGAGGAACGTGGACATAACAACAATCGTTCACAACAACAGAGTTTATGGGCTTACCACGGGCCAGTACACCCCGACTTCACCTTCTGGGTTCAAGGGTAAATCCACACCATACGGTCTAGAAGTGAACCCAATAAACCCATTGGAGCTGGTTTTTTCCAGCGGCGGAACTTTCGTTGCTAGGGGGTACTCTCACGGGATGGATCTTCTCAAAATTATGTTCAAAGATGCGATCTTGCACAAAGGCTTTTCTTTCGTGGACGTGCTCCAGGTATGTGCCACGTTCTTCAACATGTATGAGTACTATAATCAGCATGTCTACGGGCTTGAAGGGCACGATCCAAAGGATCGGAAACTTGCACGAGAGAAGATCGAAGAATGGGACTACAACTCTGAAGCATCGATCCCTCTTGGTGTGTTCTACAGAAAAGATGCGCCCACTTTTGGAGACAACTTTGATCAATATGGCACAGAGATGGTAGATCGAGATAAGGCGATAATGGAGACTCTTGAGCGTTACGTCTGAGGAAAAAGGAAGCTTCCGATCTCAATCAAACACAAAAGATTATATACTGAGCAGTCCAAAATACATTACGGTATTATTGGGCATGTTTTTTGGGGGAAAAAGATGTGACCCACATAAAGAGGCGATAATTGTGGCCAAGAAATACACGTGCACGGTCTGTGGATACGTCTACGATCCAGAGAAGGGCGATCCTGATTCTGGGATCGAGCCTGGAACCGCTTTTGAAGATATACCCAACGATTGGGTCTGCCCGGTTTGTGGCGCAGGAAAAGAAGACTTTGAAGAGAGCTAAAAGCGAGGCGTAAAGGATGGGTGCGATTGAAGAGAAGTTGGAGGCAGCTCTTAACGATCAGATAAGGTGGGAGCTATACTCATCTTATCTATATCTGTCCATGTCGTCTTACTTCTCGTCCATAAAACTTCCAGGTTTTGCCAACTGGATGAGGGTACAGGCTCAAGAAGAGCTCATGCATGCAATGAAATTTTACGATTATGTCGTAGAGCGAGGCGGGAGAGTAAGGCTTCAGGCTATCGATCAGCCGGGCCAGGACTGGAAGTCGCCTCTCGATGTGGCAGAGGAAGTTTATCAGCACGAGCAGAAGGTTACGAGTTTGATCAACGGGCTGATGGATATGGCAACTGCAAAGAAGGATCACGCTACCATGGACATGCTCCAGTGGTTCGTAAAAGAGCAGGTTGAAGAGGAGTCCAACGCAGATGCGATCGTCCAGAAGCTGAAGATGGTGAGCGACGAGAAGGGGCTAGGCATGCTCGATCAGGAATTGGGCCTGCGACCACCAAAGCTCCAGCCGGTGCCTTCGAAAGGTGGGAAATAACTGCCATATTCTAAACAATTTAACTTATGACAAAATATTCACGCAAGTAGTCTTGACCAGTTTGCAGTCGGTATCGATCAAATAGAGGTCCATATCATTCGACGGAGGCTCGGATGGAAGATATCTCCGGCGTTACTGTCTACACCATGCCAAGCTGTCCTTGGTGCGAGAAAGTCAAGGAATTTCTCAAGAAAAGCAAGATCGAGTTTCAGGAGCGAAACGTCATCGGGGACTTGGACGCAAGACGAGAAGCTTTCGAGAAGTCTGGACAAAGAGGCGTTCCGGTCTTGGACATCGACGGAACCATAATAGTGGGCTACAAGGTGGAACGGATTCAAGAGGCCCTAAAAATGGTCCAGATGTCGCAGAAGATGTACGATCTCGTCGCTATCGGGGGTGGAGTTGCAGGTATTGCTGCGGCCATTTATGCGGGCAGGTTCATGATGAAATCAGTCCTGGTGGCAGAAAGCCTCGGCGGAACCATAATTTCCACAGATGACATCGCCAACTACCCAGGCTTTAGCCAGATAACTGGCCTCGATTTGATAAAAAGGTTCCAGGATCATCTTGCCGATTACGATCTCGAAGTGGTGGAAAGAAAGGTCACCAGGATCGAGAAGTGCGAGAAGGGATGTTTCAAAGTCTTTATGGGTGAAGAGTACTTCCACACCAAGGCGATCGTCCTTGCCACAGGGACCGATTGGAAGAAGTTAGAGATACCTGGCGAAGATAAGTTCGCAGGGCGAGGCGTTCATTACTGCGCACTTTGTGACGGTGCGTTCTATCAAGACAAGGTGGTGGGCGTTGTTGGTGGCTCAGATTCTGCCGCAAAAGAGGCTCTGCTTCTTTCAGATTATGCCAAGAAGGTGTACATAATCTACAGAGGCGAGAAGATTAGGCCAGAGCCGATCAACCTGAAACGGGTCGAGGCGAACGAGAAGATCGAGGTGATAAATGAAACCAACGTTCTTGAAATCAAAGGCGAAGACTTCGTCAGTTCGGTGATTTTGGATCGACCTTTCCAGGGGTTAAACGAGCTGGATCTTTCTGCCTTATTTGTCGATATAGGTCATTTTCCGCTCTCAGACCTGGCGCGAGATGTGGGCGCAGAATTAAACGAGAAGGGTGAAGTGAAGATCGATCGGGAGGCGAAGACCAACGTTCAGGGTCTCTTTGCTGCAGGTGACGTTGTGAATACCTCTTTCAAGCAGGCCATAACAGGGGTTGCAGAAGGCGTTACGGCGGCCTATTCTGCTTACGTTTACGTCAACGAGAACGAAGTGATATGTCCTTGCGATGATGAGGAAGAGTTCTGATAGATCTAATTTATCTAATATCACTGAATGATAATAAATGTTATCATAGTAATAGTTATAATCAAGTATTATGGAAAAATACGTTGCTCGATCTGTGATAAATCGAGTAAGGTCAAAGAACAGCCTTATGTGAACGCCTTAACAAAAGAAAAATAGGTGGTGATTTGGTTTGTCTAAGGAGATGAAGCTGGGAATCGTTGGTCTTGGGAAGATAGGTGGAAACCTGGCGCTTCAGGCCGCAGAAAAGGGGATCGGCGTGGTGGGCAAGGCCAGGACCGATAAACCTCATCTGGCCAGGAAGGGCGTGAAGGTGGCTAAAGGTTACGAGGAGTTCGTCGATTTCCTGGACGCGCCACGTGTGATCTATCTTTCTTTGCCGGCAGGGCCTTCCGTGGACCTGGTTTTAGAAGAGCTGGTTTCGTATCTGGACGAAGGCGACGTGGTGATTGATGGTGGTAATTCTTTCTATCAGGATACAATCGTGAGAGAAGAAGACCTTTCTGACAGGGGTATATATTTCCTAGACTGTGGAACCAGCGGTGGCGTTGAAGGGGCTCGGAAAGGGGCTTGTTTTATGGTGGGTGGAAAGCCCGAGGGCGTGAAGATTGCCGAGCCCGTTTTGAAGGCGTTGGCAACCGAGGGAGGGTACGTTTACACGGGTGAGCCAGGAAGCGGCCATTTCGTCAAGCTGGTTCATAACGGGATCGAGTTTGGGATGGTTCAGGCCATAGGCGAAGGCGTGGCACTTCTCAGGGGTGGCGATTTCGATCTCGACCTTGCGAAGGTCTTTGGTAACTGGTCGCATGGTTCGGTCATAAGGGGTTGGCTCGTCGAGCTGATGGCTCAGGGTTTGAAGGAGAAAAGGCTTGAGGATGTGGACAGTTACGTCGAGGACACGGGCGAGGTCAACTGGCTCGTTCACGACGCCATCGAAAAAGAGATACCGATTCCGGTAATCACTCAGTCCGTGATGGAGCTGTTCAGGTCCAGGGACAAGCATTGTGACGATTGCAGGTCGATAGCCGTGATGCGAAACGGGTTTGGCGGCCATCCTTTCGGCCAGGATCAATCCGTCTCCAAAGTGAGGAAATCCAGCCGGATCGAGAAGATATAGGTCCAAAGGGTTCTCGGTTGGGGTGCAAAGGGACCAGAGGGCCGCCCGCCCTCGGCGCCTCTGCCTATTTTTTTGATTCTGTTTTTGTCCGTATTTCTGGAGCATTTTTTATGCAAGTTGACCTTGGCGCCGCACTTTTTGGCGAGCTGTTCCGCCTACCGGATCATCACGTTGCCCAAGGTTACGAGGAAGAGGGCGAGGAGGAGCCAACCCAGGACGTCTTCTGTCATGACCGCGTATCTCCAGCCTTCTTTGGGCCGCCAGTCTGGTGGCGGCTGGGATACGAAGACAAGGGCGCTGAAATAGAGGGCATCTTTGAGCGAAGTTTCTATGACGAGTTCAGCGTTCCAAAGTCGTTTGAGGGCTCTTGCAAGGGCGCGCGGTCCAAACCTTGCAGGAAAAAGGAGCGCCCTTGCGATTGCGTCCTTCTTGGGGGCACGCCAGATCCTCCTCAAGATCTCAAACGCTCGCAAGCGCAGTGATCTGCAGAAGGATGAAGGGCAAAATGTCCTCGTCTTCGCGTTTGAATTCTCTTTATGGATGCTTGTAACTCTGTGGATTCCGTTTCCGGTCCAAAAGACAAAACCAAACACGAGGACGACAGCAAGGCTCCAAAAAAGCGTGTAACCGGGCCGAACGCCGTATCCGCAGGTAAGCCCGGCCAGGATATCGACGGGGGTTGACCAACTGGGAACATGTCCCAACATCCTAGATTTTCTGTAATTATAATAGCAATTATCTGCGTCTTCAAATTGTTCTAAATCTTTGAAGTTTTTGATTAACTGTAAGTATGTAACTCCATCGCAGATGAGACGATCTACAGAGTTCCATTCAAGGAACATATGCATATGTGTGAAATTCAGATAGCTTAGATCCAACGTGTTGCGGAACTGTGCGCCCTCGAAATCGGCGTTACCACTGAACTGAGCGTCCCTGAAGTGGGCATCACTGCTGAACTGAGCGTCCCTGAAGTCGGCGTTACCACTGAACTGAGCACGCCAAAAGTAGGCATCACTGCTGAACTGAGCGTCCCTGAAGTCAGTGTAGCCGCTGAACTGAGCGTCCCTGAAGTCAGTGTAGCCGCTGAACTGAGCGTCCCTGAAGTCAGTGTAGCCGCTGAACTGAGCGTCCCTGAAGTCAGTGTAGCCGCTGAACTGAGCGTCCTTGAAGTTAGAGTCACTGCTGAGGTTGGTGCTTCCAAAATCGATAGACTTCTGGAAGATCACGTTTTCGAAGTTCACATATCCTTGAATCTCAGAATCTTCGATGCTTATCGAGGAATTGACGACATTTGCTTCATCGTTCCATGTGGTCCGTATATCCGACGACCACATTATTTGGGGCGTTATTTCTTCGATCGTTATTTCTTCGATCGTTATTGAAATATACTCAATTACCTTCACGTGTTTAGTTGGCAGATCCACCTTGTTCAGGTCTAGGTCGCCCACCACGATCACGTTGTCGTACTCCACCGGCTCGCCGCGCTCGATCTTCTCCAGGATCTCCTCGGCCGGGACGATTCGTCTCGTATCGTCTGGCGCGGCCTGGGATGAGACTGCAAGCAAGAAAAGGAGCGCGAAAAGGGCGAAGATCATGATCGTGGCGGATCTTGTCATATTCGGGAGAATCTTTGGCGCAGGTATACAAAAAGGTTCGGGTGTTGTGAGCGGACAAGTCTGTCTAGTGGAGACCTCGGGCCCGAAAGACGACTCTCTGAGACGTGGATAAGCGCCGGTGATACGAACGTGAGCGTCTTAAGAGCAATCTATATATGCAATACGATAAAATAGTTGACAAGTTCAACGTGAGAATTCATAGCTCGTCAAAGTTCGTCAGGCGTGTTGTATAATGGTGGGAACATGAAAGAGCAATGGGAACTTCGTCTCGAAGAACTCAGAGAAGAGTTTGATTCAGGCCAGAAGATGCTGGCCGATTTAGAAGAAAGGGTCGAAGAGTTGAAAAGATCGCTACTCAGGATCGAAGGGGCCATTCAAGTCCTTGAAGAGTTGGGTGAAGAAGATATTGAGGAAGAATGTTTTGAAGACGACCTCGAAGAAGATTGATGTATTGACCATTGCAACGCCGTTACCGGTTATTTTCCTACTATTTTCTCACAACTCTCGCGAAAAGGCGACCTATTCAAACGTTTGAGAAAGCCCGATGTTTCATCGCCGACATGGCCAAGATTGAAAACCGAACCTCACACCGAAAACTTACATATCCCCTGCCGCCCAACCTAGACGGGATGCCCAACTTCAAAGTTCTCCTGGAAGGTGCCTGGCTGGTCAGAGACATCAAATCCGTAGACGATGCGATAGGTGTGGCCATATCCGAGGCTGGAAAGAGATTGAACAACAAGAACCTGGACTTCGTGGACTTGGAGGCGGGCCAGACGATCTGCCCCCTGTGCGGCGAATCCTTGGACGGAGCGTTCCTGGTGGCAGGAACCGCCTTGGTCGGCCTCCTATTCGAGGTTAAGGTTTACGATGCCGAGAACGAGAGCCACGCATCCAGGATCGGAAAATCGATGATTGGAAAGGCGATGACATCGGTGCCGTTGCGAGTGGTCGAGGTAGAAGAGCTGTCCTGACCCGATCACTAGTTTTCTCTTCGCCTTTCCTTTTCTTCCCGTCTTTTCATTTTCCATCCAATCGTGGATTTATGGTGCTTGCATCCGGTTATGCCAGACTGAGTCATGGACTTTTGATCAAAGATGCGATTTGCCCAAAAAGTATTAACACAATCCCCATCGTCTTTTTGATCTTCAAAGACAACAAACCCCACAACGACCACAAAGCCCGAGAGATCCAAAATATGAAATCTATCTTGATCAAAGGTGCCCGAGAGCACAACCTAAAGGACGTCACAGTTGAGCTTCCCCGGGACAAGTTCATCGTCATCACTGGAGTTTCAGGTTCCGGCAAGTCGACACTTGCCTTCGATACCATCTACGCCGAAGGGCAGCGTCGCTATGTGGAATCGCTCTCTGCATACGCGCGCCAGTTCTTGGGACTAATGAACAAGCCGGACGTCGACTCAATCGAGGGTCTTTCCCCGGCCATATCCATCGAGCAGAAGACAACATCGAAAAACCCCCGAAGCACTGTGGGGACCGTTACTGAGATCTATGACTATCTTCGGCTTCTCTTTGCGAGAGTTGGAACGCCCCATTGTCCTGACCACGGAATTAGAATCGAGTCGCAGTCGCCAGAGAGGATCGCGAGCAAGATCAGAGACGAAGCGAGTGAAACGGGCGAAACTGACGAAAACGGTACCGTCACAATCCTTGCTCCGATCGTCCGCCAGAAGAAAGGAACCTATGGTCAGCTCTTCAAAGACCTGAATGCTGAAGGCTTTGCGAGGGTCCGGGTGAATGGAGAGATCTATAGGACCGACGACGAAATTACCCTTGACCGGTACAAGAAACACGACATCGAGATCGTCATCGATCGGCTGAACCCTGCCGAAGATCGATCGAGATTGGTTGAAGCTTGCGAAAACGCGCTCGATCAGACAGACGGCCTCCTGATCGTCACAGATTCAGAAGGGCGCGATCGGCTCTATTCTTCCAAGATGGCATGTCCCATCTGCGGCATGGTCTTTGAAGAGCTCCAGCCGAGGATGTTTTCTTTCAACAGTCCTTTTGGAGCTTGCGAAACCTGTAACGGGCTTGGGATAAAGACGGAACTCGATCCGGACCTCATCATCCCAGACAAGGACAAGTGCATAGCCGACGGGGCTGTGGCGCTGTACCGAAACCACGTTGATGGATGGCGGGGCCAGCACCTTGCAGCCGTTGCAAAGCATTTTGGTTTCGATATTTTCACGCCGATAAAGGACCTATCCAAAGCGCAGTTCAATGTGCTCATGTACGGCTCGGCCGAGCGGATCCAGTTTCAGATGAGCATGAAGAACGGGGATGCGCACTGGTCTCATAAAGGCCATTGGGAAGGGCTCATCCCTCAGTCTGAGCGGCTTTACCACCAGACGAACTCAGATTATCGGCGGGATGAATTGGAGCGGTTCATGAAGGTTCTGCCCTGCCCGAGGTGCAAAGGCGAGCGGCTAAAGGAGAAAGTTCTCGCGGTGGAGATCGCGAAAAGTTCCATCGCAGATGTGACGAACCTATCGATCTCTGAATGCGCAGGGTTTTTCGAGAGACTCGAGCTTCCTGAAAAGGAGCAAGAGATCGCGCGGCAAGTCTTGAAGGAAATTCGATCTCGTTTGGGGTTCTTAGAGCACGTGGGTCTTGGGTACCTCACGCTCTCTCGAAGTTCCGGCACCCTTTCTGGCGGCGAAGCTCAGAGGATCAGGCTTGCCACTCAGATAGGGTCGAACTTGATGGGGGTTTTGTACGTCTTAGACGAGCCGTCTATTGGGCTTCATCAGCGTGATAACGGGCGGTTGATCGAGACGTTAAAGACGCTTCGAGACCTTGGAAACACGTTGATCGTGGTCGAGCACGATGAAGATACCATCCGGAGCGCGGATCATGTGGTCGATATGGGACCTGGCGCCGGGATTCACGGCGGATGGGTGGTGGCAGAAGGCGCGCCGGACGAGATCGAACGAAACCCGGAATCGTTGACCGGGCAGTACCTTTCTGGAAAAAAGGAGATCGAGACCCCCGCCCGCCGGAGGCGCAGCGAAAAGTTCGTCCACATCTGGGGTTGCCGCGAGAACAACCTGAAGAACATCGACGCGAAGATCCCCATAGGGATTTTCACGGTGGTGACCGGAGTTTCAGGGTCAGGAAAGTCCACGCTCATTTACGATACGCTTTACCAGGCTCTGATGAAGAAGATCTACAAGTCTGGCGTCACCCCTGGTGAGCATGACGATCTTTCGTTCGATTCAGAGATCGACAAGGTGATCGTGATCGATCAAAGCCCCATCGGAAGGACTCCTCGCTCGAACCCTGCCACTTACACCAAGGTGTTCGATCCGATCAGGCAGGCGTTTGTGGGAACGAAAGAGGCGAAGGTCAGAGGATACAAGCCTGGGCGTTTCTCCTTCAACGTGAAAGGTGGCAGGTGTGAAGCCTGCAATGGCGATGGGCTAATCAAGATCGAGATGAACTTTCTTCCGGACGTTTACATCGAGTGCGAGGAGTGCAAGGGCGCGCGTTACAACGCAGAAACGTTGGAAGTCAAGTACAAGGGAAAGTCGATCGCCGAGGTTCTGGACATGACCGTAGAAGAAGCCCGTGAGCATTTCCAGAACGTTCCTGCCATCAGAAAAAAGCTCGACACCTTGATCGGGGTGGGGCTTGGCTACATCAAGCTTGGCCAGAGTTCGACCACTCTTTCTGGCGGCGAAGCTCAGAGGATCAAGCTTACGCGGGAGCTATCCAAAAAGGCCACCGGAAAGACGATTTATCTATTGGATGAGCCAACGACGGGGCTGCATTTTGACGACGTGAAGAAGCTGATTGCAGTTCTGAACGATCTTGTGGCCAAAGGCAACACGGTGGTCGTGATCGAGCACAACTTAGACGTGATCAAGTCTGCAGACTACATAATCGACCTTGGGCCAGAGGGCGGAAACGCGGGCGGCGAGGTTGTGGCCGAAGGGACACCAGAAGAGGTGGCCAAAGTCCAGGAGAGCTACACCGGCCAGTTCCTGAAGGCGAGGCTTTTCGGGCGAGGTGAGAGCTAAAAGAGGAACTTGCGGCGGGGAGAAGATGCGCCCACGGTTGGCGCTCGGCCTTTTCGCGCCTGCCTTCACATCGATTGAGTCTGTTGAGTGAGTAAGTAATCCCGGACACCTGAAAACAGTACCGTCAACGAGATTGCGGCCGCGGAGGGTATCGTGATCGTTCATCCCAACTGGTGGGGCCAGCCTCCAGCCATCCTGAAGGGCTGGGTCGATCGGGTCATAAGGCCGGGCCTCGCCTACGAGTTTCTTGAGGAGGACGGCGGCGAAGGAGTGCCGATTGGCCTCTTGAAGGCGAAGGTGGCCTTGATCTTCAACACATCCAACACGCCAGAAGAGCGAGAGCTGGAGGTTTTCGGCGATCCTCTCGACGCTCTCTGGGTAAATTGCGTCTTTGGGCTGTGCGGCGTTGGCGACGTTCGCAGAAAGACGTATTCGGTGGTGGTGACCAGCACGCCAGAGGAGAGGCGGTCGTGGCTGGCGGACGTTCGGGAGATCGTCGGGAAGAGTTTTCCGCCGTAGGGCGAGTTTATGGCCGAAGAGTCACAGAGAGCGGACCCGTTCGAGGGTAGCAGAACTCGTTGGATACAAGCAAACAGCAGGCGGTTCAGCAACTGCGTGTATGGTGGCGAGCAAACCAAAAAACATACATAGTAAAAGACCAATCTTATCACAGATGGGCGATGATTTCCAAACTTTACTTTGGTCTAGTTTCAAAAAAATATATGGCCCAATTCTTGCTGCTTCGAGTATTATTGTAGCGTTTTTAGTGTGGATATTTGAACCAACCCAAAGTTTATCTCTAAAATTTGCAATTCCAAGTTATCTTATAATACTTATGATCATATGCGTGTTGACCGACGCAACATACGCTAACTTTGAGGCAAGTAAAAAAGCGCCTTTACCTTCTATAAAGCAGGCAAATAAAAATGAAGACGGCAATATTTTGTGCCTACTTTCCCCTTCAGAACTGTTCTCTCAAGATATGTTGGTTTCGTTTTATTATCGTGATGGGAATTCTATGGAAAGGCTGATAGGTGTAGGACATATTGAAATTATTCAAGAAGATAAGCAGATCCAAGCAGTACTGTTGGTCTATGAACACCCTTATAAATCTATATTGGATCAATTAGCGGAAAACGATGAGAATATCAAGGAAAAAGTCCGAGTAAAACCAGGCACCAGCAGATACTATATCGACAGATTGTATAATAGGTATACTGATTTTGATTAGGTGAGGACTATGTTAAACGTAGGAGGAAATCCCGCAATAGTTGTCGAAGTTATTGACGATCATACGATTGTTATTAACCGGGGGTCTGCCCATGGGGTCAGAAAGGGAGAACGGTTCCTAGTTTATAGCGTAAGAAAAAAAGAAATCATAGACCCAATAACTAAGGGGTCTTTAGGTCACCTAGAAATAAACAAGGGGACTGGCAGAGTTATCAGTGTCCAAGATCAGATGGCGATCATAGAGTCCGATAAAAGGCAGAACCCAGAGAGAAAAATTATAAGAAGGATCAAAAAACCCCAAGTTCGAGATGATCCCGGTTTCGTTGGTGTAGCCTTTTCACATTATCAGGATTCACATTATCAGGAAGAAGAAGAAATTATTGAAATTCCGAAGGGTTTGGTGCCGTTTAAATCTCCCAAAATAGGAGATAAAGTTAAGCCTATTTAAACCGACCCGCTGGTATTAAGACGAGTAGAGCCCGAAAACGGTTAACGTGGGCTTCCGTCTTATCCGAGGGCGAAGTTGTGATTGTGTTGGGATGTGACTGAGGATTGATACCATGCGACAGGTGATAGTCTATCTCGGTGAGGAATACTGGGTGGCGGAATGTCCCAGCCTTCCTGGCTGCATCAGTCAAGGGAAGACGGAAGAGGAAGCCATTGAGAACATCAAAGAGGCAATCGAGGCTTACACCTCCACCCTGAAGGAAGACGGCCTTCCGGTCCCTGAGGATCGGCTGGTGGATGCATGAAGAATTATCGCTTTTCCGTGGTGGTCGAGAAGGACAAAGACGGCTACGTCGCCTTCTGCCCAGAACTTCAGGGCTGCTACACTCAGGGTGGCACTTATGAAGAGGCCCTGGAAAACGCAAAGGACGCAATATCCCTCCACGTGAAAGACGTGCTTGAGTCTGGCGAAGAGCTTACAAAAATCGAATCCCTCAGCTTGACGTCTATTGAAGTGTCCGTATGACCGAAGAAGCTTTCTGAGAGCCCCCCTATGCCATGATCTCCCTTGACTCCCTTCCCCACCTTCCCGGCTGCTACATCTTCAAAGACACCGAAGGCGCAGTCCTCTACGTCGGAAAGGCAAAGGACCTGAAAAAGCGGGTGAGAAGCTACTTTCAGAAAAAAGACCTAGGCCCCAAAACCCAGGCCCTCCTCCAGGCAGCCAGCGACCTCGACTTCATCGTCACAGACACCGAGGTTGAGGCGTACCTCCTCGAAAACGCCCTGATCAAGAAACACCAGCCAAAGTACAACATCGCCTTAAAAGACGCAAAAAGATACGCATCCATCCACCTGACCGACGATCCCTTCCCGAGAATTTGCATATCCCGGGCGCGGAAGAGCAAAGGCGGCACCTTCTTTGGCCCCTTCGTCTCCGCAAAGGAAAGAGACTTCGTCTTCGAAGTGGTCCAAAAGACCTTCGGCCTTCGGCCTTGCAGGAGACTTCCGAAACGAGCGTGCCTGCGCTACCACATCGGGACCTGTAGCGGCCCTTGTATCGGGAAGATCTCCGAAGAAGAATACCTGAAACGAGCTAAACGGGCTGAATCCGTCCTTAAGGGAAATACCACGGAACTGATCGGCTCGATGAGAGAGGAGATGACGGCACTTTCCACGCAGCAAGAGTTCGAGCAGGCGATGGTGCTTCGAGACGAGATCAAGGCACTTGAGACGCTCCAGGAAAGGCAGCATATCGAGCGGCAAAAGAGGTTTGACGAAGACGTCTTAAGCTACGTCGTCGAGGCGGAAAACGTCTACCTGATGCTCTTTAAGGTCTACAAGGGAACCCTCGAAGGAAAAGAGGACTTCGTCTTTGCCAACGGCGAAAACTTACCAGAAGAATTCCTCGTCCAGTACTATTCAGAAAACGAGCCGCCAGAGGAATTGATTGTGCCAGAACCCCTCGACGATTCTTTGGCAAAGTTCCTTGGCCACGTCAAGGGAAAGAAAGTTCGCGTCACGGTCCCAAAACAGGGGGCGAAAAAGGAACTTCTGGAGCTTGCCCGAAAGAACGTGGAGATCGGCGTTTTCGGGGATCAAAAGAAACTCGAAGCCCTCCAGGTGGCACTCTCGTTGGCGAAATCCCCAAACGTCATCGAATGTTTCGATATATCCCACCTCAGCGGCACTGCAACAGTCGGCTCGATGGTCCAGTTCCGGGGCGGAAGGCCCGACAAACAAAATTACCGCCGCTTCAAGATCAGGGATGTCGAAGGGATCGACGATTTTGCCTCGATCGGCGAGGTTGTCCGGAGGCGCTACACCCGCCTGAAAGATGAGGGCGGAGCGATGCCGGACCTCGTCGTAATCGATGGGGGAAAAGGCCAGCTTTGGGCGGCGGCCCAGGAGCTTCGAGGTCTGGGGATCTCTATTCCCCTGATCTCGATCGCCAAGAGGGAAGAAGAGATTTACATGCTCGGGAACCTTCGTCCCCTTCCGATCGAAAGGAGCGATAAAGCTTCGCTCTTCGTCCAGGAGATCAGAGACGAGGCTCACAGGTTTGCGATCAAGTACAACCGACTGCTGAGAACGAAAGCGTTGGTGTCATAAACAAAGATTGTTCCGATATGTATTTATAACAAATGCGGTTGAAATATCTCTGTGGAATTTAAAATAAAAAAATATTTGAAAAATGTTGTTTATCCGATGCTTGTTTTGATATTCATTATTACCATATTGTGGACGCTCATATTTTCACACCCCCTCTTCTTGAATGCATATACAGATCTGCTGATTGAAGGGTGTGGAATAGATCCTGAAACGGTCGATTTTCAGACATATTCTAAAGAGGAATTTTCAGCAGAATTTCTTAATAATTCGCTGGGCCCCGAAGATGATTTCATAACTCTCTTCGAAAGCCATTACGGAACCGAAAACAAAAGAGAAGGAATAATAACAATAGCTTATGATATCAAGAACCCTAACGATCCTTCCAGGTACACGCTCTATAGGATTAACAAATATACAGATCTCGTTTATAAAAATGATAGGCAGATATGTCCCTCATGTAAAGTTAAGCACTATAGATCGAAGTTGATGACCAATTCGTGCTCTTTGATATAGATAGGTCAACGATGAAGCAAAAGAAGTTAGCGTTCTACATCTGGCTGGTCACGATTACCCTAGGCATTTCGACGTATCTATTTTTCCCAGAGGAAGTCAACATAGATTTCCTAAAAGGTCTTTCAGAGGTGCATTACATTACAGCTCTGGTGATCTACCTTTTGATACTCTCCACGAGAGGTCTGACTATGATACCTTCAACTCCACTTCTCTTTGCAGGTATATTGATATTCGATCCAGTTGTGCTGTTTATCACAAACATGATGGGGATACTCGCCTCCTCCACGTTGGTTTATTACTTTTCGAGATATTTGGGGTTGGATATTTACTTCGAAAATAAATATGGGATGCAGATCCAAAAAATTAAAACAAAAATGGACGGTAAAGAGCTTCCTGTAATCATAGGTTGGAGTTTTTTCCCTTTGGTGCCTACCGATTTAATAGTATATGTGGGATCAACTCTACGAATAAATATTTTTAAATGCTTGATAGGCGTATTTATTGGCGAATCTGTTCTAAACACGTTTTATATAGTGTCTGCGACTCTCCTTTTGAGACCTTAAGTTATAGCCGAGAACCTTCGAAGAGAAAGATTCCATGACAACATATAACCAAGCTCCAAATACCTCTGATCTGCAGCTTGACCTCGTCTCCGATTTTGAGCCGAGAGGATCTCAGCCAGAGGCGATCGAAGGGCTCGTTTCAGGCCTGAAAACAGGTCTGAAGCATCAGACCCTGCTTGGGGTTACGGGCTCAGGAAAGACTTACACAATCGCCAACGTCATCGACCAGGTCAAGAAACCAACTTTGGTCATCGCCCACAACAAGACCCTCGCAGCCCAGCTCTATAACGAGTTTCAAGAATTTTTCCCAGAAAACAGGGTCGAGTACTTCGTTTCTTACTACGACTACTACCAGCCCGAGTCTTACATTCCCGCACGAGATCTGTACATCGAAAAAGACTCTGCCATCAACCCGAAGATTGAACAGATGCGCCTTGCTGCGACAGCATCCCTCATGTCTCGGCAAGACGTGATCGTGGTGGCATCGGTCTCTTGCATCTATGGTCTTGGAAACCCTGAAAACTTCCAGAAGATGGGATTTGAGCTGAAAGTGGGAGACAAGATATCGAGAAGGGAGATTCTCGGAAGGTTGGTGGACATCCAGTATGAAAGAAACGACCTCGAACTTATGCCGGGCCGTTTTCGGGTGAAAGGAGACACCATCGACCTCGTCCCCGGCTACTTCAACGACATCATCAGAATCGAGCTATTCGGAGACGAAGTGGACAGAATCTCTGAGATCGAAAAGCAGAGCGGAAAGCGCAGGGAAGATATGAACTACTTCTACGTCTACCCTGCGCGCCATTACGTGATCCCAGAAGACGAAAAAAAGAGCGCCATCGAGCAGATCCTAAAAGAACTGGATGAAAGACTTCCCGAGCTTGAGATGCTCGAAGCTCACCGGCTAAAGCAGCGAACTCTCTACGACATCGAGATGATCGAAGAGACCGGAAGCTGCAAAGGAATCGAAAACTACTCTCGCCACTTCGACGGCCGAACGCCTGGCGAGCCGCCCTATTGTCTTCTCGACTACTTCCCAGAAGACTTCCTGATAGTGATCGATGAAAGCCACCAGACAATCCCTCAGCTCCGCGCCATGTATAAGGGCGATCGATCTCGGAAAACGAGCCTCGTTGACTACGGATTTCGGCTTCCAAGCGCCTTTGACAATCGCCCTTTGAGGTTCGAAGAGTTCGAGCAGTACATGAAGTCTGTGATATTCGTCTCGGCAACGCCTGGAGCTTACGAGCTGGAGCGGTCCGAAAAGGTTGCAGAGCAGATCATCCGACCAACCGGCCTTTTGGACCCAGAAGTTGAGGTTCGCCCCATCGAATGTCAGGTCGAAGATGTGATGAAGGAAATTGGAAAGGTCGTCGAGAGAGGTGATCGCGCTCTTGTGACCACCCTCACGAAAAAGCTTGCAGAAGAGCTGACCGACTATTTGGCGAAAAACAAAATTCGGGCCAGGTACCTTCATTCCGAGATCAAGACTATCGAGAGGACCGAGATCATAAGGGAGCTTCGCCTTGGAAAGTTCGATGTCCTCGTCGGGATCAACCTCTTAAGAGAAGGACTCGACATTCCTGAGGTTGGCTTCATCGGGATACTGGACGTGGATAAGGAAGGGTTCCTCAGGGACGAAAAGAGCCTGATCCAAACGATCGGCAGAGCTTCGAGGAACGCAAACTCTAGAGTTGTCCTCTACGCCGACAAAATGACCTATTCCATAAGCGAAGCGGTCCGAAAGACCGAAGAGAGACGCGCGCTCCAGATGAGATACAACCAGGAGCACGGGATCGTTCCAAAGACGATAAACAAGCCCGTCAGGGAGAAAGTCGCAGAGATCACCGACACAAGACACATCCCAAAGTCAGATATCCCAAACATGATAATCGAGCTTGACGCCGAGATGAGAGACGCTGCAAATGTCCTCGACTTCGAACGTGCGATTCAGCTTCGAGACACTATCAAGAGGCTAGAAAAGGATAATGTGGGCGGGCTAAAAACGGGATAACGGAAGTTTAGGCTATTTGTTCACCTCGACCATTCAGCCACCTTATTCTTGATTATGCGTCTGCTCTCTTTTGCGCTTGCAACAATTATTTCGTCCTGGATCCACTTTGGCAAGAACTGCTTTACTCCGCCTCGACCAGTCTCTTTGAAGCGCATATCGCAAAAGAGGAGCACGCCATGCTCGGAAGCGTCACGGATCACCCTTCCTGCAGCCTGGAGTCCTCGGTTTATGGCAGGCAAAGTGTAGGCGATGAGCATTCCCTTTTCTCGACCGTACTTCTTGACGTAGTACGTGTTGACCTCCCTTTGAATCTCGTTGTAAAATCCAAGAGGCAAGCCAACGACAGCAACGCCGTTTAGAGCTTTGCCTTTGTAGTCGATCCCTTCGGCAAGTTTTCCGCCAGACACACCCAAGAGGACCGCGCCACGCCGCCTTCCTGCCCGGAAAAAGTCGTTAAGAACGTCAGGAACCTCTTCTGCAGCTCTGGGCTCGGTGTAAAGTCGTTTTCCAGCTTTCCTTGCAGCTTTTTGGCAGACTTTCTGGTATTGGTTCATCATGGCGTAAGACGTGAAGAAGACGGCAACGTTTCCAGGAACTTCTTCTATCAGCGCCCCCAAGTGATCGATGATTTCTTGGCGATTCTGGGCATCTTCTCTTTTCTCAAGCTGAGTGGTGGCGTTTTTGGCTGCGATGAGAAGCCTATTTTGGGCGGGAAATGACGTGGGCAAGTTGATCTTTTCAGCTCGCTTGGATTCGGCCAGTAAATAGAGTTCGTAAGCATCGAGAGGCGAGAGCGTCCCGCTCAGCATCACTGTAGAGTTGATGTTATCTACGACTTGCCTTATGACTGGGGAGGGATCGATGTTGTTCACCTCTAGCCACGTCCGTTTCTTCTCGCCAATTCCACTTGAGATGATCCGTCTTTGGTATGCAAGATCGGTCTCGCCAAGTTCAATGTCTCTTAGGAACAAAAGCACCTGGGCGAGGCTTGGTTCCACTTCGCCTTGGAGGTTCTCTTTGTCGCCTTCGGCGAGCTTATGTTCAGCGATGGCAACTGCCACGTCGGAAACGGCTGATAAAGCGTCATCTACGTCGCTCGTATCTTGGTAGAGAAACTCTCTGAATAGGTCGGCATCGAGAAGCTCTTCGCCTTCTTGCATCCTTGCCTGTCGGCTTTGGATGTACTTTCTAAGCCTGGGAAGCAAGGACTTTGCGATCTCAACCCCTTTCATTCTGGATAGGGCATCCGTGCGAGATTCCTGAATCTTGGCTTGGCCCATGGCGTCCTGATACGTTTCCACTTCCGTCTCGGCAAGGTCGATCATCCTTTGGGACAAATATCTCGTGTTCAGGGCTCTTACAGCATCTCCCAGGTTATGGGCCTCGTCTACGAAAAGAGTGAGGGTTTCTCGGTCCAGTTCGAGCCAGTCGAAGATGATCTCCTGAAAATCAGGGCTGAAGAGGTGAGAATAGTTCAGGATGACTAGGTCGCTATTTTTGGCGCAGAGGCTCATGGTTTCGTAGGGGCATATGTCATGGCATTTGTCTATGAATTGGTCCGGAGACTGGATCTCGTCTCTCAGGCCGTCTGCAAGGTCCAGCATCTTGATGGATGGTTTGAATTGGGGTTTTCCGCTCAGTTCCAAAACTTCTCTGCTCATGAGGTAATAAGGACAGAACGTTCGGTATTCGGGGTTCTCGTCAGGAAGGCTTCGGTCTTTCGAAGGGTCGTAGAACCTCCCTCCAAAATCTCTGAGGCGGGTGGCCATCAAGTGTTTTGTTTTCTCTCTTAGCCTCGCACAGCCTGAATAAACGCTCTCGCCGCGAAACTCGCTTGCAAGAGGACACATCTTTTGTTTTCCTACCATATAGGAGATGTTTGGTTTGTGTCTGGTCTTGGCCTTGATCTTCTCGATCTCGCCCAGGTATATGTTGATCTGGCTAACGGTCCTCACTGCTACGGCTATCTTGCCAGGGGCTGCAGCCAATGCCGCAGAGATGCAGCTGGTTTTTCCGCTGCCGGTTGGGGCATCTATCATGAGAACGCTGTGATCACCGTCTCTCACGGCTTCGTAAACCGCATCTAGCATGGCGTCTTGGTAGGGTCTCAGCGAGTCGTAGGGGAAGTAGTCCAAGTACACATATCTTGTCTCCGAGCTGATAAGTGATAAAGGCTATCCAAAGGCGGCAAGTGCCCAGTGTGTATTACGGTCTGATGGAAAAGTTTAAACTGTATCCCCGCATAGAGTAACTTCAGGTGAAAGGGAACTACATGAGAGGATTTATCATCTTGTTACTCAGCTTTGTCATCTTAGTTGCGATTTCGTACCTTGCAATTGCTTCGGGTTTCGAGTCCATGACGGGATCCACGACGGGGTCCATGACGGGATTTCTTGAAGTAAGCGGCAAGGGCAATACCGAGATCGTCGAAACTGCAATGGACAGGCATACGGGATTTTCCCGCACCGAGGTCCTTTACAGCCAAGGCGCTATCGACTATTCGGCGATGGGGTTTGTGAACGATTCGGCGGGGATCTCTCAGAGGAACAGGACGATCGATTTTCCCAAGGGGCTTTTCGTCAACGTCCAGCATTTGGAATCATCTTTCGTCTTCAACGGGACTGGGATGGACTTGTCCAACATCAACGTCGCATCATCTTACATGGGATTTGATCGTGTGGCTCAAACGCCCAATTGCACCATTTTCGATCTGAAGAGCGAGTTTGATGGCACCTGGGATGTCGGGGCTTTCAAGAATGAGATTGCCAAGAAGATCGATTCCAGGACGGCTCTGGACGGCAAGTTCGAGGTGGAAAAAGAGATCCGTTTCAGTCAGTTCGATTGAGTAGGATTATAGTCAAAAACCAATTAGATGAAACTAATTGGTTCTCGCAAGATTAGTGCTTAACGATACGAATAGGTCAAAATGTCGAACTAATGAGAGTTCGACAGTTGTCCGAAAGGTATCGTCAAATACTATATTTGGGTATTTTTAGGGGGTTATTGAAGATATGGGTTTGCTCAACAGGATGGGTACGATAGTTAAGGCGAAGACCAATACGTTGATGGACAGGCTGGAAGATCCTTCTGAGACGTTGGATTACTCTTACCAAAAGCAGCTTGATCTGTTGCAGAACGTCAGGAGAGGTGTTGCCGAGGTCGCGACCTCAAAGAAGAGGTTAGAGCTTCAGAAGGCAAAATTGGCGCAGAGCAGGGACAAGTTGGATTCGCAGGCGAGAGACGCGATCAAGTCGGACCGCGAAGACCTGGCTCGGATAGCTCTTGAGAGGAAGACCGCTCTAGATTCACAGGTAGGGGGGTTAGACCTTCAGATTGCAGACCTTCAAAGAGAGCAAGATAAACTTGAGGCTACCGAAAAGAGGCTTTCTACGAAGATCGAGGTGTTCAGGACGAAGAAAGAGAGCCTCAAGGCTCAGCATTCTGCGGCAGAGGCGCAAGTTAAGGTCACAGAGTCGCTCACCGGCATAAGCGAAGAGATGGCAGATGTTGGGATGGCAGTTCAAAGGTCTGAAGATAAGATCGAGAACATGAAGGCTCGTTCTGCTGCTCTTGACGAGCTGATGGATTCAGGCGCTCTTGAAGATTTCACCCAAAGCGGAGATAGTATCGATAGAGAACTTGCCAAGGTGAAGGCAGAAAGCGATGTCGAGCTCGAACTTGCCAGGCTGAAAGCGGAGGCAGGGAAATGATAATCAGAATCATGGGAGGTGGCCAGTTCAAGGTTCCAAGCGCTCTTCTGGACGAGTTGAACGTGATCGACAACCAGATCGTGGATTTCGTGGCCAAAGAGGACGAGGCCGGGTACAAGAAAGGGCTTTCTGAGCTCTTTGTGGCCATAAAAGATAAGGGAACGCCCTTGGACGCAGAAGAGATCTTGGAGTCAGACATAATAGTGCCGCCGGAGGATTTGACGCTGGAAGAGGCAGCGAAGATCTTCAGCGGTGCTGGGTTGATCGAAGACTAAACCAAATAGTTTGAGATATGAAGAGAAGAGAAAAGGTGCTCGTTAGATGGGCATTCCCCAAAGCGGGTACCATTTCTCTTCGTTTTTTTCGATAGGTAGTTCTGGTTCCATGATTGACCTGAGCCGAAACTCAAGGGCGTTGTCTCTTTTCTGGTTTGATATAGGTGCGAAGGGGTAGTATGCGCCAGCCTTGAAGTTGTAGATCCAGTAGACGGGCTGTTTTCCTTCGAAACGGTAGACTGCGCAGAGCAGTTGTTCCCCAAATCCGTGGTCGATGAGGGTTTGGCTCACCATGTGGATGCTGGTTACTATGTCTTCGAAGTCGTCGTCTTTTAAAGCTACCCAAAGGAAGTTGTACTCGTCTTTTTCGAGCTGGAACTCGGTTCCGGTTTCCTTGCGGCTGTATTGGAGGAGTTCTTCGATCTCGGTTCTTGCGGATTCGTATCTTGAAGATTCGATGGGTTTGAAGCAGATGCCAGCTGACCCCGCAGGTTTGAGATCGAGGTTCGTCTCCAGGGTTATGCTGGCAGTTGATATGGCAAATAGTTTGTCGAGCTTCGCTTTGGGTAGCTTGCTTTTGCCCAGGATTGCGTCAAGGAATTTCATATCGTTTCGAGCTCCAGTTCGATTTTTTCGAGGGCTGCTATTCGCTGTTCTACTGGGGGATGAGTTGAAAATAGTTTCATTATCGCAGAGCCTGAAAGTGCTGGTATTATGAAGAAAGCGTTCATCCCTTCGGCTTGTCTTAAGTCTTTTTGGGGTATTCTTGGCATCACGCCGCTGATCTTCATCAGGGCTGAAGCCAGGTGAGATGGGTGGCCTGTTATCACTGCAGATCCTCTATCGGCTGCAAATTCTCTGTATCGAGAAAGGACTCGAAGGAGGAGCGTGCTCAGTATCCAGACCAGGATCGCGGCGGCCCAGGCGGCCCAGATGCTTCCGCCTCTCCGGTCGGATCCGCCGCCGCCAAAGTAGAGCATGTATCTGACCAGGAAGAAGGCGACGGTCGAAAGGAAACTTGCGATCGTCATAACCATCACGTCCCGGTTCTTTATGTGAGTCAGCTCGTGGGCGATGACCGCTTCTAGCTCGTTTCTGTCGAGCTGATTCATGATACCAGTGGTCACTGCCACTACTGCATTGTTAGGGTTTCTTCCAGTGGCAAAGGCGTTTGGCATGGGGGTGTTTACGACGGCAATTCTCGGTTTTGGGATGTCTGCTATGAGGCAGAGTCTCGATATCATCTGGTGGAGTTCGGGCTGTTCGGATTCGGAGACGATTTTGGCTCTCATGCTTGTCAGGACCAGTTTGTCTGAGAAGAAGTACTGGATCAGCATGACGGCTCCGGCGACGATTATCATGATTTGGGTGCCAGCTCCTTGGTATGATAAGAACGCCAGGAACGCCAGGTAGACTGCAGCCAGGAGGAACATGGTGACGAGCATTCGAAACTCCAGTCCTCGATCGTATTGCCATTTTCGTTTCATGGTTGATTCGCACCTTGCTGAGTTTTATGTGATGTATGTAGGACCTCTTTGGATTTAAGGGGTTTGTCAGGGTTCTGTCAAGTTATCAGTAGGTAAAACCCAAGTGTTACGAACGTGAAGTGGAATTAACACCAAGTAACAACCAAGAAAATTATTTAATAATTAGTGTGTTATTATAAATTTGCAGTAAATATCTGTATGCTAGAATTTTTAAAATCGCCGTCGTCTGTTACTAATGCAAGATTATTCACTGCACATATATCCCCAATAATGATATCATTAAAATCCATTTCACCTTTTTTAAATTCACTCAAGAACGCATAAGTTTTAGCTTTATCAAAATCAGAGTCGCAACATTCAACCGAATTTAACATCTCATAAACATCTTGTGCTATCGTTTCCGCAATTTTCTCTTCTTTATAATATTGACTGTTTCTAAAGTCTTTTTTACCTTTTTCTCTAGGATTCGTATCAATCTTCCATCTTTTCCAATGATGATGGATACATCTGTTTACGAATTCTGATAGCACGGGACTGCAAATGTGTACGGTATCTTTGCCCCATTTATCTTGAGATTCATAATATTTATTGCTATTCGGGTTGCCGTACCGAAACTGCGGAGGGCCGAATATAAACAAGCATACGTTTGCATCAAGTAAAATTCTATCGGTTTCCTGAAGTGTCTTTATATTTTTTATCATATTAATCATCGGCAAAAATTTCTTTTAATTTTGCTATATATCCGCTGGGGTCTTTATAATATTCCTTTGCTTCTCTAATTGCCCGGTTAACAGTAAGATGTCTCCCTGGAGAAATGTTTTCAAAAACTAACATCTCGTCTAAAATCTCTTCTCGGATTTCCCCCTTATAAAGTTGACCAATAGCTGAATCCAGGAAAGCAGCACCAAGACTTTTGATATTATCGAAGGATATATGTACTCTATCTCCTCGACTCACTGCAGATCGAAGTATTTCAAATACTTTTTGGCCGCTATCGGAAGAAATACAAAACTCGCTCCCAACCACGGCAGATATGCACACAACATTCTTTAAATCCACTACTGCAATAGCACCTCTATACACATGTACTGTCTCCGCTTTTCTATTTTCTTGTAATTCTGATATTTTTATCTCAATTGCATTTTCCCAAGGGTATACATCCAAAACACGATCAGACCCAATTTTCAAATCCCGTGCTAACGAAGAATATGCAATAGGATTCCACATCATTGAATCGCTGGTTTCTACATTATCAACATCCGGGTCACACACGGATGGCTCCCAAGCAAAAAATCCCATTCTTGCATTACCCGTGCAAGTAAATGGTTTAGACTGAGCGGGTTCAACTTCAGTCAACGAACTTTTCCTCCGTTGGGGTGCCAAAATTCCTTCTAAATGTCCAGATTACCCAAAGAGCTGACCTAATAACACAATCAACAGCTTCAGCCAACTTCCCCTTTGTGAGGTCATCATAATATACTTCTTTGGAGAACTGGAATCCTTTAGGGATGCCGGTTATCTCATAGGATGGATCAAATGAAAAGTTGGGGGGTGCAAACATGAGATCTTTTTTTAAATTCCATAAGAATTCTTCACGTTCAGCCTCACTCATTTTCTTTAACGAAGCAAAACTTGACTCGGTAACTCTCACGTTTGCTATTGCAACGATGAAGTTATCTGCCTTCTTGGGCTGAATGATTAAGAAGGGCATTTCATTTTCAGCCTTGCCCTGAAACATGAAATCAAAATCCTCTGGGCAGGGCAAGCTCTCTGAGGTATCATATCCGCGATTTTTCATCCAGCCACAGACTAATGACTTGGCTTGATCAATTGTTTCGATCTCAGAAACCATGAATGCAAATCTCCATCTAGCGTGTCCAATGACTGGATTACCTTGTATTTACTCCTTGTGATTGCAAAATATCATATATGTGTAAATACGTATTTAATTTTATACATTACTATAAGTGCAAATCGAACCATATCAGTCCCACATATAACAATTGTGCGTAAAACTTGAACCGTTTAAAAATCTTCATTTTCGCACATCTTCTCAGTGTTACTCAGCTTTCGCGTTCAAACTTCTCAATTCTCACCTAACGATAACTTGACAGAACCTTTGTCAGGTTACCTTATCAGGTAGGTTTTGCTGATCGCAGCGATCAGGAGGGCGATGAGTACGGAGCCGAGGATCCGTTCGATTATGGCATAGCGCGTATATTTTTCGTCGGCTTTGTAGTCGATGTTGGGTTGGAGGAAGGACGCGAAGCCCGAGGTGAATGTTGCAAGGCTGAAAAGGAAGGGGTCTTTGAAGGTCAGCGGGACTTCTCTTAAGAGAGTGGTGACTTCGACTGTGTTGGATGTGTTCTTTTCGAGCTTTTCTTCTCGGATCAGTTTTCTGATGCCTTTTTTGCGCCGGAAGATGGTGCTGAAGGAAAGGACCGAGAACATGATCCAGAAAAGCGTGTAATGTGGTTTTACGCCGTATCCGTAAAAGAGCATTTCGAGCGTGTCGATGACTTTTTCGATGCAATTCTTGGGAGTTGTGCATCCGTTTCCATTTCGGCATTTGTTTCTGTACTCGAAGTAGCAGTTGTTTGAGTCTTCGAACCAGCCGAGGTTCATGTAGTTTCTTATCAAGGCAAGGTAAGCGTCGTCGTCTGAAGCGCATAGGGTTTGCCGATAAATAACTTATCGAATTTTAGCTCCCTTCGAATGTATGTGCATCTCTCGGCAATACTGAATAATTCCACATAGGATGCAATGAATGCGGTTGTATTTCTAGTTGCGCCATATCATCATTTGAAAATTTAATTCCTTTCGTATATTTCCTCCCATCCAAACGTGCTGCCAAAGTTAACCCTTTTTTTGTTGTCGTACCACTAATCAGTTTGATAACAGTTTCATAACTAACCAGAGGTTGTCCCCGCCAATTCATGCTAATGAATGAGAACATACAATGCTCTATTTTATTCCATTTACTGGTTCCTGGAGGGTAGTGACAAACCGTTATTGATATCCCTATCTGATCTGATAATTCTTGTAAAAATATTTTCCAACCCCTATTGCGGCTTCCATTACTTCCACCACCATCGGCACAGATCAATAGTTCTTTGGCATTAGGATAGCATTGTTTTCCAAATCTATGCCACCATTGTCGGATGCTCTCAACTGCAAATTCTGAAGTATCATAACTCGTGCCCACGTTAACCATTCCTTCATTTCTGTTGACGTCATAGATTCCATAAGGGATTGCAGTTCCAATTGCCAATGATGTGAAGTCATAAACATTGACTTCTTTGGGTTGTCCGATCTTTCGCCACGTTCTACCTTGGTTTTTGAACTCACCTACATTCTCTTTCTTCTTCGTATCCACTGAAATCACAGGATTGCCTTGAATCGTAAACTTCTTTGCCAGTTCATTTATGTATCCAAACTGGGCATCTCGTTCAGGTGCTGAACCGCCTTCTTTTATCTTCACATTTGATTGAAGTGAGTAGTTACGTTCCTTCAAAAGTCGTCTCATGGTATCAGGACCTATCTTGTGTCCTAGGTGATTTAACTGTTCAGCAATCTTGTATGTTGATTTGCTAGTCCACTTCAGGAGACTCATTGGGTCTCCTGCAGTAGTCTCGTCCATAATCATCTCAAGATCATCAATAAGTTTTGGATCCTTGTCTTCGACCTTTTTTCGACCCCCACCAAGCTTCCGTAGTCTTTTTGGAGATTCTAGCTCCTCCGGGCTTTGAAGCTCATGGATTCCTTTCCGGATAGTTGTATGGGACATACCTGTGAGTCTTTCAACTGTAGAGATGCCACCCCAACCCAGTTCAAGTGCTTTAGCTGCCGCAAATCGCCGGGCTTGGACTTCATCTGCTACGGATAAAGCTTTCAGCCACGGCCCATAATCTATTCGGTCATTCATGCTAATATATAGGACGCCTCATCTTATAAACATTTGCCAGTTTATTTTCCGGCAAAGCCATAGTTGTTGATCTCTTATCGAGTTCCAGCGCAAAAAGAGGCGCAGGTAGCCCGTTCTTGTGAGGTTGAGGTCTCCGTGGAAGGTTGAGCCTTCGAAGTAGGCGTTGCCTTTGAACTGGGCTTCCTCGAAGTCTGTGCTGCCGTTGAAGGTGGACTCTTCGAAATAGGCGCGGTCGCTGAATTGGGCGTATGAAAAGTTGGCGCTGTCGTTGAAGGTGACGCTGTCAAATTGAGCCATTTCTCCAAAATAGGATTCCCTGAAGTTGGCAGCGCCGCTGAACTCCGCCCCCCCGAAGTCAGCATTGCCGCCGCTGAAATTTGTCTCTTTAAAATCGACCGATTTCTGAAAGATCACGTTGCTGAAGGTCACGTCGCCTTGGATCTCGGAGCTTGTGATGTTTATGGGTGACTTGACGGTCTTTGCTTCTTCGGTCAGACCCCACCATAAGATCTCCTCTCCAGTTCTCTCCACATGCCTCGTCGGCAGATCCACTTCGCTCAGGTTGAGGTCCCCCACCACGATCACGTTGTCGTAGTTCACCGGCTCGCCCTTTTCTATCTTCCCCAAGATATCTTCGGCCGGGACGATTCGCCTCTCATCGTCTGGCGCGGCCTGGGTCGTGCCTGCGAGCGAGAGGAAGAGCGCCACCAGCGCCAGAAGTGAGAGGAGGTCAGATATATTGGGGCGGGACATCGTTTGGGTTTTGTTGCGCGGATCTACAAAAAGGTTTTGTATGTTGCGCCTTTTTGTCGGTTTGGTGATGGGCGCAGGGTTCATAATGGATATAGTGGTGAGACTTAGTCTGGAGTGTTGAGCAGACGTGAGACAGATACTGGACAAAGATCAGGTCGAAGCGCTATTTTCCAGCTGCACGAATCAAGATGACGTTCTCGTGGGCCTCTACAGATTGGCGATTCCCAATTGGGATGAGGTAAAATATGTCGTCGATGGAAAGCCTCACATCGGGGAAGAAGGCTGGCAGGTGATTTACGATCTATTTTTGAAGTTTGAGAAGATGCATGGCGAAGACGTGTTTCCGGGTCATTTCTGGCTTTACTTGGGATTTTCGGCAGATCGAGAGCTTGGGGCCTGGGAAGTTGACTCTTCCGAAGTTGAACTTGTTTTCAAGTGATGTGTTTAACGATACCTTTCGGCCAAATCTCTAATTCGTAAGAGTTTGAGATTTGGCCTATTCGTATTGTTAAGTACTATTCGTTTCATCTAATCGGTTCTTGACTGTGATTTGTTGGGGTTTTTATGAGGGGGGGGCCACATTTTTGGCGCGCCCCTCCGGGGCAAAAGCGCCTTCGGCGCATATTCCCACCCACCCACCCTTTTATTCCATAAAAACCATAATAACAACAAAAACACTCTACTAACGTCATGTTTTTGGAGAAAGGCGCGCGAACATTTTATTATATTAATATAAGTTTGTGGCAGGCAAGAGCAATTTCTAACAAAGACTATAAAAAAGACGATCGGCGCGCTTTCGCGCGCCTAAAAAAAACCAAGACAAGAAGAAGCCAAAACAAGATGAAAATAGCGCCGCCTGAGCGGCAGCGCAAAAAGGAGACTTCCACACCATCCCACTCACACAATCACCCGACAGAACACTTGAATTGGAGGGTTCAGATGACCGAAAGAAGCACTAGGCGCGATGCACGACCAGACAAACTCAGAGAATTTCTGACCACCTACTTCGCCTCTTTCGAGAACCGATTAGTTCCATCTAATCGGTTCTCGGCCACAATTTGTGGATTTTTATGAGGGGGACCCAATTTTTGGCGCGCCCCTTCGGGGCGTAATCAATCCCAAAAATATCTTTGGTACTCAGTTCAATTATCCCTTCAAGATACTCGCCCTCGTCTTCTTTCTTATCCTTTGAGCAAGCTCCGCAAGCACCTCTCTTGAGAGCGGCTTTGGCACTACACTCTCTTCGTTATCCAATATCGCTGTTGCAAGCTTTCTGAAACTCTCTGCGATTTGAGAATCTGGAGCATACTCGATGACGGTCTTTCCATAAAGTTCGCTTTCCGTAACCATCGGATCACTAGGAATAGCACCAATCACCTTTGAACCAACACTTTGAGCAAACCCTTCCACCATGTTCACATCATCGATCGACCCTCTCACATTGTAGACGATTCCACCTAACAAAGAACCTCCCGCACCAGCATGTCGTTCAATCCCTTTGCAGATATTATTTGCTGCATATATGGCAAGATAGTCTGCCGATGTCACGATGAAGACGTCATCTGCAAGACCTTTCCTCAAAGGCATCCCAAAGCCGCCACATACCACGTCACCCAAGACGTCGTATATTATCACGTCAAAATCTTGGTCATAGACCCCAAGCCGTTTCAAGAGATCGACAGCTACTATGATGCCTCGACCTGCACATCCCACAGCAGGTTCAGGACCACCCGCCTCAATACATAATGTACCCTTGTAACCCCGATAGACCAGATCCTCAACCACTATGTTGTCTGCCCCCAGACTTCCAGACGAGTCAACTTTTGCACCCCCCTTATCCCTCAACACCTCAAGAACCGTGGGGATATCCACGTCACCTCTCAGGTTCCTTGTGCAGTCTGCCTTGGGGTCGCAGCCCATGTACATGACCTTAAGCCCCCTTTCGGCGCAGGCAGCCGCAAAATTAGAAGCCACCGTCGATTTTCCTATTCCACCTTTGCCATAAAACGCAATCTGTCTCGGTTTTTTCATCATTTTGCCCCCACTGGGACTTTTTACGAAAAGATCCTTCGAATCTGAGAACGTTCAACATTCCAAGCATTATTGTGGCAGCACCGATCTCAACCTCGATAAAGAACCCTTATCTCAAACCTGAAGATTTCGATCACCCATGCAACCAGCATTTGTGATACGTTTCGACCAAAATCCACACCCAACACGACCCAATCAAGCCCTTGGGAATCAAGCCCTTGGGAATCAAGCCCTTGGGAATCAAGCCTAAAGGGATTTTTTGCCACTTCCAACCACCAAAACCTATTCTCCAAGCAAGATTATCTTGACTTTGTCACATTTCAGATTCAACCACTAAATCGGTAACCACCGAGACCGTGCTGCCATTCAGATAACGAGTCGTTTTCTTATTACGTTTCAATCTGACTGTATGCATGAGGTGTTCATCACAGGTTTAAGGTTTGCCCGGTGGGTTGTAACTGTCTAATCTGACAAAGTCAAGTTATGAATCCGCCAATTTTAATCGCCGCCACGCTTTGTCTGTCGTACTGCTTTTAACCATATCCGGTGATGCTCAGAAGTTATACATACATTTAAATAGCGAGATGCCACTATCCCTGACTGGCGAGGAATCAAAAATGGTTACTGGCACAGTAAAATTCTTTAACAGAACAAAGCATTTCGGTTTTGTAGCTGGCGATGACGGAACGGACTACTTCGTACACGTAAGTGGATTGAAGCCTGGCGTGACCATCGATGAAGGCGATAAAGTCACCTTTGATGTAGTAGCAGGCGACAGAGGCCCCAAGGCGGAGAACGTAGAGAAAGCAGCTTGAACATCAAATTTTCTATATAACTTTGCCAGGCACAGCCTGGTCGCTAACCTTATTTTATTTTTAATGTGCATACCCTTATTTTGAATTGTCACGAACTTTGAGTATCTTGGGATATTGCAGATAATCCCTTATCTAAAGTGCAACCTGACAAACGTTCAGTGTCACTGGTCAACTACCACGGCCTAAAGGCCGTGGCTTGCGAACGGCTAAGCGAGACTAAACAGTTAGACTAGAGGGCAACAAAATGCAGCAGCGTTGTGGGCTACCAAGAACGGCAGAGTACTTCCCTAGCTCATGCCCACTTCTGGACATGCCGAATCCGATGGGATTTATCCCTAAGCCAGCTTCGCCACCTCGAAGGGACATTTTACCCAGACACGATCTGGAGAGCATAATATG
>Ga0272441_10002465_pt1 | contig 37184 bp, 37 predicted proteins | sample SSMProp6N_FD_193582 | JGI IMG/M metagenome (GOLD analysis project Ga0272441, IMG submission 193582) | Marine sediment archaeal communities from Little Sippewissett salt marsh, Falmouth, MA, United States - SSM-Prop-6N | ecosystem: Environmental > Aquatic > Marine > Wetlands > Sediment ...
CCTCACCTGGGTAGGTCCAGGTGAGGGCAGCACCAGCCCGGATCTCTTGTACAGGGAGAATTACTTTTGAAGTTTCTTTTTCCAGGCCGATGAAAAAACTCATAGCATTATGCTCATCATGTTGTTTTAACTTCTGCCATTCATGAGCCACTCCAGAGCTTGCGTCTCATCCTTGAAGAATCTGGTGCTGTAGCCGCGATTTTGCACAACCAGTTCGAGGAACTCATACAGTTCTTCATCTTGAGAATAGACAAATGCAATCTGGAATTTTCGTTTGAAACCAAGCTTATCGAACTTCTCTCCCATGAAATAAAGATCGATTATGGATCGATCACATTTCATGTCACGGGCATCGAGCAGGAAGCGGTTGCAGCTGTACACTTCGGCCAGGCGGCCGATCCCGAAAGACATGGGGCTGCCTGCCTCAAAGCCGCTAAAGACACCGGAGTGCTTTACCAGAATGGCGTCCAGCTCCTTACTATAGGAATGTTCGATTTTCATTCAGTTTTCCCCTGAGCGAGTCAATGAACCAGAGCAAGTTACATAAAATTATTATATACCGAAAAAATGCAGTTAGAGTTACTCAAGGGGAAGAATCCAGGAATGACTCTGCTTTAGGAACGCAGCTTTAGCAAGGATAAGACTTCGTTACATATTCTCAATCGGGATATTCACCATCCATTCGTCAGCCACTCCAGCGCTTCAGGCTCATGCTTGAAGAACCTGACTGCATATCCCCGATTTTGAAGGACAATCTCAAGGAATAGATAGAGATCTTCATCTTGATAGTACAGGAAAGCTATTCTGTAGTTTTTCGTAAACCCCAACTCTTCGAAATGTTCACAAAGGTAGTAAGTATCTATGAAAGCATGATCGAGCTTCATTTCACCGGCGTCCAACAGGAAGCGGTCACAGGTATACTTCTCGGAAAGCTCCTGAATTTGGATATTCATAAGATCGCCGTGTTTCAATCCGCTGAAAACGACCTTATGCTTAACTTTAATGACATTCAGATCTTTGAGAAATTCGTGCTCGATTTCCATTAGATCTCCCCTAATAATTGAAACTCACCAGAGCATGATACTTTCCACGAGTATATATCGGACATTGGGGAAGGTATCTTGTTTTTACATTTTATTTATGAAATCTGGTTTTCATGAATATGGAAGCTGGAAGTAGACAGGGACTAGTACCCTTGAATACATTCCTCAGTGTGCTGCCATCTTCTTTCACTTGCTGTATACTGGATACAGGGATGAGGAAAAGGGGAGTTATATTTCAAGAACAGGGTGGAAATACAATGATCTCAATAGAAGAAGCCAGTAAGAATATTCTTAGTATTTTAAATCCATATGAGATTAAAGGTTTATCATATTACTATGACAGCCAGCGGCTGAGTCTAAGGTTACGCAGGAATATCTCGATTGAAAAGATTGAAGAGATTTATCTCTTTGCAGATAGGCATAATTTGAAATTGGATATCTTATTTGAGTAGGGTTCTTTGAGAATGTCGCCTCAGGTTCAGCTAAGCAATCGCTCCTACCTGAGGGGGGCAGGCGGGGGCTGGTACCACAATGTTACTAGCAGGTAGTGGTATGTCGGAATGTGTCAATGACTATGGAACAGTCCCTTTTTCTGGTTAGTCGATTGAATGCCTTCGCACTTGACGGACAGGTTGAACTTCGGACATTGACTGCTTTTTATACGTAGTGCCGCCCAGGGTTAAAAGCTAATAATCGAGCCTGTACCATCCCGCCAGTTTCCATGCAAGTATCAGGAATACAGCTGAGGTCAGCATTCAAACATTGGGTTCTGGAAAATGTATGCAACCACAGGTTGGCGTAAACAAATTGATAATCTAAAGGATCGTACATGATAGAATTTTCTTAGCTTTATCCAAAGGTAATGGTATGAACAGGAAGCGGATTTTTGTAACAGGTGCTACGGGTTATATTGGAGGACGGCTTGTGCCTTACCTATTGCGGTTAGGGTATCCTGTACGCGTTCTGGTGCGGGATAAAAACCGGCTGCATGGACGTAACTGGGTCGATGAAGTTGAAGTTGTTGAGGGAGATGTACTTCACCCTGAATCATTAGACCATGCAATGGATGGAGTTGAAGCAGCATTCTATCTAATTCACAGCATGAGTGGAGGAGACGATTTTCATAGGCGGGACTTAATCGCAGCAAAAAACTTTGGGGAATCAGCAAAGAACGCAGGGGTGAATTTAATCATTTATCTGGGTGGTTTGGGGAATCCAAAATCCGATCTCTCTGAACATCTCCAATCCCGCCAGGATACCGGCCGGGCTCTGGCGCAGTCTGGTGTACCGGTGACCGAGTTTCGAGCTGCGATCATTGTCGGCGCTGGTAGTATTTCCTTCGAGATGATTCGATATCTCACAGAACGCATTCCATTGTTGATTTCGCCCAGGTGGGTATTTACCAGTGTCCAGCCGATTGCGATCAGTGATGTGCTCAAGTACTTGACGAAGGCATTAGAGACTCCAGAAAGCAAAGGGAAAGTAATTGAGATTGGTGGGGCGGATATTTTGAATTACGGGGATATGTTCATGCAATATGCAAGGGTGCGCGGCTTAAAACGCACTTTGATTCCGGTTCCTTTATTATCACCACGCTTGTCCTCATATTGGGTTCACTGGATGACTCCTGTTCCAGCAAATATCACACGCCCGTTGGTGGAAGGCTTGCGTAATGAGGTCATAGTTCAAGATGATTCTGCTCTGAAGATATTCCCGGAGATCAACCCGATAGATTATGAAACAGCGATAAAAAAGGCTCTGACAGGCCTGGAAACCGGTAAATTGGAGACCAGTTGGACAGATTCGCTTGCTTCCAGTATGGGCGATCAACCTCCAGTGGTGCTTAAGACTCATGAGGGATTGATCATTGAAAGACGTCAAAGTGTTGCAAATGCAACGACTGAGAGTGTTTACCAGGCATTCGCTGGATTAGGTGGAAAACAAGGCTGGTTATACATGGAATGGGCCTGGAAAATTCGGGGAGCTGTTGATCGTTTGCTGGGTGGAGTCGGCTTGCGGAGGGGCAGGCGTGATGAAAATGAAGTCCGTGTGGGCGATGCGTTTGATTTCTACCGGGTTGAAGAGGTAAAACCGGGTGAAATGCTTCGCCTGCGGGCTGAAATGAAATTGCCTGGCGCGGCATGGATGCAATTTGAAACAAAATCTCTTGATAGTAAACAATCTCTGCTTATTCAAACTGCTTTTTTCGCACCGAAGGGCCTGATGGGTTTGCTGTATTGGTATGCGTTATATCCGATTCATAGTCTCGTTTTTTCAGGTTTGATTCGTGAGCTCAAGAAATTGGCAGAATCCAATTACACATGATTTCAAAACTGATACAGAGTATTTAGAGGGACAGATAGTTATGGCTGATAATTTGAAGCAAATTGAAGAGTATTTGAGAGCAATCAGGATACCTCTCCGCCTTTCTTGCACGACTCAATCCGGATGGCCTATGATTGTCTCCCTTTGGTTCCGCTATCAGAATAATAAATTATTCTGTGCGACGCAAAATTCTGCAAAGATAGTGGGTTACCTGCAGAATGATCCGCGCTGCGCTTTTGAGATTTCTGCAGATCTTCCGCCGTACTGTGGTGTCCGTGGACAAGCCCTTGCCAGAATCGACGATAAAATGGGAAGCCAGGTACTGGAGCAATTGTTGGTACGATACCTGGGAGGGATGGATAACCAGCTCGCTAAAAATCTACTGGAAAAGAGGAAGACAGAAGTTGCTGTTATCCTGGATCCAAAGAAAATCTTTACCTGGGATTTATCTAACCGAATGACAAATATATCGTTCGAACAGCCGTCAGGTAAAATTTGCCCCTGAAAACAGGTCAGGAGGGTATAAACATGAAAACAGCCATGATTTGGGGTGCGGCAGGTGGTATTGGAAAGGAATGCCTGAAAATACTTCAGGAAAATGACTGGACTACCCTGGGAATAGCCCGAGCCTCATAAGCAATCAGTGATATCGCGACACATACTTTTGATGCCAATTTTGAGAATCCAGCGATTGTTGAACAGGTTGTTTTTGCTGCATCACAAGTGGTGGATACTGTTGATCTCTGGATTTATACTGCTGGCGACATTTCCTACTCCAGGGTTTCCGAGATACCCCCGGCAGAATGGCAAAAAATCATATCTGCGAATCTGAACAACGCCTTTTATGCAATTCATGCAAGTTTGCCTCTATTAAGTGAAGAGGCGCATATCTTTTTCTTGGGAGCTGTCAGTGAACGGCTGCGCCTGCCGGGCTTGTCTGCGTACGCTGCGGCAAAAGCCGGGTTAGAAGCCTTTGCCGAAACATTGGGGAAGGAGGAGCGCAAGAAGCGGGTTACTGTTGTTCGCCCCGGGGCCGTCAGGACCAAATTTTGGGATAAAGTTCCGTTAAAGACACCTGCCGATGCGGCTGCACCAGAAAAAATTGCAGAGAAAATCATAAAGGCTTATGAAGCCAGGCATAAAGGCCGCCTTGATATACCTTAAGGAAAGGGTCATATCAGGAAAGGTCTAAAATATTGGCACAGGAATGAGCGGCTCGAAGGTCGCAAGTGTTTTGAAACAAGCCAGGCTCGGTATCACTATCATTGAGAAATACTGTAGAGTCAGTGGCCGGATGGCAAGCCAGTCCTTTTTTAATTTAATAGAAAATCAAACCCGTGAGCCATTTTTTCTGCGTACGCAGTCCCCATGTCAACTGATGGGTGGATTACTGGAATCATAAGGAAGCAGTGCGTGAATGGACGCGCAGTATCCAGGGGAGGGGACATCCACGGGCAGTGTTGGACATCCGTTTAATTTCGGACCTGGTGGGATGACAGCTGTCGTAAAAACCTCCCTTAAAGCCTTGGTTTCCAGATAAACAACAGGATTGGAACCATATCATCTGGCCGGGTATTTTTGATTGGCGATTTCTATGGATGTAAAGAATGCAGCGGCATATATCTTGTCGTGACTGACCCTTTCTTGCGGTCTTTTTTATTACTTGAAGAGGTGAAAGTATCTCTGTATAAAAAGAAGCTGATTCGAATGGAAAACATCCAATATCACTTATGTGCTGCTGGATTGCCTTGGCTGAGAAATCGGTTTATCAGGATGGAATGATGTGAAAGAGGCACCTTGAGGTGCTGCAAGTATGAAGCCCGATAAAGACCTGGTATAGTTACCGTCCAAACTGGTGGAATTGACTTCAAGGCTTCAGAGAAAGCTAGCTCTTCTCTTCCAGTATCTGACGGCATAACTGTACAGCATAGATGGCGTCGATGGACCAGTAATCCGCGCCGACGAAGGTTGAAACCATTTCGTTGATTGTCCCGCCTCCAATGATGACCGGTGTCTGTGCAAGTGTTTGGTCTTCTATCTCCCGGATGAGTTGAATCGTTCGCTTCATGGATTCATACGAAAGCGTAATCAGGCCGGATAGGGCAACAATGTCGGGCCTGGTTTTTTCCACTTCCTGGACAACCGTCTCAGGTGCAGTGTCCTGCCCCAGATCTGTTACAGTGAATCCATTCAGCCGTAGAAGAACGCCCAACAGGTTTTTTCCAATATCATGGATATCACCCTGCACTGTGCACAACAATATCCGTCCGGCTGTTGCCCCCTCATGCTCAAGGGTCATCAAAGGTTCCAGGATTTCCATAATTTCCCGGAAGATCTCGCTCGCCATCATCATGCTGGATATGTAGTATTTTCCCTCCTCGTATCTTTCTCCTACAAGTCTCATGGCGGTCTGTGCATCGGCGATGATATCAAGTGGTGAATCTCCGGCAGTCAGGCGTTCCTGCACCAGTTCCAGTACGGATTGTTCTTCAAGCTCCAGGAAATCTTCAATCAGACGGTCGTTTTCAGGGTTCTGCATGCTCACTCATTCCTCAAGCTCAACAATGCCAACTCGGGTATGCATTTTCAACCGGGAGCTGGAGCAAACAAACCATCCCCAGCTCACCGGCTTGTTTTCAAAATCATAATAGATATGTTCCAGGATCATTCCTGGCGCCGGTTTTTCAAGATTCAAAATCGCTGTTTCTTCCTCATTCAGAATGATCGATTCCAGGTAAAGGTCTCCAAATTTGATAATCGATCCGCCGGAGCCCTGGAAGAGCCCCTTTAGATCGGTAATCTCAAGTTCTGCTTCAACAACAGGGCGGTCCGGATCATTGATCAGATAGGCCCTGTGATAGAAGGCCGGCTCTCCGGAAACTACCAGAAGCCGGCGGATAAAAATAACCCGTTCTCCTACAGGTATGGATAATTTGTCGGCGATTTTTTCTGTCGCGGGTGTAAGACGCGCTTCCAGGATCCGGATGACGGTATTTTCTTCATCGCCAAAAAGCTCGCCCAGGTTCTGTAAATAAAAGGACGCTGACCCCAGTTCGATTTCTTTTACATAGGTCCCGCTTCCCCTGATTGCCGTAACAATGTTCTGGGAGGACAAGCGGTTTAATGCCTGGCGTACGGTCATTGGGCTGACCTTGTACATCGCAGCCAGTTTGGTCTCGGCCGGCAGCCGCTCGCCGGGCTGGAACTCGCCCGCGAGGATCCTTTGGTGCAGGCTTTCAGCCAGCTGTTTATAAACCGGCAGGGAAGCATTGCGATCCAGTACGTGGCCCTGGTTGGGTGTTCGTCCGCCTTTTTTCGTTTCCATATCCACTGTTTCCATCTGTCTTTTCGCCCAAATCATATCACAATCTTGACAATAAAAATACTTCTGCTCTATACTACTCTAGAGTAATAAAACCACTATATAGTAATAGGATATGAATCTACTTCTTTTTTCTGGTTTTCTAGGTTCGGGGAAGACCACCCTGGTGCTAAGGGTGGTGCAGTATGCGCTGGAAAAAGATGTCAAGGTAGCTATCCTTGTCAATGAAATCGGTGAGGTCGGTATTGACAACCAGCTGATGCGCCAGCTTGATATGAATGTCTGGGAGCTTTTGGGCGGGTGTATATGCTGCACGCTCTCTGCAGACCTGGTCAGCACGCTGGAACAGCTCGACAGAGAGTATTCGCCTGACCTGGTCCTTATCGAACCTTCCGGTGCTGCAGATCCCAGGAGTATTCTCAGGGCGCTCCCTTTCTACAAAGGTACTCCCTTTGAAAGCCAGACTGCAGTCTCGATTCTGGACCCCCTGCGTCTGGAAATGCTCTATGCAGTCATGACTCCCCTGATCATATCTCATATTCAAAACGCAGATTTTGTACTTGTCACCAAGTGTGATCTGGCGGAGGATGAACAGATAGCATTTGCCCGCCGTATTTCTCTTGAACACAATCCTGAAGCCTCCATATTCAATGTTGATCCGGATACACCGCTAAGCGTTCTTATGGAAAAGATAACCCCGTGGATGTTTTGAAACTCGAACCCTACGCTGTTACCCTGCACTTCAGCTTCCCGGATATCCAGGGCAGATGGGAAGAGCTGTTATCCCAACTGCTGATCAGTATTGCCGAAGAATCAACAAAATCCGGGCAGGCGGTAGTCGGGCATATCAAGACATTATCCCTTTTCCCGGAGAATCAATTTTTCCGGGTGAGTGTCATTGCGCCAGATATCCCTCCAACCACTGAAGGCGGGGTCCCTCCTGGCCGGACTGAATTAGTCGTTACCCTGAACGTTCTGATATACGGCATGGCGCAAGCCGATCTTGAAGAAATCGCTCTTTCAACAGCAGAAAAACTCGCCGCTGAATGGAAAGGCCGGATTTATCCTGAGACTTGAACCGGCCCAGGCAAAAACTCGACAAGGAGAATGGATTATGACTGACCAATTGGTACAAGCAGTGTCTGACCTGGAGGAAGAAACCGTTTTCAAGCTGATCGAAGAACGATTGGCTTCCGGGACTGACCCGCTGGAGATTATCGGGTTATGCCGTGACGGCATGGCGGATGTAGGCAAACGATATGAGGCCAGCGAGTACTATGTTTCAGACCTGATCATGGCAGGAGAGGTTTTCAAACAGGCCATGGCTGTTATTGGCCAGAACTTCGAGTTGGAAACGGGAGAAAAGCGGGGGGCGGTGGTGATTGGCACTGTCAAGGATGATATTCATGATATTGGCAAAGATATTGTCGTCAGCCTGCTAAAAGCCGGGAATTTTGATGTTGTTGACCTGGGTGTGAATGTGCCTCCGGAGAAGTTTGTCGAAGCTGTCAGGGAGAGCGGGGCGAAAGTTGTTGGCCTTTCCGGGCTGCTTACGATAGCCTATGATTCCATGAAGGCAACCGTGGATGCACTGGATACCGCCGGCTTGCGGCCTGATGTGAAAGTGATGATTGGCGGCGGCGCACTGACCGAGCAGGTTCGCCAGCAGGTCGGTGCTGATGCACTCGGTGCCGATGCACAGGAAGCCGTGGTCCTGTGCAATAAGTGGATATAGGAGGCGGCGATGGATAATGCAGCATTGTATCAAGAGAGACTGGACCGCATCAGGAAGACTATCAACCTCGAACCGGTAGATAGCGTCCCGTTGATATTCATGGGCAGTGCCTTTTCTGCCCGGTATGCCGGCATTACGATGGCCGAGTATTGCAGGTCGAGCAATTCTTCCTTGAAAGCAAATATGAAGGTGATGCACGACTATGAGTTTGATGGTGCCAACATGCCGGGCGGCGGGAGAATCACCCCTATATTAACCTCCATGTGGATGTCAAAAATAGCTGTGCCAGGCAGGGAGCTGCCGGAAGACAGCCTGTGGCAGGTTATGGAAGCCGAGGTTCTCACCCATGAGGATTATGACACCATCCTGAAAATTGGCTGGAGTAAATTTGTTAATAAATACCTGCCGCGTGTTATCAGCATGTGGGAGTTTGTTCCCTCCATGATGCAGTATCTGATGGTCTTCCCCCGGATCCAGAAAACGTATAAAAAAGACGGATATGTGCTCATTGTTGATTCGGATGCCAGAAATCCCACCATCCCGTTTGAATACCTGTGCGGCGGCCGGTCGATGAACCAGTTTTTCTTCGATCTTTACCGGATACCGGACAAAGTCCAGGCTGTGATGGATGTGATGCTGGAGGAAACGCTTGAGTCTATTGCCAAATTGAAGCCGGCTCCTGAAAAGATTAACGGCACCTGGGTTGGCGGGTGGCGGGCAGCAAGTTCACTCGTGGCACCAAAATTGTGGGACCGCTTTGTCTGGCCTTACTATCTGAAGATTATTGAAGCATTGATCGAGGTAGGCGTCACCCCTGTACTGCATTGGGATCAGGACTGGACACGCGATCTGGTGCGTTTGCAGGAACTGCCTGCCAAAAAGGTCATCCTGAACCTTGACGGTATGACCGACCTGAAGGAGTTCAGGAAGCTGGCCGGTGACCGTTTGGCAATGATGGGTGATATTCCTGCTTCTATCCTTGCAGTCGGTACACCTGAAGATGTAGACAAATATATCAAAGAGGAGATCGAGCTATTCGAAGGAAAGGGTCTGCTGCTTTGCGCGGGCTGTGATGCACCGATCAATACGAAAAATGAGAACATGCAGGCATTTGTTGATGCCGGGCGGAAATACGGCACATTCTAATTGAATAGAGCGAACAGTCAGGGAGAAAACGGAAACAGCTTTCTCCCTGATGATGCATTACGGAGCTGAATAGATATGATCATCATCGGAGAAAAGATCAACGGGACTTTGAAAAAAACTGCGAAGGCAATCGCTGAGCGTGATGAAGATTTTATCACTTCACTGGCTGTGCGGCAGGCTGAGGCTGGTGCAGATTATATCGACGTCAATGCCGGGACCGGCGGCGGAGATGAAACCACAGACCTGCTCTGGATGATCGATATCGTCCAGGAGGCGGTTGACGTTCCCCTCTGCCTCGACAGTGCCAAACCGTCTGTCTTGAAAGCGGGCATGGCAGCGGTATCACAGACACCGATGGTGAATTCGATCAGTGGTGAAACCAAACGGCTCGAGGGCATCCTGCCGCTGGTGGTTGAGAAGGGATCGCCGGTCATTGCCCTGCTGCTGGATGACGCTGGAATTCCGGAAAACCTGGAAGGGCGTCTGGACATCGGGCGAATGCTGATGGAAAAAACCCGGACCGCAGGGATTCCGGACAGCCGGGTTTTTATCGATCCGCTGGCCATGGCTGTCAGCACAAAAACCGAAGGGGCGGTTGTGGCAATTGACTCAATGAAAATTCTGCGGGAAGAATACCCCGAAGTGAAATTCAGTATTGGATTGAGTAATGTCTCCTTCGGCTTGCCCGGACGTACCCTGATCAACCAGGCTTTCCTGGCACAGCTGCTGGCGGCCGGTCTCGATGCTGCGATTATCAACCCAATGGAGCAGGGTTTGATCAACATGCTCTACGCCACCGAAATGATCCTGGGGCGAGACCGGTTCTGCCGGAATTACACAACAGCCTTCAAGAAAGAACGAATAAGACTCTAGGCGAATGCAAAAAATACCAATGGATCCGTCGCGTACACTGTTAATGGCTTGCGCCATCGTTCTGGAAGAATTGCTGCCCCATATTCCTGAGGGCATGCATTACCAGGAGTTGGACTTTGGTTTGCATATCAATCCGGACAAGCTGCGCGTTACCCTGCAAAATGCTATTGATGATGTCAGTGGGAATTTTGACACAATCATTCTTGGCTATGGGATGTGTTCACAGGCGATTGTCGGGCTCCGGGCAAATAACTGCCGGCTGGTTGTTCCCGGTGTGGATGACTGTATCGCTATATTTCTGGGATCACGCCAGGCCTACAATGCTCAAACCCGGTCCGAACCGGGCACCTATTATCTGACAAAGGGCTGGATTGAAGCCGGGATTACGCCTTTTTCTGAATACAACTACACGGTTGAGAAATACGGGAAAGAAAAGGCAGATCGTATTTATAACGTGATGATGGGAAATTACAAACGCCTGGCTCTTATTAACACCGGTCAGTACGCAATAGAGGAATACCGTGACTACACAAAAAGGACGGCAAACAGGTTCAATCTGTGCTTTGACGAGATTGAAGGGTCTGATGCTCTGGTAAAGAAAATGTTATTTGGCCCCTGGGATGAAGAATTCGTTGTGCTTCAGCCGGGCGAGACCTTTACACTGGATCAGTTCTACCCAGGTTGAAGGGGGAAGGCTGGAAGTTAAGGTTGAAAAACAGTAACGCTGGCACCTGTGCTGCCGGCGACCTGATACCGAAAACGCCGGGTCGACACATGGGTCGACCCCTGAGGATTCTCCACCCATGTGTCTGCCCTGGTCCACATGCCTGTTTGTCGCATCCCGAATAACCAAATTCACGAATCAGCATTTTGTGGAAACGCGCCTTGTCGACATCATATATACACGCCATTTTGATACTCCGTGTGCACAGCGGCTGATGTCGTGTGTGTATGCGCCGGGTCGACACATGGGTCGACCCCTGCGATTGGTTTTACAATCCATCACCAATACCAGGTACCATCGTACTACACCCTCATGACAAAGGTACCCTTTCTTGATGCTGCGAATTTTCTTTAGAATGTCAGCAAGAGGCATTCTTCTCCGGTTGAGTATATAAACGCGGGCTTTATTCCGGGCCTGTACGAAGCACTTCAAGCGAAGGCTCGAAGAAGAGATGGAATGCCCCGGGGGAAATACAAAGGGGGTTTATCATGCGATCTCGATTTCTCGTTGTACTCTTCGCTGCTGCTGTCATTGTTGCACTGCTGTTTGCAGGTTCGGATTCGAGCCCGGCTTTATCTGCAGGGCAGACCTTCGACGATGTCCCGCTGGACCATCCGTATTACGACTACATCGAAGCGCTTTACCAGAACGGCTATGCGGCAGGCTGCAGCTCGGATCCGATGCTGTACTGCCCCGAGCAGGTGCTGGACCGTGCCGAGAGTGCTGTCTTTGTCGAGCGCGGCGTCCACGGCGCTGGATATATGCCCGAACAGCCTGGGGAGCTCACGTTCGATGATGTGGATCTGTCTGAATGGTATGCCAAATGGGTCGAAGGACTCTGGGACAACGGCTATACGGCAGGCTGCGGCACGGACCCGCTGATATACTGCCCGGGCCAGGACCATACGCGAGCAGAAGGCTGCGTTTTCTATCTGCGGATGAAAAACGGCGCAGAATACCTGCCGGTCGATGGGCCCGGCTATTTTTCGGATGTGGAATCTTCAAAGTGGTATGCGGATTGGGTGGATGCATGCTGGGAGGCAGGTATTGCTGAAGCCTGCGGTATGGAGCCTCTTAGATACTGTCCTGAGGATGCGCTGACGCGTGCGGCTGCGGCTTACATGATGGTGCAGGCCAGGGAGATCCCGCTTCCAACAGAAACACCTGATCCTACCATCACACCTGCACCTACACCCACGCCGCCGCCATCCGGCCCATACTCTACGTTCGCAGACGGCCTGTCGCCCGGCAGTACTGTCTGGGTTTCCAGCCGCGGTTCTTCGGGTGGAGACGGCAGCTATACAAATCCATACGCTTCCTTTTCACAGGCACAGAACGTCAGCCCGGGAACAGAGATCCGTGTGGAAGGGGAAATCTCGGGCAGGAATTATCTGACTATCAACGGCACCGCTTCAGCGCCCATCTGGATACGAGGTGAAAGCGGTGCTCTTGTTGATGGATTGTTCCTTATGACGGATTCGAGTTATGTGGTGATAGAAGGCCTGGAGTTCACGGGAAGTCACGACCATCAAATCCATCTGCAGAACAGTCAATACATTCTGATGCAGAGACTGGAGATCCATGATCCCGTGAGGTACTGCCTGAAGGTCTATCACGGCAGTAATATCTATCTTTTCGATTCCGAACTGCATGATGCTGAGACAACAACCACGTTTCTCGGCACACACGGCGGCAGGATCCTGGGCAACCATATGTACAACGCATCGAAAAATATGCTGGTTCTGAAGGGCGGATCACAGGATATTTTTGTAGCATTCAATGATTTCGAGAATCAAATCAATTCGACGGCCGGTCCCATTCAGCTTGGCAATGCCACCGGTGCATCCTATTTTAACCCTCTGGATGCGGATTATGAAGGCCTGCGCCTGGTCTTTTTCGCCAACATGCTTCACAACGTTACGACCACCCCGATCAGTTTCATGGGGTGCCAGGATTGTGCCGCAATACACAACACAATTTTTGACCTTAACTTTATTACTGACGGCCCGCTGGTTCGCTTTTTGCCAGGTTGGGTGGGGGCGGATGCAAGCGCTTCTGAATCGGAAACAGACGGATGCCGTTTCTCCGGCAATATCGTTGTGGGAGGAAGGGAAGGCTCCAGTACCCTTACCACACACTCCCATGGGGTGGGGCCGAATAACAGTGCCGATTACAATATCTTCCTCAAACCCGGATCGGTGAACTGGCATGGGGTAATCGAACAGGACCTTGACCATTCCACCTACGACCAGGATCCACAGCTTGACACTTACGGTATTCCCGGAAACTACTCGCTTGTGCACGGTAACGGCCCGACGGACCTGTCCGCGCTTACCTTCAGTCAGTACTTCGTTATGGATTTCTACGGCAACCCGTTCTCTTTGCCCCACGATATCGGAGCTGCGGAGTATGGGAGTGATCCAGGTAACCGGTAATTTAACCGGGAGAGAACAAATGGACTGGCTGCGTCAGGGGTGATGCAGCCGAAGTGGATTTGATGGCTCCTGTTATTCGTGGCTATCCTGTATCAAATTACCTGCAGTGCGGCTGTCGGTGACAAGAATATTAATCAGATTTCCCCTGAGAGCGCCCCGGATGGCGGCGAATTTCCGGGAACCACCGGCGATTCCAATAGAGCGATCCACCTTCTTCAGCTGCTCCAGTTCCATGGATATAACCCTTTCATCCAGAAAACTTCTAACAGGCATCCCCTCAGAATCATAAAAATGCAATAATATATCTCCGACCGCATTTTTCTCCCGCAGTGTGTTCAGTTCTTCCGGGGAAAAAGCGTTTCCGCTTTGGGCCAGCAGTGCAGAAGGGGATACAGAACCGATTCCGACCAGGGCCATTGTGACATGCTCGTATAAGGACATGACTTGCTGTACAAAGGCATCTTTTAAGAACGCATCTCGTGTAGCCTTTGATTCTACGACTCCCGGGGCTGGAAGGAAGACAGCTTCACCCTGGACCAGGTCGGCAAAACGGCTTGTCAAACGAGTGGCATGTATTTCGGCGGATGGGTTTCCAACACCACCCAGAGGCTGAACGACTTTAATTCCCTTCTTTCTTGGTATTCTGTGCATTGAGTCAACCAATGCCAGAAGAGTTGAACTCCAGGATGACAGGGCGATAACTTCTCCACTGTTGATGATTGACTCCACATAAAAAGATGCTGCAGAGCCAAGAAATCTTTGAATTCTTTCTCCATCATCTGCATTCTGGCAGTCAACAACAATCGCATCCCGTAAACCAAAACGAGCGATCAGCTCCTTTTCAAGATCCAGAAATGTCCCTTTGGGAGTATTCACTGTAATCCGGATGACACCCTCTTCCCTGGCCCGACTGAATAAACGTGAGATGGTAGTCTGAGATAGACCAAGCTGTTCAGCTATCTCTGATTGCCGCAGGTTTTCCTCGTAATACAACCGTGCGACTTTGGTCATTAAACGTAATTCGTCAATGTGGGTCATGAATAAATACCTGTTTCCTGTTCCTGCCAGGCGTAAAAAGGAAAGGGAAAGTTGATTTTCTATAGTTTATGGGAGGTGTGGGTGAATTCGGGAATTCAAATGGTGGATAAAACTAACTTGAAACTGGCGTGACAGGTGCTAAAGATATAGGTGTGATTTTTTATTCAATAATGTATACTTATTTGTGAAAAAGGCAATTGTTGAATAACAACTATTGCAGTACTGAACAAAATCGTAATTGACCCCGCATATTTTACTGTCAGGGCAGAGCCTTAAACTCAAGCTGACAGGTTTACTGGGTGTATAGTTCAAAATGTACCAATATGCCTAATACTATGAGACTCACAACTTTTCAAAACAGGCGACTAACGATTGGCTTTCTGAACGCGTCCGGCCTCCAGTTCTTTCACTCAGCCTGGCGCGGTGTAGCTGATGTGGCCAGGGAACACGACATCAACGCCATCAGTTTTATCGGGCAGTATGTTCGTGATACCAAGAGTTTTAACGCCCAGGCCAATATTCTTTACGATCTTATCAATACAGAGCAGTTGGACGGGCTGGTCATCCAGGATCTAATGAGTAACTTGCTTGATCCCGCTGATGCGCAGGAGTTCTATGATCGTTATTGTCCTTTGCCAATTGTCAGTATTGGGCGGCGGCCCATACAGGGTGTCCCGCGTGCTCAGAGCAATGGTTATGAAGGCATGCGCAAAGCGATTGTGCACCTGGTCGAGGTTCACGACCGTCGCAAAATTGCTTTTATCAAGGGCTTACCAAACTATTGGCCTTTTGAGGAACGGTACCAGGCTTATCTCGACGTGTTGAATGAGCATGACGTGGTGTATGATTCCGCCCGGGTGGCAGAACCCCTCAATGCTGCGGAAGCGGATCATCCGGACTGGGGCCGGGTGGCACTATGTCGACTGCTTGATGAACAAAATGCTGATTTTGATGCACTGGTGACCAATGACGACCGTTTTGCCCATAACCTGCTGCCGGAATTGCAGGAACGGAACATACAGGTACCTGATGATATTGCTCTGGTAAGCTTTGATGATGAAGAAGGAAGTAATTGCCTGACTCCTCCATTGACTACTGTGCCGATCCCGATCTATGAGTTGGGCCGGCAGGCGGCGGAGATGCTGGTGGCTAAAATGAACGGTCATGACCTGCTTGATGAGGTTGTTGACGTACCTTCCGACCGGTTGATTTTACGTCAATCGTGCGGCTGTCTTGATCCTAAAGTAACGCAGGTTGTTGCCGGACCGATTGTTCAGATTGCGGCTGAAGGGCCAATCGAAGCCACCCTGGCGAAGCAGAGAAACAGGATTGCTGCCAGATTGACAGGAGAATTGAACAAACTCAATGTTGATGGTGCTGCTGAAGGGGCTGAAAGGCTCTTCGATACTTTTACCGCTGCGATTTTTTCTACCAATGAAGAAGAGCTTTCGGCTGATTTTCTTTCCTCACTTGACAGAATCCTGCGCCATGTGATTGCAAATGAGGGTGATATCAATGGCTTGTCTGAGGTGCTAACAGTGTTTCGAAGGGAGCTCCTGCCTTTCCTCAGTGTGGAAAATGCCGGCAGTATCTCCCGGAATCAAGCTGAGGATCTATGGCTGCAGGCTCAGACAATGATTGGCCGGACGGCGCAGCGGGAGCGGGCATATCGGGAATTGCAGGCAGAAAAGCGAAAGCGTATTCTGAATGAGATTGCTGCAGACCTGGCGACGAACTTTGACCTGAACAATCTGGCGGATATATTGACTCGGGAGCTGCCGCGCCTGGGGATTTCTCGCGGTTATCTATCCTTATATGAGAACCCGGATCCCTATCAATATCCTCAGGCGGCACCAGAATGGTCTCGACTGGTACTGGCTTATGACTCTGAAGAACCGGAAGGCTCACGTCGTTTTGAGTTGGAAGAGGGTGGACGGCGTTTCCCTTCCCGGCAGTTGGTGCCACCGGAATTCTTGCCGCAGAACGGAATATACAGGCTGATCGTTCAGGCGCTTTATTTCCGGGATGAACAGATCGGCTTTACTGTTTTTGAGGATGGGCCAGATGAAGGTGCGATTTATGAACTTCTCCGTGCCCAGATCAGCAGCGCTCTAAAAGGAGATATGCTGTTCCAGGAAGCCCAGCAAGCCCGATTAGCGGCAGAAAAAGCCGACCAAATCAAGACGCGCCTTCTTGCAAATGTCAGCCATGAATTACGCACACCATTGAATATTATCCTCGGTTATTCACGTGATGTGCTTAAAACTCCCGATCAATTTGGTACGGAAACACCTCAGGAATTATTAGAAGATATTGAACATATTTACAATAGTGCTGAGCACCAACTGCGCGTTGTGAATGATTTACTCGATCTTTCCCGCGCCGAAATCGACGAATTGGATCTGTACCTGGAATATATTGACCCATACCCGTTGTTACAAGATGCGTTTGACAGCATTACTCATTCCGCTGATGAGTCTAACGTGACATGGCGGCTGGAATTACCTGAGCGCCTGCCGTTGATCAAAGCTGACCCGGTAAGGTTGCGCCAGATACTTCTCAATTTACTCAGCAACGCTCAAAAGTATACGAACCAGGGAGAGGTGCTTCTTGGCACGCAGGTTGAACCACCTAATCTGCATCTTTGGGTGAAGGATACAGGTGAAGGGATCACGTCCGGGATGCAGGAACAGATCTTTGAACCGTTTGTGAAGGCAGAGGAAACAACACGTCGCCCGGAGGGGATAGGTCTGGGTTTATCGATCACACGCCGTTTGGTGGCATTACATGGCGGATCGATGAAGCTGGAGAGTAAACCCGGGCATGGCAGTACCTTTCATGTTTATTTACCCTTACCCAACCTGAGCGACAAAACAATACCGGTTACCGAACCAACGAACCCTGTTCTGTTGTTGATTACCGCGACAGATCAACCTACTACCGAGATTGTCGAATTAAGCCGAAGACGGGGGCTTGGTATTCAGAAGTTGCACACCGGTGATGATCTGGATACCCTGCTCTCCAAGGTTCAACCAACGGCGCTGGCATGGGATTTGGCTGCAGTCAGTACCAATGAGTGGGCGCTTGTGCGTCGTATTCGCAATCATCCTTTATTGAACCAGGTTCCATTCATTCTGTATGGGTATAGTGAATCGGCCAGCCACTCTATTGGATTGACCAGTGTAGTAACCAAGCCGATCAATGCACACACTCTATTGGAGGCCATTGATGCCTTGAATCCCCAGGAATTGACAGGGGCCATCCTGATTGTGGATGACGATCCTTTGACCCGGCAAGCTCATCAAAATATGATTGCTCAAGGACTGCCGGGCTATCCGGTATGTTCAGTTGGTGATGGCGCAGCCGCTCTGGAAGCCATGGCCGATCAGCCCCCCAGCCTGGTGTTATTGGATTTGATGATGCCGGAGATGGATGGTTTCGAAGTGCTGGATCGAATGCGAGCTAATCCGCACACACTGGCTGTACCTGTCATAATACTCACCAGCAAGGTGCTCAATCTGGAGGATATCAAACGTATCGAGCAGCATACGCACGTAATCGTACAAAGCAAGGGTGTGCTGGCCGACGAAGAGATGGTTGCTGCGTTACATCGCTCTCTTTTTGGCACTGAATCATTACCGTCACAGACCAGCGCAATGGTTAAACGGGCTGTTGCATATATGCATCAGAACTATACTCGTCCCCTGAAACGCTGGGAGGTCGCCGCGGCGATTAATGCAAGCGAAAATTATTTCAGCCGGGTATTCAGCCAGGAACTGGGCCTTTCACCATGGGATTACCTTAACCGTTTCCGAATTAATCAGGCCAAAGAACTGATCCGTCACTCACAGGAGAATTTCAAGTCTATTGCTGCCCAGGTCGGATTCAAAGACCCCAAGTACTTCAGTCGCGTTTTCAGCAAACTGACAGGACTTTCTCCCAGTGAATTCAGAAACCAGCCCAATTCCTGAAAAACTTTCAACTTAAAAAGTGTCTTATCTGATAAAAAATCAACATCCGGTTGTGAAAAATTTCCTCTGTCCATACCTTGATCCAGGTTGGTTTTGTCCACCCATTCAATTCTTAAATCCACCCATAATAAAAATATACTGAACTCAGTAATCCATTTACCTGATATTGATAATGGGCTGTAGTGAGAGCATATCCAATCATGGAAAATCAAAAAGACCAGTTTTCGGAAGACAATGAATGGTCTATGCGCATGGCAGATTCTTTCATGAATCGTTGGCTCATCTTATCTGATGTCTGGAGTTATGAGCCAGGTGTGGTGCTTAAAGGAATTGAGCAGATCTGGCTTGAAACGGGACAAAAGAAGTACTTTGAATATATCCAACGTTATGTTGAGCAGTTTGTGAAACCTGATGGCAATATTCTCACGTACAACATCCTTGAGCATAACCTTAATAACATCAATTCCGGGAAACTCCTTTTCGGGCTGTATCAAGAGACGGGTGACGAGAAATACCAACAAGCTATACATCTGTTGATGGAACAACTCAAGACACAACCTCGAACGAGTGAGGGAGGCTTCTGGCATAAAAAGATTTATCCATACCAGATGTGGCTGGATGGCATCTATATGGCTGTCCCATTTTATGCCCAGTACGCCGATCATTTTAATAAGACAAGCGGATTTGGCGATGCGGCTCAGCAAATCCTGCTGATCGAACGCCATACTCGTGATCCCCAAACCGGTTTGTATTACCATGCGTGGGACGAAAGCAAGATACAAAATTGGGCTGATCCTCTCACAGGTCGTTCACCGAATTTTTGGGGGCGAGCTATGGGCTGGTACGCCATGGCACTTGTTGATGTGTTGGATTTCCTGCCGGCCTCACATACAGCCAGGGACAGGATCGTGACGATCTTCGAAAGAATGATTCATGCATTGGTGCAGTTCCAGGATACTGGCACAGGTCTTTGGTTTCAGGTACTGGATCGTGGGGGTTGTGAGGGTAACTATATCGAAGCTTCAGCCTCGTGTATGTTTGTGTATGTCCTGGCGAAGGGGATCAGAAAGGGTTACATCGAACCAAAATACATAGAGGCAGCTAAAAGAGGTTACACCGGTATCATTCAACACCTGGTTGATGTAGATGACCAGGGGAAGGTGAACCTTACCAGGATATGCCAGGTTGCAGGTTTGGGTGGAGAGCAACAGCGCGATGGGTCTTATGAATATTATATTAGCGAACCTGTTGTGACGAATGATCCAAAAGGAGTGGGTGCTTTTCTTCTGACCAGTATAGAAATTGAGAGACTAAACAAACAAACGTAAACTTTGTTGGCTTACGGCAATTTCTAAGGAGGATTTATGGCGTGATTTCAGGAATATAATAGCTCCTAATAGGAGACGTGAGATATGTATAAACTAACTAAAGGAGAATAAGATGAAGAAGCGTATGATTTTGCTGACAATTTTGGTGGTTTTGAGTATGGTCTTAACCGCCTGCGGTGGGGATTCTCCTCCTGCTGGAGATGAAGCCCCGGCAGCTGAAGCTCCGGCAGAAGAGGCTCCAGCAGAAGAGGCTCCAGCAGAAGAGGCCCCGGCAGAAGAGGCAATGGATGAAAACGTATCAATCACTGTTTGGACATTAAGTTCCAGAACAGCTGGATTGGAAGAAATCATTGATGACTTCAGAGCTGCATATCCAAATATCACCATAGATGTGGCTTATGCTGATGGATCCACGCATCAAAATAATCTACTAGTTGGCGCAGCCACAGACACATTGCCAACTTTATGGTTTAACTGGGGTGGCACATTAGGCGGTTATTACACTGAAAATGACCTGGTTTATGACTTTACTGATTATGCAGCTGCAAACAATTGGGACCAGAAATTCGATAAAGCTGGGTTGGATATTATGACATTGAACGGTGTTATGTCAGCATACCCAACAAGTTTATCAATGGTTGCTGTATTCTATCGAGCAGATATCTTCGAAAAATATGGTCTATCGGAACCCACAACCTTTGATGAATTTGAAACCATTCTAGAAACTTTAAAGGAAAATGGTGAATGCCCGATTACTACAGCTGGTAGTCCTAATGGTGGATTCCACTTGATGAGACTTATGGAACAGCTCTGGGAACATTATGCAGGACCTGAGCTTCACGATTCATTAAACAATATGGAAGCGAGCTGGGACAATGAAGCAATTGTTCAAGCTTTTGCAAAGTTCCAGGAATGGGTTGACAAAGGCTATTTCAATGAGGGTTTTGTAACGGCCGACCCTGACGTTGCTCCTACCAAGCTCTATTCTGGAGAATGTGTCATGGTTTTCGAGGGTCAATGGGCTGAAACCAACCTTATTAACGCCGAGCAGGATCCTTCTCTCTTTGGCGTATTCCCATTCCCTAACGGCGGCACCAATCGTATGTCCGCTTTTGGAGAAGGCTATCAGTTTAATGCCAACGTGACCGATGCCGAACTGGCTGCTGGTTTGGCCTTCATGGATTACTATTATGGCGTAGATACAGTCACAGCTCTTCCAACAAACTATAAATACCCGATGCCTGTGCAAGGTGTATCAATGCCTGCTGAGTTTGTTCTTACAGCAGAAATGGTGGAAGCCGTAGGGGAAAGCGGAACCTTCACCATTAATGATCAAGCGCTTCCCAAAGAAGTCATCCAAGCCCTGTTCGCCATTCAGGACAATCTTGCGCTTGGACTTATGACACCAGAAGAAGGTGCCGCAGCGCTTCAAGAGGCAGTTGACCTGTATCTAGCGAACAATTAGTCAACAGTCTATTATGGCAAGTGCACCTTGGGGTGGGAAACCGAATTTCAAGGTGCACTTGCAAGTTAAATTGAGTGGAGAAAATAGTGAAAAAAAAATGGAATAGTATATCTAATTATTTATTTCTTTTACCGGCCTTTCTTATTTACACTTCGGTGGTTATAGGCCCGACAATATATACCGCATTTCTTAGTCTCTTCAAGTGGAACGGTGTTGGTCCTAAGGTTTTTGTTGGTCTAAATAATTATATTAATCTTTTTTCCAAAGATAAAGTGTTTTGGTTAAGTTTAAAAAATAATCTCATATGGGTAGTTTTAACACTAGTAATTATTATGGCTCTTGCTTTGGCATTTGCACTTTTATTCAATCGAGATTTTATAGGGCGCGCATTTTTTAGAAGCTATTTCTATTTTCCTTATACCTTATCATTCATTTTAATTGCCATTGCTTGGAGAAAGCTGTATGACCCTTCAATTGGTATTCTTAATGAATCTCTCAGGGCTTTAAACTTGGGTGATTATACAAGCACGTATACTGCAAACCCTAAAATTGCTCTATATTGTGTTTTTGCGGCGGCTGCATGGCAAGGAATTGGTCAGCCTATGATTCTTTTCTTGACAGGCTTACAAACGGTTCCTCAAGAAGTATTGGAAGCAGCAAAAATTGATGGTGCTGGTCCAATTAGCGCATTTTTCTTGATTACAGTCCCATTAATGAAGGAAACTTTCATCATTGTTATTGCGACCCTGACAATTATCTCAATGAAAGTATATGACATCATTTTAGGCATGACAGGTGGAGGGCCTGCTAATACGACTCAAACTTTGGCCACCTATATGCGTTCACAGTCTTTTTTATACACCCATTATGGGATTGGGTCCGCCATTGCAGTGGTTATGTTGTTGATCATGCTTTTAATTATCGTACCGTATATGATTTTTTCAGCTAGAACAGACTAGAGGATGACATTGAATAAAATGAACTTAAGACACAAGAAAATCCTTAAGAATGCTTTTATCTATATTGGATTATTAGTGCTTGCAGCAATCTGGTTCATACCTATACTAAACATCTTCTTAACCTCAATAAAAAGCAAGGCTGATTATTTCAGCGGTATGGGAATTTTTGACTTACCAGATAAGATCCATTGGCAAAACTATATAGACGCCTGGGTCATAGGGCGTTTAGGCATGTACATGAAAAATGGTTTATTCGTAGCGCTTATTAAAGTACCACTCGGCATATTTATTGAGGCTATGGCAGCGTTTGCTCTTACAAGATTGCCCATAAAGAAAAGTATGCTTATATTCATTTACTTCATAATTGGAATGATGCTTCCCGCTCAGCTTGCTTTAATTCCGATAACTATTGTTTACTCAAAGCTTCATCTGATCAACACATATGTTGGATTGTTTTATGCATACATTGGATTTGGTACTGGATTCGGTATTCTGCTTTTGCGTGGCTACTTTAAAACAATTCCATTAGAACTTGATGATGCTGCAAAAATTGATGGTTGCGGTAGATTCCAGCTTTTATTCAGGATTATTCTGCCAATAGCCAAGCCTGCCATTGCAACATTATTTATTATGGATTTCTTGGGCACATGGAATGAGTTTATATTGGCCAGCGTTATTATTAATGACAATAAAATGAAGACAGTTTCAACTGGTCTAATGAATTTTGTCGGAGAAAACTTCACAGATACTGGCCTTTTAAGTGCGGGAGTATTTATTTCCATTATTCCTGTATTAATCGTATTCCTGATCTTCCAAAGGTACTTTGTTGAAGGTCTATCAGGCGCAGTGAAAGGTTAAAACAAACGTTCGGATTCTATCCATATAGCATGCGAACTAGGAGGTAAAAAATGAATCCCAAAACAGAATTAAGAAATATTGAACGCTGGGGAATTTTCGAGCTCTCGCTTACAGGCCCCAGTAATGGAAATCCTTTTCTGGACGTCACCTTAAGCGCCGAATTTAGCTGTCAAAATCGGGTTTTAGAGCCAGATGGCTTCTACGATGGTGCGAGCGAAGACGGTTCGTCCGGCGTTTATCGCATTCGCTTTATGCCGGATACTCCCGGGGAATGGCGTTATGTCACCAAAAGTAACGTTCCAGAACTGGATGGTCAGAAGGGCCAATTCATGTGTACAGCGGCCTCTGAGGGAAATCACGGGCCTGTCCGCGTCAATAATACCTTTCACTTTTCATATGACGATGACACCCCGTTTTATTCTTTTGGAACTACCTGCTATGCCTGGGCGCATCAGGGGGATGCTCTGGAAGAGCAAACGCTGGAGACGCTCAAAGAAGCGCCTTTTAATAAAATTCGCATGTGCGTGTTCCCCAAAGATTACATCTACAACGAAAACGAGCCGGTTTATTATCCTTTTAAACGTGATGAAAAGGGCCAAAACGATCCGACGCGCTTCAATCCTGAATTTTTCCGTCACCTTGAAAAACGGGTGGGTCAGCTATGTGAAATGGGAATAGAAGCTGACATCATTATCTTCCATCCCTATGACCGCTGGGGATACTGTGATATGGATGCCGAAGGGGATTATCGTTATTTGCGCTACCTCGTGGCCCGTTTAGCCGCCTATCGCAATGTCTGGTGGTCGATGGCCAATGAATACGACTTCCTGCTGGATGTCAAACCGATGAGCCAATGGGATCGTTATTTCCATATTCTGGAAGAGAAAGATCCCTACCAGCATCTGCGATCCATTCATAATGGTAATCCGGCTATGAATTACGACCATACCAAACCCTGGATTTCCCACGTTTGTATCCAAAATTGGGATGTAAAACGCGTAAAAGAATGGCGCGATGCTTACCGTAAACCTGTTATTGATGATGAATGTGCATATGAAGGTAATATACCCCGTCCCTGGGGCAATATCAGTGCCCAGGAACTGGTTCACCGTTTTTGGATTATGCTGGTCAGGGGCGGATATGCCGGTCATGGCGAAACCTATCTGCACCCGGAAGATATTTTGTGGTGGTCAAAGGGTGGAAAACTTGTCGGAGAAAGCTGGAAACGGATTGCTTTTCTCCGTGAGATTATTGAAGACATGCCAGCTGGAGGATTAACCTCCATGGAAGGCAGCTTCTATTGGAATGTAATATCCGGTGGAATTAATGGAGATTATCGCTTGATTTATTTTGGGGAGCACCAACCTGCGCAATTAGCAGTTGGTTTACCAATGGAAGACGGTGACTACGATATTGATCTAATAGACACCTGGAATATGACGATTTCACCGCTTGAGAAAGGCTCCCTACCGGTATCCCCGCCCACACGGAAGAAAAAAACGGACACACTGGTAGAAGCCAAGCCGGAGGCGGCATTTGGTGTCAGGCTTCCGGGCAAGCCCTACATGGCTCTACGAATTAAGCCCAGGAAAAGGTAAAAACCAGGACGGGGATGATATGAGAATTTATAGTACCCTGAATGTTGAACGCCGGAGGGAGAGAGGTAATGGAGTTTAAAGCATTTGAAAACAGGGCGGGTAAGCTGCGTGTAGCAGCAAATCATCGATATCTGGAATTTGAAGATGGTACTCCATTTTTCTATCTCGGAGATACAGCCTGGGAGCTGTTCCATCGTCTGACCCTTGAGGAAGCTACATATTATTTGAACAATCGTGTTGCTAAAGGTTTTACGGTCATCCAGGCGGTAGCCCTGGCTGAATTAGGCGGTATAGATGTACCCAACGCGTATGGTGACCTCCCACTTATTAACGATAATCCTTCCACACCCAATGAAGATTATTTTCGTCATGTAGATGCCATTGTTCAATACGCAGAAAAAGCAGGGTTGTTTATCGGGATGTTACCTGTCTGGGGTTCAAGATGGAAGCTGGTTGGTGGAAATGAAAATGCTATCTTCACGACTGAGAATGCCTATGACTATTGTCGCTTCATTGGTGAACGTTATCGGGAAAACGCCATCATCTGGATATTAGGAGGGGACGACATTATCGAAAGTGAAGAAGAACGCGCCATTATTGAGGCGATGGCCCGCGGTCTGAGAGCAGGAGATGGGGGTGCAAATTTGATTACCTTCCATCCCCGGGGCCCGGGGCGGTCTGCTGAGTTCCTGCATATGGCGGAGTGGATGGATTTTAACATGTGCCAATCATCACATGGGGCACATGATCACGATAACGGATTGTATATTGACCATGACTACGCTCTTGAGCCAGCCAAGCCCACTCTCGATGGTGAGCCGCATTATGAGACTATACCAGTGGGATTTTATTACAACGATGCCTCTCGTCATGACCGTTTCGACGATTATGACGTACGTCAGTCTGCCTATTGGGCTTTGATGGCTGGAGCGTGTGGCCATACATATGGTCATAACTGTGTGTGGCAAATGTGGACTCCCGAAAAGGAGCCCGCTCTTTGGGCCAATATACCATGGTATGAGTCATTGGATACTCCCGGGGCTTTCCAGATGGGCTTTATGAGACGTCTGTTTGAAACATATCCGTTCCAGGAGTTAATACCCGCCCAGGATATGATCCTTGACGGCCCTCTCAGCGGAGGAGCGAAAATCAGGGCGGTGCGTTCGGAAAATGGACGATTTGCTTTTGTATATTCGCCTAGAGGCGAATCTTTTACCATAGATAAACGTGTCTTCAAGCCCATCCGGATAAAGGAATCCTGGTATGATCCGCGCTATGGCTGCATGTACTATTTCCATACGACAGTAAACACAGCCTTCCAAACCTATGCACCTCCAACTTCAGGCCGGGGCAATGATTGGATTCTAGTATTGGAAGAAGAATAGGTCTGGAATATTCCTCTCAAAAGGCGAAGAACATGGCAATAGCAAATCCAGCAACTTATTTGAGAGAAAACGTGGCGGAAATGGAAATACCCGGCGGGCCCTGGTAGTGGATTGCGTGTCACGGTCACAGTGTTCCCGGAGGTCATACGGTTGACACTTTAATGGAAATAGGTACCGCATATCCCATGGTATGACAGCGGTATCTGATCAGGAAGTTTCTGTATGGTGGTATCAATATCATTTTGACAGCTATTGGCGGGGAGAGTTCGCCATCAGGCGCTGAACGTTTCGAATGGGATGTGCGGGCACGGGAGATAATGCGCTGGATTCCAGTTTTCGGTGTGGACTCTCTGACCTGGGCTGAACAGAGTATTAGAAAAATGCAGGACTCAATAATGAAGCGGGAAACCATTCCATCAAGGAGAATGATCATGAGTGAAATAATTAAAAGAGAGGGCAAAGAGTTTACATCGTCAGATGATGTTCTTTCATTTCTCGGCGCAGATCGATGCCGGCTAGTTTACAGACTTGTTCGGGAAAAGAATGTGGAGGGACATGGAGAACGAGCAAGAGTTCGGGCAAAGGGAACGCCGCTTTTCCTTCTGGACTATACCAGGAGTAAGCCTTATCCGATCGTATATGAGTATCCTGATGATTCGGCTTATAAATCTTTTACTCCCTTGTTGTCTCCCGATGGGACTCGAATTCTGTATAACCACTCATTTGATGCTACCGACATAATGATACTTCCAGTAGAAGGAAGTGGCCCGGTAAAGATAGGCGTGGGAGCGAATCCCCGGTGGTGTCTGGATAATGAGAGTGGAAATACATACGTTATATACCGCGAACGGAATGCCAAGTACAACAGTGCCCCGCAGGATGGCATAACCTTCAGGCTCCAAATTGATGAAAATAATAAATCGATTGGTGAGCCGGAGATAGTAGCATCCTATGGATTTAGCGGCGGGATGTCCACCGACGGCCGATACCTGTGCACGGCCTTTCTGTTAGCATCTTCGATGGACCGCAAGACAGGGGCTGTCTCTGCTCCTCTCGGAACAGTGCTCCAACAACCTGACTGTAGAAACCAATGCTGCTGCCCATCCATTGCGCCTGATGATACCGGCAGGATGATGGTCTTGCGTTGGCCGCATGAGCGTTTTTCTGTAATGGGATGGGACGGATCAGATATGATCCATTATCCAATGCCGGAGGGTGCCGCTGAATGGCAAACACCAGAATGGTCCACTCACCCTGACTTTGCCACAAGTTCGGTCATGTTCAGCAATGAGCTCATTTATGACATCATGATGATCAATCTTTCCACCAAGGAGTATTTGCAGATAACTACAGATGGCGGTTATGTTCATGCACATTTATGGATAGGATAAGTATCCGCGTATGACAACGGCCGCAAGAGACAATAGGAATCCGTGAATGCAGTGAAATGAAGAATCGTATCGTTATGGAAGTACAGGAGTAAAAAAATGCGTTATACATATTTAGGAAAGTCAAATCTGAAAGTAAGCCGTATCTGCCTGGGAACAATGCACTTCGGCAATCGTACTGACGAAGAAGAAGCAATAAAGATCATGGATCGCGCACTGGATATGGGCATTAATTTCTGGGATACCGCAAACGTATATAGCGGCCCAGGCTTGCGTGGAACAACCGAAGCGATTATCGGGCGGTATTTCAAGTCGCGTGAAGGTAGTCGGGATCGTGTGGCGCTGGCAACAAAAGTGTACGGCCCCATGGAAGATGGGGACGATCCTAACTATCAGTCCGGTATATCAGCATACAAAGTGCGCAAACATGTGAATGATTCCCTGGAACGTCTGCAAACAGATCGCATTGATCTCTACCAGGTGCACCACTTTGACCGCTCGATTACGGTCGAAGAATTTTGGAATATATTCGAGAAACTGGTTGCAGATGGCAAGGCCCTGTATATGGGATCGAGTAATTTCCCGGGTTGGGGGTTGGCAAAATTCCAGGCCGCTGCGATGCATCGCGGTCTTACAGGCTTTATCAGCGAACAGACCATGTATAGTCTGCTTTGCCGCTGGCCTGAGCTCGAAGTATTGCCCTCTGCATTGGATCATGGCATCGGGGTTATCCCGTATATGCCGTTGGCAGGCGGCATACTGACTGCAAAAGGCCATTCCGAAGCAGGCTCACGGACCGAATCGGTTGAAAATGAATACGGTATTTCAGTCGGCAGTGACCAGATTAAACATTTTCAGGCTTTATGCAGCGACCTGGGCGAGACACCTGTAGCGGTTGCAATTGCGTGGACGCTGGCGCAGCCTGCAGTGTCTTCTGCGATTGTGGGCATTCGCAAGATGTCACACCTCGATGATCTGGAACGGGCGAGCGAACTGTGTCTCAGTGAAGAAATACTCGCCAGACTGGATGAATTATTCGATACGAATAAAGGGCGTCCAATCCGTACTTCGAAATCTGCGCCCGAGGCTTATGCATGGTAATACCTGTACCCGGAAAGTTCCCAATGAAAGGATGATGGTACGGTGGGGTGGGTGCCTTGAGGAGGAAGTTATTCCATCCCTTTAGATACAACGCATGAAATAGGTCCGGACCAGGATTGTTGCAATCACGATCCGGTACCCTGATACATTTGAGCGGCACCGATGGGAAGCTGCAGTGTTCGATCGAAGTGGTTTCTTCTTCCGTTCCCCTGCTGTCAGGCCTGTTGCCTTGTTTGATCGGCTGGGGGGCGGAGACACCTGGAATGCCGGATTCTATTATGGGTTGCTCACTGAAAATTTCAGCCCAACAGGAATGACGAAAGGTGTAATGGCAGGTGATGCAGCCACACGCATTCAGCAGACATTAATGTTTGATTTGCCGGTGGTCAACAGGGACGAGGTACAGGCTTTGATGGATGCTGATGCATTCGGCGGAGGAAAGCGTACTGCCCGATGAAACAGGAGAAACTGTGAAGAAAACTGAAAAACTGGGCATGATTCGGGAAACTGGCGTTATTGCAATTATGCGTGCCAGGTCAACTGAACAATTACTGACAGCTGCAGATGCCATAAAAAAGGGGGGAGTGAAAGTCATTGAGGTTACGATGACTACACCGGGTGCCCTTGGAGTCATAGAAGCAGCTCAAAAGCGGTTTGGCGATGAAGTATTGTTCGGTGCTGGAAGTGTGCTGGATCCGGAGACTGCACGGGCAGCCATTCTGGCAGGGGCTGGTTTTATCGTTGCACCAACGCTCAACCTGGATACGATTGCCATGTGCAGCCGTTACAGCATCCCGGTCATACCAGGCGCGCTTACCCCAACGGAAGCCCTGACTGCCTGGGAAGCCGGAGCTGATCTGATTAAGATTTTCCCCGCCGGCTTACACGGGCCGGATTTTATCAAGGCGATCCTGGCCCCTCTGCCTCATCTGGAGATTGTGCCCGTTGGAGGTGTTAGTCTGGATAATGCTGCTGATTTTATCCGCAGTGGGGCTGCAGCTCTGGGTGTGGGCAGCAGCCTTGTAAGTCAAAAACTGCTGGACGAGGGCAATTTGGAGGAGCTGACCAGGCGGGCAAAAACTTTGCTTGCTGAAGTCCTGAAGGGGAGGCAAGGGGGGGCTGCTGGAGAGGAGAAGGTACGATGAAGGTGCAGAATTACTTTTTTAATAAAGACATCCCGTTTGAGGATTTGGGTGATGGATTGAAAAGAAAGATTCTGGCCTATCATGAAGAATTAATGATGGTTGAGGTTTTCTTTGAGAAGGGTGCTGTGGGTGAACTTCATTCTCATCCGCACGAACAAATCACCTATGTCCTGGAAGGGGAATTTGAATTTACGATCGGCGGAAAGAAACAAATCGTAAAAGCTGGTGATTCGATGTTCAAAGAACCAGATGTGCTTCATGGGACAATCTGCCTTCAAAAAGGGAGGCTGCTGGATATTTTCCATCCACACCGGGAAGATTTTTTGCCAGAGGGTTAGTGCTCTGCTGGTGTGATCCTTAATCGAGGAGATATCATCCGGGAAGCATATTCAGTTTGTTTGGATCTAATACTTAACACACAGAAGGAGACAGAAATGAAATACCATGCAAGATTAACACATGATGAAGGATTGAATGCACTGCCGACCAATCCCTGCAAGCTGCTTGATTTTAATTTATTAACGCTGGCTGATGGCGGCAGTTATTCAGGTAATTCCGGAGATCGGGAAATCCTGGCCGTCATACTTGGCGGGAAGGCGAAGTTTACTGTCGCAGGAGAAGAATTCGGGACAGTGGGCGAGCGCCCGGATGTATTCAGTGGGAAACCATATTCTGTATATATACCTGCAGGTGTCGACTTTGCTGTTGAGGCAGTGGGTGATGTCGAAATCGCACTCCCGAGTGCACCAAGTGACAGTGAGATCGAGCCATACGTCATCGACCCTTCCCAGGTTGCCAATGGTGTATGGGGGGCAGCGAACTTCAAGCGTTTTTTCCATCAGATACTGACAACCGCAGCTCAGCCTGAACTGCCGGCCCGACGCCTGATTGTGGGTGAGACGTTTACACCCAGCGGCAACTGGAGCACGTATCCGCCGCACAAGCATCAGGTGGATGACCTGCCGAATCAGGCGTATCATGAGGAAATGTACTACTTCAAGGTCGATCCGGTTGAAGGTTTTGGTATCTGCCATTATTACAATGAGGAAAACGAGGAAGAAAACTTCACCGTGCGGGATAACTCCATCCACATGATGGACAAGGGATTCCATACTGTGGTCAGTGCCCCGGGCTATACGACCTACTATTTGTGGTTCCTAGCCGGAAATCAACGCATGCAGGCCACTGTCGATGATCCTGATTTGGGGTGGGTGGGAGAAACTGTGCCAACCTTGAAGAAATTGGGACTATAGCATAATGGAAGGTGAATTATGATCCTGAACGCATTTCAACTAGAGGGGAAAGTAGCGTTAGTGACGGGCGCCAGCCGCGGGCTGGGGCAGGGTATGGCAGTTGGGCTGGCTGAGGCGGGCGCGGATATCGCCGGGCTGGACCTGTTGGACTGTGGCGAAACCTGCCGGGTGGTTGAGGAGATGGGACGAAAGTTCCATTCGATACAATGTGACCTTCAGCAGGCATCCCCGGAGCAGCTTGCCGGCGTGGTTGATGAGGTATGCAGTGCGCTGGGACGGGTTGACATCCTGGTGAACAATGCCGGAATCATCCGGCGTGCACCGATTTTCGATTTTTCTGAAGAAAACTGGGATGATGTCTTGCAGATTAATCTGAAGGTGGTTTTCTTTCTGTCACAGGTGGCGGCAAAAAAAATGGAAGCCCAGGGCGGAGGGAAGATTATCAATATCGCTTCCATGCTGTCTTTCCAGGGCGGGATCCTGGTACCTTCGTACACGGCAGCGAAAAGCGCTGTTGCCGGGATCACCAAAGCACTGGCCAATGAGCTTGCGCCGAAAAACATAAACGTTAACGCCATTGCACCGGGATATATGGCAACAGATAATACCGCACCGATCCGCGCAGATAAAGAACGCAACCAATCGATCCTGGATCGGATTCCTGTTGGTCGATGGGGAACTCCGGATGATTTGAAGGGAATTGCGGTTTTCCTTGCATCGGCGGCTTCTGACTATATGCAGGGAACCGTTGTACCTGTAGATGGCGGTTGGCTTTGCCGATAATAATATAAGGGAGAGATTATGGATAAAAAGATCGTCACTTTTGGTGAGATCATGCTCCGGCTCTCTACGCCAGACTACTTGAGGTTTTCGCAGGCTCGCAGTTTTGACATCAATTTCGGAGGCGGCGAGGCGAACGTGGCAGTCTCGCTGGCAAACTATAGCATTCCGGTTAATTTTGTATCCCGATTACCGAAAAACGATATCGGGGATGCCTGCCTGAATTCATTACGGCAATATGGTGTTGGAGTTGAGCATATCTTACGGGGAGGCGACCGGTTAGGTATCTACTTCCTTGAGTCAGGCAGCATGCAGCGCGGCAGCAAAGTGATTTATGACCGCACCCACTCTGCCATTTCTGAGATTGAAACAGGCATGGCCGATTGGGAGACAATTTTTGCGGATGCGGATTGGTTCCATTGGACCGGGATTACCCCGGCGATTTCGGAATCAGCCGCCGCGGTATGCCTTGAGGCTGTTAAAAAGGCCAGAGATATGGGCCTTACTGTTTCATGTGACCTGAACTATCGGAAGAAACTATGGAAGTGGGGGAAAACACCCGGGGAAGTAATGCCCGGCCTGGTGCGCTATACGGATGTAGCTATTGGAAATGAGGAGGATGCAGAGAAGGTTTTTGGCATTCGCGCTCTGGAAAGCGATGTCACAGCTGGAAAAGTTGAAGCGGAAGGATACCGCAAAGTTTGCACGCATCTTGCAGAGCGGTTCCCGAACTTGAAAACGATTGCGATTACGCTGCGCGGTTCGATTTCAGCAAGCAGGAACACATGGTCGGCTATTCTGTGGCATGCCGGCAGCTTGTATGAAGGACTGCAGTTTGATATTACTCACATTGTCGACCGTGTCGGAGGTGGGGATTCCTTTATGGGTGGGTTGATTTATGGACTGCGGACCTACTCGTCAGATTACCAAAAAGCCCTTGATTTTGCGGTTGCTGCTTCCTGCCTCAAACACTCGGTCTCAGGTGACTTTAATCATGTTACGGTAGAAGAGGTAGAAAAACTTATGGCAGGGGATGCTTCAGGGCGTGTTTCCAGATGAAAGGACTACGATGGCAAGGTTCACAAGATTAGAAGTCTACCAGGCGATGAAGGAATCCGGGCTCGTACCTCTTTTCTATCACCCGGATCCTGCAGTCAGCCTGAAGGTGGCAGAAGCCTGTGAAGCAGGTGGTGCACGAGTGCTGGAATTCACCAATCGCGGCGATTTCGCCTTTGATGTGTTCCGTGAGATTTCACTTACGCTGGCTGAAAAGGGGTCTTCTCTCATCCTTGGTGTTGGGTCAGTTGTAGATGCCCCTACCGCTGCGATGTATATCAGCGCAGGAGCGAATTTTATCGTAGGACCGGTTTTAAACGCTGAAATCACCAGACTCTGCAATCGACGCAAAGTTGCCTATCTGCCCGGCTGCGGAACGCTGAATGATATAGCAATAGCTGAGGAGTATGGAGCGGAGATTGTGAAGATTTTCCCCGGAGAAGCTGTTGGCGGCCCTGGATTTATCAAAGCTGTTAAAGGACCCTGCCCCTGGACGGATATCATGCCGACAGGCGGTGTGGATGCCGCTGAGGAAAACATCCGAATGTGGATTGAAGCCGGTGCGTGTTGTGTCGGGATGGGATCGAAATTAATTACAAAAGATGCTGTGGCTGCTGGCGATTATGAAAGCATTCAGGTAAATGTGGAAAAAGTACTATCCTGGATATTTACAGCCAGAAAGTGATTTACAAGGAGTGTCCTGATGAAAGCTGGAATTCTGTTTGAACCGCGAGATATTCGTCTGGATGAAGCACGTGACCCGGTAATTGGTCCGGATGAGGTCTTGCTTCAATCCAGTAGGGCGGGTATTTGCGGCACAGATTTACACATTTTCCGTGGAGAGTTTGAAAATCGTGTTCCTTATCCAGCAATACTGGGGCATGAGTTTGGCGGCCTGGTGGTTGAAGCGGGAAAGAATGTTACAGATTTCAAAACTGGCGATAGAGTCGTAGTGGATCCTGTCATTTCCTGCCATGCCTGCCCGGCTTGTTTGAGCGGCCATATCAATGCATGTCAGACCCTAAAATTGCTGGGTGTGGATCTTGATGGTGGATATGGCGAATATGTTGCCGCTCCTGTCAACCGTGTGTTTTCCCTGCCTGAGATTATCCCAATGGACCATGCCCCGATGGTTGAAATGTATGCACTGGGCCATCACATCCTCAGCCGAGGTCAGGTACAACCCGGCGAGACAATCGTAATCCTGGGGGCCGGTAAACTGGGACTATCCATTCTGGATGTGCTCTGTCACAGTGCAAATCCGGGTATTACGTTTGTTACAGATTTCCAACCCTATCGTCTGGATGCAGCCAGAAAGTTGGGTGCTGATTACACTATAAATATCAATTCCACTGATCCGGTTGAGAAAGTTCTTGAACTCACAGATGGCCTCGGTGTGGATTGTGTTATCGAGGCTGTCGGGCACTACCATCTTGCTGAAGGGCAGGAGGCCCCACTCGCTCAGGCTGTAAAAATGATACGAAGCGGCGGCCGAATCGTAACCGCAGGTCTGGGTGAGCAGCTATCTGAAGTCCATTTTAAAACAATGGTACTCAAGGAAGCCAGAATCATCGCTTCACGGGTCACACGGGGTGAATTTCCTCGTGCTATCCAGATGATGAGCCGCGGGCTGCTGCACCCGGATTTATTGATCACACACCAGATGCCTCTGGAAGCAATTTCTGAAGCTTTTGATCTGGTCAATGAGGAAGATCCTGAAACTGTTAAGGTGATTCTTGAACTATAAACTGGATCTATCCTTCACAGTTTTTTCAAGAAAAAAGGAGTATCAAGCAGCATGTCCCGGTGACATTCCTCGATTTTAGTATCCAGGAAAACACAGTGGGGGGAAAAAATCATTCACCATACAAGTAACCCTGTTGAAAATGGACGGCAGGCTCTCCGTTTATCCCCAGGAGCCTGCCTGACCACTCGAAAACCGCTTTCAAAAGCCGTGTAAATCGGCTGGTTCCTGTTCCTTTTGCTGAACCCACAATATTGGCTTTCCATGTGGATTGGGACATTAATGGCCTGCAGCGACTTGGCTTTCAGCTGCAAAACGAGGCATGGCTTTTTCCAAACAGGATTTGGACTCATCCGGAACACCTGCATCCGGCAGCTTCCTTCTAACCATCTGGGCAACACATGAGCATCAAGCGTCCCCGCAATGATGTATAATATAAATAAGATAAAAAATATCCGAAAAGGCAGATAGAATCAGCCTGTTCACTACATAAAAGGAGAAAACCATGTCCTTCGAACTTCCGTCCTTATCCTATGACTTCAATGCACTTGAACCAGCGATCGACGCGAAAACTGTAGAAATCCACTACTCCAGGCACCATACCGGGTACTTAAAGAAGTTGAATGCTGCACTGGAGCCTTTTCCCCGGATCGCTGAAAAATCGATAGAAGATATCCTCAAGGACCTCAACCAGGTGCCGGAAGAGATCCGTACAGCTGTCCGGAACAACGGCGGCGGCTACTACAACCACATGATTTACTGGTCCATCCTGTCCCCTGACGGCGGTGGGGCGCCAGTTGGCTCTCTTGCAAAAGCCATTGATAAAATATTTGGCAGTTACGCTGCGTTCCAGGGGGAAATGGAAAAGGTCGGCCTCACACGTTTCGGCAGCGGGTGGGCCTGGCTGAGCCGCAAAGGAAAGGATCAGCTGGTTGTCCATTCGACTCCGAATCAGGACACACCTCTGGCGGAAAACCTGCATCCTGTCCTTGGCTTTGACGTCTGGGAACATGCTTACTATCTCAAGTACCAGAACATGCGCGGCGAGTACCTGAAGAATCTGTGGGATATCGTGAATTGGCAGGAAGCTGAAAAACGCTTTATCCAGTCATAAAAACAGAAGACTTTTCAGCTGAAGTATAAATCAGAAAAAAGGAGGTTGTCCTTTCACATGCGGGACAGCCTCCTCAGATTAAGTACGTTTTATTCTTAAGCACCGGGACAGGTGAGATGACGATAATACGCCTTCGACCAACTTTTACTGCGTATATTGCAGGCTTTTGAGATAAGCTGCGGCGGCACTGGATAAAGGCTCCGATTTTTTCCTGGATTTATCTATGTGCACAACCACACTGTTAGCCGTTGCAACACAGCGCTCGTTCTGGAACAGCGCCTGCTCGAAGGTGATGGAACTGGTCCCGATTTTTGTGATTCGGGTGCCGGTCTTTACTTCCCCGGGCCAGAAAATTTCAGCATGGAAATCGAGATCCAGGTGTACGATTACAAACGTGCACCCCTCACTGGCAAGGCGCTTTTCCGGGTTGTACAGGATCTCCAGGCGGCCTGTTTCCAGCATGGTAGCAAACACAGCGTTGTTCACGTGGCCCTGGCGGTCTGTATCTGCATAGCGTAGTTTCTCATGTGTTTTCAAAGGGAATTGCGTGAGAGTTGGCAGAGTTTCCATGGTTTCCTTTCCCGGATTTTAAAATATCAATGGTTTTCGAATTAACCAGGGTGCGGTTCCACTTTTGCAAAGGATATTTCCTGGCAGACGAGGGCTACAGCCTGAAGAAACCATTGTACCAATGAAGGCTGCTGTATTGGAATAGAATCCCGCACTTTTTTATTGATCCATTTCAGGATCAGTGCGATGGCATAAAGAAATGGAAGAATGACGGAGATTGGTCGGGAATAAATATCAGGTATGTAAAAAAAGGAATAGGCAATTTCAAATCGGGGGGCAGGGAAAGATTTAAGGTAGATTATAAGGTCGCAGCAGGATGAGGGGATAGAGAAGTGAGTGGTTCTGTGCTGGAATAATTTTTGGGCTCCGCAGCCCCTGTCAGCCAATCGATCGCTTCTTTTTCGTCTCTGAATGCCTGCACGTTATGGCCGCGGTTCTGGACCACCAGCTCGAGGAATTTTATCTTGTCTTCGTGTTCATTGTAGAGAATGGCTATCTGGTATCTGTGGTCTAATCCGACCCGGTCAAAATGCTCTCCGCTGAAAAAAATCTTTGACAGTTGGCAGTCTATAACCATGTCCCTGCCGTCGAATAACAATTTGGTACAGTGTTGGCCCTCTTCCAGATTTTCCAGTACGGAGGTAAGCTGTCCGTCCTGCATGAAGGAGTTGTACACTCCCGAATGGCTGACTTCGATATACCCCCGCTTTTTGTCGAATCTGGCTTCTACCTTCATCATAACACCCCGATACCAGTACTTTCACCTGCAGTATGTTCGCATTATACAATCGAATTGAGGGCAGCCATGTTTAATTCACCCTGAATTAT